>TARA_R110002049_G_scaffold119830_1_pt1 | contig 13024 bp, 13 predicted proteins | sample TARA_R110002049 | Tara Oceans TARA_R110002049 (sample SAMEA4396941) | marine metagenome | biome: Polar Biome; feature: [SRF] surface water layer (ENVO:00010504); material: water (ENVO:00002006), including particulate matter (ENVO:01000060) such as... | depth 5 m | reverse complement strand
TGGCTGATCGGTTCTCGTCGGATCACGACTGAGCTCAGACGCGTGCTGGAGGATGCACCGGCGGTTTACATCCCGCCGTGCTCGCTCCACGAAATGACACTGAAGGTCAGAAAGGGTCGGTGGCCGGAGATGGAGCCATACGCTCCGCACCTTGACCGTATCTGTGTAACGAATGGGTTTAAGATCGCGCCCTATACGGTACGGATGGCCATCCTTGCAGGTTCTATGGAGTGGGACCATCCAGACCCGTTCGACCGAATGATCGGAGTGACCGCATTTGAGATGGGCATGGCGCTCGTGTCGAGCGACGAAGCATTTGACATGCTCGAGCGGATCCAGGATGGCGCGGCCGGATTTGGGTACATTCCTTTGCGTAGAATACGTCGGCCATTGTAATCTTTTCCTCAGATAATGCTTCTTGCAGACTTCAGTGATGATCGCAGAACAAAGCCTCCTAATGCATCGTACCCGCTCCGGCGCAGCTTCTAGCGTAAAGATCACCAGGCATTCATAAGCTTGGCGAAAAGGCGGTATCACTCTCTTCTCGGGGCTGCAGTGCGCCCGGTGAGATCTGCAGCCGATCACAGACCGCGTGCAGGAAGGTTTCATAGTCTTCCTGAGAAAGGTCCCCTCTCCCAGTGATCTCTCCGGTTCGCGCAAAGGCGATCTCCCAATTCGGCCCAGCCACATTGAAGCTTCCTTCATGGTCCATGCCGATCGCGATGTTGCGCTGCGCAGAGACGCTCTGTGCCGCGCCCCGCAGCGCCCGGATCATATCTATGGCGCGAAGGCATCCTGAGAGAGCTGCGCCCTGATCCAAGCGATATCCCGGGAGATCGCCTGCAGCTCCTGCCTTGTCGCAGATGCGCTCTCTTTGAGCGCCAGGGCTGCCACTTCGAGGGCGCGGCTGTGCCGCTCCATCTCGTGGCGAATGCCGCTCATCTCCGAGACCAGGGCCGTGATCTCCCCGGCCACCTCCCGCTCGGCGTGCTGGCCCAGCACCTGCTGAAGAAGATTGCAAAGGTCTTTCATCAAGACCTCCGAGGGTACCGTGGTGTGAGGGGTTGTGGTCATAAGAGAGGGTCTCCAGTCGGGTTGTGATGCGGCGTAAAGCCCGTCGGTCAAAGGTGGCAAGACAGGCCCCGATCAGCGCGTGGGCTGTGGTCCGCGCCAAGTGTTCACGCAGCCGGCGCAGCTCTGCCGCGAAACGGCGCGCGACGGTGGCAAAGCGCTGCGGCACTTGCACGGGTCTGGGCGCAGCGGGGTGGCATGAAGGCAAGGCGAGTTGCGGCGTCTGGACCCGTTCTTGCCAGTTGGGCTCCGTCAGGGTCCAAGCATCTTTTGCGTAGCGGGAGGCATTCCAAGCCGCGCGGCGGCGCCAATACTCCGACAGGGTCCTTTTCGGATAAGGCCGGAGCAAAGCTCTCTCCGCTGCGGTACCTGTCCCTAGGCATGTACCGTGCAACACAAGCGGATGCGGGTCTGTTTCTGAGACCAAAGCGAGGGCGCCCCCCGGCCTCGGCTCGGGGTGATAATTCACCGCGGCCGCCACCTTTGTCATCAAAGGCAAGAACCCCGCCCGGTCCCGGCCTTGGCGGGAGGCTGCGATCCTCTTGGCGCCCTGCAACATGAAGAGCTTTGGCGTTGCCGTGGTGAACTTCACGTTATCGCGCAGCGCGGCCGCCACCCGTTTCTCCAGCCAGTCCGGTCCTGCAATCGCGCGCGCGTTGTCGGGCGATCGGGGGTTTTCCCAGTCAAAAGTCTTGGTCAGGAAATCGCCCAACGCATCCCACGCATTTTGGCTGCCCTTCATCGGCGGATACGGATTATAGCTGCGCAGCTCTCCGGCGAGCGTCCAGACAAAACGCGGCATCGCGATGTTGATTTCCAAACGCCCGGTATGCGTATGGGTGCCCGCAAAAACCGGCGGCCGGTTTGACTCAGGCACTCCGGCAAAGGCCATCTCCAAGAATAGATCGATAGCTCCCGCCACTGGGTCGCGCGAAGAGTGCGCTCCCGCGTTGAAAGCTTCGACGTCAATATCCGAGGCCGCAAAGGACAGGGTCGCCACGCGGTATTTCTTCTCGAACCGCAGGGCGGAAATCACGCTCTGTACGATGCTGGGCTGACCCAGCAGAAGTTCAGGAACAGGCTCTCTGACCTCCAAAACCCGGGTCTTTCCAACGGCCTTCAAGACCTTACTGTCAAGCAAATAGGCACTGGGCTGATGCAAGTTTGCAGAAGCTTGGTGAGGCGACCACCCGATCAACATGCGGATGTCCGGGCAACAAAGGGAACCGGGGCCAACATGGCAAGAAGCTGCTCGATCCGCTGCAAGCGCGCCAAGATCACCAAACCGTCCCCCTGTGCGGGTGCCTGCTGCTGCGCGATCTGCTCCAGCAGGGCCAAGGCTTCTTCGAGCAGCCCGACCATCTGCAGGACCTGCACCGCCGAGGCCCCTGCCCTAGCACCAAGCCCTACATGCCTAAGGTAATCCGACAGGCTGCGACCGGCGGCGGCCGCCTTTTGCATCAGGGCCTCTTTCTCTGCCGAAGATACATTGACCTTCAGCTGCTCAGACCTGCTGGCTTTGTTAAGGGGCGACATGGCGGTACTCTCTCATTGGGCCCAGCCGGGGGGCCTTGATCGTCGGCATGTCTCAAAGACTATGTTCTGGTAAAACTGATCCAAAGAAGAAGGCTGGTCCGCAGGCCTAAGACATGTGGATAACTTGAGGCCAAGGCTTCGCCGGATAGGCCCGATCAGCGCGCAGCACGCGTGGTTCCTAGCGGCACTGCGGTCTGGCATTGGTCAGGAAGAATTCCGGACAGAAGGCAGCTCAAAGCGAACCCTTTGAAAGCCCCCCGTCGCTCCAAGCTCTTATATAGAAGGCGCAAGCAGCCAATTCTTGGACAACATGAACGGGTAAACCCAGATCAAACCCACATAGGTTCTCGGATGGAGAACAGCCCGCAAAGGGCGCGATCGCGCGCCCGGACAAAGAAACCGTTTCCTCTTCCAACGCGCGCGCAGAGGAGCGCCGGTGTACCGCATAAAAACGAACGCTCGGCGCGCAGCTTTGCCGCAAGCGGCGCGAGGTTCATAAAGATTTTGGCAGCAGGTCGCTGCCTTCAGCTAGGACTTGCGCAATATCAAGACACCGCCCAACAAGATCAATAGAGGCCCCGTCATCTCCAAAATCCAGTTCACCCGAACAGCGTGGAATTCCATATTGATCAGCCGATCCATGTGATGGAACCCTGCCGCCCGCATGCCCACAAACCCCAGCACAAAAACCAGGCCTGTGAGCGCCAAACCATTGCGGCGCATCGTGCCGCGCAAGCTGATAGAGGCTGCCGCGAAGAGGATCAGGATTGATACAAAAACCGCCAGAAGGAATCCGATCTGCACCGGACGTCGGGCCTCATACCAACCTTGAAGCTGCGCCATGCAGCGGGCGGCATCGGTCAGCAAAGTCTGTAAATCCAATTGTTTGTTGACCGCCAAAAGCAGCAAGATCAGCCCCAAAAGCCCCCAGAACGCCCGCTCCCGCCCTCTCGAAGGCTCCGGAAAGACAGCCCCAACGGCCACCCACAAAGACAGCAGCCCCGCACTTATGTAAAGCGCCACGATCAACCAACCGCCCCAGCCTGGATCGCCAATACCAATCTGCCAGCTGTCCCACGCGCAGGACCAAATTGCTTGCACCAATTTACTGTCCTACCTCAGAAAGAGCGTTCAAAAACCCTGCACCTTCCATAGTTGCATCGAGCGGCTGAACGAAAGCCTAAGAGACGCAATATACACTTAGTATGTTAAATCACCTGAGACCATTCTAGAGCCAATGCTGAGAACCTATAGGCAACTTTCGCCATGACGGGGATGGCAATTGACGCGAGGCTGCAAGTCGCCAGTAGCTCTTGCCCCTTAAGCTCTCCCTCGGCGCACTTCCAAAACTTGGATCACAGCACGATCAGAATGGCCCGGTCCCCCCACATTAACTGGCGGTGCTCTAGAATACTGCGCAAACTGCCAGCGCCGTCGACGTTCTGATCCAGATCAATGCCAGGCAAAACCGTAACCTTGGCATAGACCCTGCCTCTCAACTGAGAGATATGCGGCGTCACCACTCGGACAGGGGCGTCCGGCGCGAGCGTCTGACGGATACGCTGTGCTTGTTTCTCATTGTGGCAAATGATCAATTCCGGGAGATACCGAAGCTCGCGCTCAGGCTTTGCCCATCCAAAATAGAACTTACCGAGCCGGATCATAACGACTGCCTTTTTGGGTATGCCCCGCGCGGCCCGCGTCTCGCGCTCCCGATCGCGCACTCCGGCCTGGTCCGCACATCAAGCTTAAAGAGCGGCGACTACGAACACCGCGGCAATTGAGCTGTATCCGATCATAAGGATGAGATCACTTTTCCAGTACCGTATCATTTTTGGCTCCAATGGCTGATTTCTGAGCTCATTGTTGACCACAATAATGGCGGGAATTCGCAGGAATGAGGGCAATAACGTGCGCACCGTACCGCCCGCACCATGCGTCATCCAAAAATCGTTCCGGGCATGAGGGCTGCTACGCCCTCTCCTGTTCAAGCGGCACCATCTGCGCCATCTCTTTGAAGAAAGCCGCCAGATCGATCCCCTTGCCCCGCAGTTGCTCAAGCGCATTCTGGATTACATTGTAGGCTTGGCGGTCCAAAGAGAAGAGTACGAAAGGCTCTTCCGGCGACAACAAGTGCGCCAGCTTGTCCGACATCGTAAAGTCGGCCCCTGCATAGAGGCATGTGAACACGAAGCGCACCCCCGGCATGTCCAACAGCGCAAGCACAGGCGCCAGACCTTTGGGATCATTCGCCACTGCTGGATACCGAGACCAAGCATACCGCGGATCGGACCATCCGACATCGCGCGGTTCATTGGCATGAGCAGCGTAGGACTTGAGGTAGTCCAGCAGAGCATCCCCCGACTTTGCCAAGCGAGACGACTCTCCTGCCGGGGTGTCTTTGTGATAATACACAGCCGCCGCCCGGCCAAATTCCATCATATAGCCGCCGACGTCAAAACGTGCACCCGCCACCCCCTCATGCTGGCCTGCCATCGCCTTTTGCGCGGGCCTCTCTGGGGGCATGTAGACCGAAGGGTCTGCATTGATGGTCTGAGCAATTTGAATCGGTGTGCTGCGCATAAACTGTCCTCTTTTCAAAGGAAACTAGGGCAACCTTGTGGGCCTGCATAGCCAACAGCCCCGCACTTTATGTGGATAACCTAAGAATGCCCGCAATGGATCGCTGGTTTGGAAACCCAAGGGCCGTCGAGAGGCGCCAAACGGGCACCGCAGGGATCTCACACAGGGCGTAACGCCCCACTGTAACAGACCAACCCATTGTAAATAAACGATTTATTCAGGTCGGAAAACGCCAAAATGGGCATTTTACACCCTCTGTTACAAACATATTGAATGATTTCAATACCTTATACTTTGTAACGCATTACGCCCACATATGTCTTTATATTGGCGCACAATGATCAATAGACCTGTCTGTCTCGTATATACACTTTTTCTATATTTCTGTTACAAACATATATATACCTATAAATGGAATATATTTCATATACTTACAGGTGTTACTTAAAGTGTTACGGGCCGTTACAGCGTTACACCATTGTTTTTAAAGGGGATTTTTTCACTTAGCCCCCCTTCAGAAGCCAGATCTGCCCCTCCGCTGGTCGCAAATGGACATTTTGCTTCCAACACCTCCACCCGCGACGCCAAGAACTCGGTGCGTCAGTTGAGGTCTCCAATGGATGTCAGGCCCCTTCCTTGAGAGCTTGGGTTCACCAAGACGGACAGTCGGCGGGAGGGAAATCCTAGGGTTCCGGCATTCCCATTTCCGAATTCCGCAGACCTCCGCGACCACATCAGAAATTTCGAGTAGGGACTGCCCGAGCACTGGAAGACGTGGAAAACAGAATCGCGCAGCCAAACCGAGCAGAGCATGGCCCCCAAGCGCCGTTACTCCGGAAGGCCCTTGGAAGGCACCTCCGTTTCAGAAGAATTCAGGGCAGGGAAATCTACGATGAAGGTCGTCCCCTCCCCTTCGGCAGTCTCAAACGTGATCTCCCCAAGATGCTGGTCAACGATCGCTTTCACGATGCTCATTCCCAGCCCATAGCCCTCATTGACCCGATAAGTGTCCCCGCGCGCAAAGGGTTTGAAAAGGGTCTTCTGAATATTGAGCGGCAATCCTGCCCCTTCGTCCTTTATATAGAAGCCCTGCCCCGTAGTGGTGAGACCCAACTCTACCGTCCCACCCTTTGCGGATGCTTTGATAGCGTTTGTCACAAGGTTGGATATCAGCCGTTCCACCCTGCCTTCATGCAATCTCAAAAGCTGGTTTGGTGCATCTGAAGGCTCCAATTTGAGACCTATGCCATGGTCTTCGGCATAGGAGGTAAGGGCCTCGATCACCCGAGCGAGCAAAGGCGCAAGGGAGGCTACAGCGAAACCTGACGGTTCCTCCGCACGGAGCTGCTCAACATCGAGTATGTCAGCAACCATCTCGTCGATACGCCGCGCATTGCGTAGCGCAAGCCGTAGCAGCTTGTTTTTTGCGTCGTCCAGCCCCGGCTTTTGTGCATCCAGTACCTCCAATGCACCGCGGAGCGCCGTCAGCGGGTTTTTTATGTCATGGCTTACCGTGGCGATCATCTGATCTTTGGCATGCTCAAAAGCACGCTGTTCAGTGACATCTCGGATGACTGCCAAAAAGCCAAGTGTCTCGCCGCTGTCAGTTTCCACTTTGGCGGTAGAAGCAAGCCCCTCAAATGTGGAACCATCAGCCCTTCGACAGGAAATCTCAAACTCACCCCGCTTGCTTGAGGTCTGGGGGTTAAACTTTTCCTCCCCCGCGCGCTCATAACCCTCAAGTGAGCCGTAAAGCACTGCTGTCTGCCGCCCCAGAATTTGGTGGGGCGCATAGCCAAAAAGCGCGTCCACAGCTGGGTTGACCATCGCGACACGGCGGTTGATGTCGGCCAAAACGATTGCTTCGGGCACCGCATCAAACATCGCACTGAGCAACCCACGTTGTTCGCGCAATTCCCGCCGCTCGGCATGCAGCTTCAACTCATTGCCCAGCCAGCGGGCCAAAAAGGCGACGAACTCATACTCCTTCTCGCTGAAGGGTGCTTGACGCGGTGCACGGTCAGAAAAGTTCAACGTACCAAAGAATTCATCTCCGCGCCGCAATGGAGCCCCTATGTAGCTCTCCAGACCGAAGTTTTGATAGCACGGATGGGAAGATATCTCCTGCCGTCCCGCATGATGGAATGCTGTCACGTCATCATTGTTAAGTGTGTGAAGGCAGTAGGTACCATCTACACCAAAGGTCGCCCCCGGGACCGGGGCCTAGTCAGGGCCATGGACAAAAAGACACTCGTAGATCGTGCCCTCTATCTGGCTGACAATTCCAAGTTCGAGGCCCAGGGCATCGGCACCCAAAGCGAGCAGTTGCGCAACCTTATCCTCAAAAGCAAGCTCTGGCTCTACTGCGAGCTTATAGAGTTCACGAAGCGGATCATCAAAATTTGCAGGAGCATTTGGGAAATGGTTCATTCGGAGCTTTTCCTCTGCTTCTGTTCTACTGACGAACCACTTAAGTATTATCACCCCGCGTTTCAGCTTACGTAAAGCAGGTCTTTTGGGTGAGCGGCCCGATTGACGTAAGGTCAAAAAAAGCTGGTTATGATGTGGCTTACAAGATCGAGGCTTTGGAGGCATGGCACCGATGCCCATGCCGGGGTGATCGTTGAGACGCCGCACGCCCCTTACAATCGTCGGGTGGAAATCATGCAGGCCGTGGCAAATCGCAGGGGTACGCCGGACCCTTCTCGCACTTCATTCAGCGGTTTGCACCTATTGCGCTGCGATCTCCGCCTCCCGATCAGCTGCTAAAGTTGCGCGCCCCAGAGCACATCATTCTGCCGGAATTCTCAGCTCACCTGACGGTCCGCCAACGAATTCGCCGCGCCACGAAAACACCACATGAATGTGAGCAGCACATCACCGGGCGAGGCAAGCAATCCAGCGGCTTGACCGAAGACTGACGTCGGTCCCCTAGACACCTCGGGTCCCGTCTCGCGCTCAGCGACAGATAGACCAAAATTGGGATGGGCAGCGCAAACGCTTGATCTCCATTATTCATCGCCAGGTGGCAGTGAAGTTCCATGCCGGCGCCGCGCGGCCATTCGGTCTTGGCCCACAGATGAGCCGCGTTCGAAGGTTCCAATCTTATTGAAGAGGAAGAGGACCCTTACGGCTACATCACCTACGAACAGTACAATGACGTTCCGGACACGCCGGACGATTATGCGCTGATGGAAGAGGCCTTTCTGATCGCGGCGGACATCCAGGTCCCCTTTGCGGGCAGCCGCTCGCATATGGATCAGCCCCGGTAAACAGGGGCTTTCCACGTTCCTGCAGCGCCCTCTGCCCCCGCGCTTGCTTTTTTAGGCAGAGCGGGGTTTGCCCCAGCCCCCCTGCCCCGATGCATCAGCACTGCGCGCATAGACCGTGACGTTATCCACATAAGAAGCCCCCTGCGGACCTATTCATCTCAAAACCAGCGCGTAGCTGCCCCTTAGACACCCCAATAAGGAGTAGGCGCAAATTGCCGAACATGCCCATGCCGGATCAGATCAAACACAAACGCCGCCGTTCAAAGGCGGAACGCCAGGAGAGCGCCGCAACCTCCCGTACCTATGATGCGAACAAACGCGCACAGGGCTTGGTGCGCACCAGTCATTGGGTGGCCAAAGAGGACCTTTCTGCCGTCAAATCCTTCATTGCCACCCGCGCGCAGCTGCGGCGCGACCGCCTGGCGCAGACACAGGTTTTTGCGCAGCTTGAAGCCTTGAAGCCCCTTAAAAAGACCCCGCGCGGCTCAAAACACGACCCCCGCCAGACAAGTTTCGACTTCGACTAGGAAAGCCCGGCAGCTTCTGGGGGGCTATTGGCGCCCGCACCTATGCCATAATTTGCCCGCATTCCCTTAATAAGGGAACTAAATGAGCCAGACCGAAGCGATCAACAGCAGCAACTTGAACCAGCGCACCCGTCTTGGTCGCAGGCTGCGCATCGGTTTCTCAGGGGCGCTATTGGCGTTCACAATCTTTCTCGCCGGAAATCACTTGGCCGCTTTAGACAAAGCCTCTCACATGAGATCCTCGCGCGCCCATGCAGCAACGCCTATCGCAGACACAGATCTAAGCCGCACGGCCCAACTGGCCACCCCCTTTTGCACGGATAAGGGCGTGTTCAATTGACCCGCCCTCTCACCGATCTTATCTGCACGCAGGCCCCGTCACGCCCCCGGCCAATCCCAGCACGGGGTATGACGCCGCCAGATCAACGATAACATCAACGCCGCCGCCAAGATCGGTAACTTCAGGTAAACCGACAGGCCAGACGGAAGGGGTGAGATGCCCCCGACACCCTCGGGTCTAGGCCAATCGTTAAGATATCCACGACGGACCCAGAAGGCAAAATTCGGCGACAGCGACAGCGCAAGTCTACACTAACCACCCCATTCGACGGGGTTGGTGTACAGTTAGCATATCTAAATGGTTCAGATGGCCACTCTCCTTTAGGAGAAACCATGCCAGGTGGACACAGTCATGGCACAGCACCACCAGCTTACGGGCGGGTCTAGAGACGATCACGAACTGATCCATCAGAAAGGACGACTGTATCCACCGGGATATCCCATGGCATCGGAAAAATAGTCGGAATGAGGCAATTGGAGAAACCGACACCGATAACCTTCGGCAAAGGATCGAACTGCGCCAAAGTCCGGTCGTAATATCCCCCGCCATTGCCGAGCCGAAAACAGGCGTCGTCTACGCCCAACAAGGGCGAGATTACGACGTCCGGCACCGCTTCTGCGCCGCGCGCGGGCACCGGAATGTTCCAAACGCCGCGCGCCATCGCACAACCTGGCTGCCAAGCGCGAAAACTCAATGGCGCGTCTTTCTCCGCGACAACCGGAAGCAAAATAGTTACGCCCGCGGCATGCGCCTTGGCCATCCAGTCGCGCAGGTCCGGTTCGCCTCGAATTGGCCAGTAGACTGCGATCCTCATAACCTGCTGCGGAGCAACGAGGGTTTCGAGCTTTACGGCCAAATTTAGAGTCTCCTCGGCACGCCGCGGAACGGATAAGTGCCGCCGTGCCTCTAGCAGACGGGCACGCTCCGCCGCCCGAAACCGGGCCACATCCCGCATCCTTATTGGATCGACAGGGGTCCCGTCGATCAGCAGATGCGCCATGCACGGAGCCGATCCGCCTGCGTCACCATCCTCCATGATCGTCCCCTCCCCGACCCAACATCAGTGATGCCTAATAGAAGATCGGGTTTTAGGCGGCGCCGCGCAAGGGCGTCGATCAAGTCCGTTCGCGGGACGATACCATCATAGGCGCCACCGCGCGCAGTAACCACCGGCAAAGAGGCTCAGGGGAAGTCGGCCTGGAAGCGATCCCCCCCTTTCGATGCAACACCCCCTTCCTGAAGGTCGCAAAGCCATAGCGCGCGGCGGCTGAAGCTTAGGTTGTTTCACTGGCGTGCCGAGCAGTTCAATGAAGGGCCCCAAAAACTTGACTGGTGTTGCGTTTTACAGGACCCTTAAGTGGTAACACTCACTGGGAGGCGGCAATCCATCTAGGGGAGGTCTAACGTGAACAGTTTCTTTCTCGGCTGCGCTGCCGTGCTCGCCTTTGCGAGTTCTGCTGCTGCACAGGATATCATGGCGATTTATGACGCGCGGCTCGATCCACATGATCTTGTCAACTCGAGCGGCCAGCCGTTGGGCAGCGTCTGCGCTGCAGTTCAACAAGACCGGGCCAATTACCACAGGTTCAAAAACCGCGGGCAGGTCGACGACTCCGATCCGATCTTTGCTGACAAAACAATGCGAGCGCGGATCGCCGGGAATTGTGTCATCAAGCCAGGTCATGAACACCTGCACACAGCCGTCTTCAGTGGCATTGGATACGGAATTATTGTGCGCGTAGAGGTGCTCAACGATGCCGGGTCTTTGAAAGTGCTGGTCAGTGAACGCGCCGGCTAGCTTTTAAAGTGCAAAGAGCTTTGGAGCATCGATTGGCGCGTGAGCTGGCTGGCCATGACCTCCCCCGAAGCTCGGCGGCCCCTGGTTGGGCATGCCCACGAGATGTCGCCGGCTTCCCACGCTATTACATGATATCATGTAATCTATCCATATGTAGCCCTGCCTGTTTCCGGCAAGCGTCAGAGACAAGGGCCTTCGCTCAAATCAGTACGAGCCGGTTAGACGCCAAGCCTCATCGGCCCAAAGGGCGCGGCGCGTTTGATCGTCTCGAAACACACTCTTGCCGGGCCGTGCTGACATCCCCTCTCAGGTCAGTGCTGACATCAGCGCTCTCGTCAGCACTCACCCCATAAAACCAGGGAGCTATCGATCCCGCCTGCCTGCAGCCCATTCCTCCAAGATACGTCGTATCAATTCCGGCCGCGTTGGCAGCTCCTCCTCCGCCCGGCGCGCTTCATCAAGCGTTTCTATCAGCGCTGTCGGCATCCGGACCATGACCGGAGCGGTGTCCGTTTTGGGTCTTCCACGTGATTTCATAATATTACTTATTGACAGGTTGATTTCTTAGTATCATATATAAACACATGGACGGCGGAGGCGCAACTCCACCGCCCATGCTCACCATTCTGACTACGAGGATATCATCATGGCTGCTAAAACCTCTACCACCCCTACCCGCGCGGCTGAACCGCTCAATCGCTTGATCCGGCTCGATCGGCTGGAATTCCGCAAGCTCTTGGACCTTTATTTTGAAGCCCTGCGGGCGGATTGGATGTATCACGAGACCCGGCAAAACCTCGGCGCCAAGGCAGCGACGGATCAAGGGCATGCCGCGGCTTCGGCTTGGAGCGCCTGCACAATGTCGCTTCTCCTCCTGCAGGACATGCGCACCGTCGACCCCGATCTCCGCGCGGCCGTCGACGTTCTGCTCAAGACTTGCCCCGATCAGATGCCAAGCAGCGGTGACCTCATGCGCTGCGGAACCGAGATGCTCGCCCTCGCAGACAAACACAAACGCAGCGGTTCAGACCTGCTCCCGCTTCTCGATGAGGCCTTTTGCTTGCTTGAAGCCTATCACGGCAATCAAGCGCTGATGTCAGCGCAGCAGGCTGCCGGTTCCGGGGCGGCTTAATCCGAGCGCCTTAATTTGTAGGCTCACGCGGCCCCCACCCCCAACTTTACGCATCTTCGCACACCGGGCGCTGCGCTCTGTGCCATTGGTCATGTCTTTTTCTTCGGAGTCCTTTATGCCCCTTAGCAAATTCACCTATCCCTTTCCCATCGATGGGAAGTTCCAGCACGTCTTCAAAGGTCCCCGCCCCGCACATTGGAAGGACGCTGCGACGCAAAAGGGTTTTGAGTTGATCGGCCGCGCTAAAGATCGATTGCACGTCGTGCTCGGCTGCAAGGTTTGCGGAGTTCCAACCCTAAAACGCGTCAGCGTTGTCCTCGGCCACAATCCAGAATGCCCCCATTGCATCCAAGCGCGGCGATCGGCGGCGGCCCGGGCCATCGGAGCCGAGCTAGTCGGGGCGGACCCCAAAGGTAATCGCCATTATGGCCTCTTCCGGTTCGGCTGCGGCCACACGGATCGGCGTCAGTATCATCGCATTGAAGCCGCTGCAGCGGGCGGGCATCAGGCAAGCTGCTCTGCATGCATTGAAGATCGGTACGCAGAAGAAGCGCAATGCCATGAGTGGCAACTCATTGGCCCCACGGTACGCAAGGGTCTGAATTATCGTCGTTATCAGCACGTCTGCGGTCATTGCCAAGACGTCGCAGTCGTCAATATGCGCAACGGCGATCTGGATTGCGCAGGCTGCGGTGAAACCTGGGCCTCCAAGCCGAGCGAGATCTATATTCTCGCGTTCACGCTCCCTACTCTTCCAGTGATCAA
>TARA_R110002049_G_scaffold166649_4_pt1 | contig 13036 bp, 12 predicted proteins | sample TARA_R110002049 | Tara Oceans TARA_R110002049 (sample SAMEA4396941) | marine metagenome | biome: Polar Biome; feature: [SRF] surface water layer (ENVO:00010504); material: water (ENVO:00002006), including particulate matter (ENVO:01000060) such as... | depth 5 m | reverse complement strand
TTATCATCACCAACAAAAAACTCTGAATTATCATTTGGCAAATAGGCCGTGGTAATCGTCTGGCCAAATTCAAATGCTCCAGAATCAGCTTTCTCTACACCATCAAGAATTTCGAACAGTTTAGTTACAGCTATACCATCGTGACTTAAAAAAGCAATTTTATCGCCTTTAGTAACATTTAAGTTTAGATCCTTAAATACAAATTCCCCATCCACCTTTTTTGAAAGGTTCGTTATGTTAAGCAATTGATTTCCTGCATCCCTTTTTTGGTCAAATATAATCGCAGGATATCTACGAGTGGATGCTTGAATCTCGTCTACATTAATCTTATCCAATAACTTTTTTCTACTCGTTGCTTGTTTAGATTTAGAGGCATTCGCGCTAAATCGAGCAATAAAGTCTTGTAGTTCTTTCTTTTTTTCTTCAGCTTTCTTGTTCTGATTTGCTTTTTGTCTTGAAGCCAACTGACTAGTGTGGTACCAAAAAGAGTAGTTCCCTGTAAATAGGCTCACTTTTTTAAAGTCGATGTCGACAATATTGGTGCAAACCGTGTCTAAAAAGTGTCTATCGTGAGATACAACAATTACGGTATTTTTAAAGTCCAATAAAAAGTCTTCAAGCCAAGATATTGTTTTAATATCAAGGTCATTGGTAGGTTCATCTAGAATCAAAATATCAGGATTACCAAATAATGCTTGAGCTAATAAAACCCTCAATTTTTGATTACCGGAAAGATCGTCTAAGTTTTTGTAGTGGTCTGTTTCTTCAATTCCTAAACCACTTAATAAGGCTGCGGCATCACTTTCAGCATTCCATCCATCCATTTCAGCAAATTCAGCCTCTAGCTCAGAAGCTTTTATTCCGTCTTCTTCACTAAAGTCGGGCTTTGCATAAATAGCATCTTTTTCCTGCATGATTTTCCAAAGCGTTTTATGGCCCATCATAACGGTATTCAATGCAGAAAATTCATCAAATGCATTGTGATTTTGGCTCAAAACAGCCATTCGCTTTCCAGGTTCTATATAAATCCGACCTGCATTGGCATCCATTTCACCTGCTAATATCTTAAGGAAAGTGGATTTTCCTGCACCGTTGGCACCAATGATACCATAACAGTTATTGCCTGTAAACTTGATGTTTACTTCATCAAATAAGACTCTTTTTCCGAATTGTAGGGAGATGTTTTGTGCTTCAATCATGTTATACGCTTTTGAGAACGCAAAATTACTGATAAAAACAGACAATTGATAACAATAATTCAATGTATCAACCCGCCTGCCGGCGTGTAGGTATGTCAATGGGACAATGAATCAATGTAACAATGAATCAACTTTTCATCTATAATTTTGAAAATTATGCAATACTATTACCTTATAACAAGGTCTTATAAAGGTAATTTCTACCGAAGGAGAGAAAATTTAATATTGAATCAATTTAGCGACTAATCAATCCGCCAGAAGTCAGAAAGAAGTAATCAATAAATCAAATTATAATTCATTAACCAACCTGTCTATCAGCTGAATGATATGCTAATGGAAAGTATCTTTGCGCTCTTTGTGAAATCTTAGCGTTCTTTGCGGTTTAAGAGCTTATTAACTAAGTTTTTAATACTATTCCACATCACCTGGCACTAAATAAATAGGAATCTTCGACTCTTTGATTAAGTCATCTGTTACACTTCCAATAAAAATAGAGTGAAGGAGTCCATGATTTTTATTACCTAGAATCAATAAATCTATGCCTAATTTATCTACTTCTAATCTGATCATTTCCTCTGTAGGTCCTTGAATGGTTAAGCCTTCTACATTTACTCCTTTAGCTTTTAATAATGCTGTTTGTTGTTGCAGCGCGCTATGTGATTCACGAATTTCATCTGCTCTTAAATCACGAATGTATTGTGGCCCTGCTTCATAACCTACAAAATCTGGTTCGGGAGCCTCTATTTGTATTAACCAGCATTTAGCATTAAAAGCAATGGCTAATTTTGAAGCATCTGCCAACATGCGATTCATTAAATCACTATTATTCACTTCTATGGCTACAAGTATATTTTTCATCGTTTTTAAGTTAAAATAGGGTGGTACATTTGCTATAAATTTAAGAATTTCAAAATACAAAACCAATGAATTTTCACACAAGAAAATGGGTAAAACCAGAAGATTTAAATCCAAATAACTCTCTATTTGGTGGCCGATTACTTCAATGGATTGATGAAGAGGCAGCATTGTATACCATCGTTCAGCTAGAGAATCAAAAGATTGTTACCAAACTTATGTCGGAGATAAATTTTATTCAAGCTCCTAAGCAAGGCGATATTATAGAAATAGGAATAGAGCCTGTAAAGTTTGGAAAAACATCAATAACGCTAAGGTGTGAGGTGAGAAATTTGGAAACACGGGCCGAAATTATCTCCATTAGCACCATAGTGATGGTAAATTTAGGAGCAGATGGAAAGCCTAGTCCACATGGTAAAACAAAAAAGGAGTTTATAAAGGATCGATTAGGAGCTTAATCTAGTATTTTTACAATTTGCTATTCTACTTAAAACCATTAAATTAAGTGTAAAAACTAAAAAGGAGCGAATCTGAGATTCGCTCCTTTTTTTTTGTTGAAAACCTCATTTGTGATTTTTAAAATAAAGGCTAAAAGAGCGGTAATTTTACGGCAGTTTTAACCAACTATTATTTAAAAATGAAACTGACCATCATTACTACAGTATTATCATTTTTTATTAGCTTCTCAGCCATGGCTTGGGGCCAAATAGGGCATAGAGTAGTGGGGAAAGTAGCAGAAAACTACATCACTCCGGAAACCAAAAAGGCGATACAAGCAATCCTAGGAAATGAAAGCCTTGCTGTGGCTTCTACCTTTATGGATGAAGTAAAAAGTGACGATGCGTACGACCATACACATTCTTGGCATTATACCACTATTCCTAATGGAGAAACGTATGCTACATGTGAAAAAAGCGATAAAGGTGAAGCGGTGAGAGCCATTGAAGATATGAAAGCGATCATTTTAAATCCTGCATCTACTTTAGTAGAAAAGCAAGTTGCTTTGCGATTTTTGGTTCACCTTGTTGGTGACATTCACCAACCGTTACATGTAGGAAATGGAACGGATAGAGGTGGTAATGATTTTAATATTAAATGGTTTTATTCAAATAGTAACCTACACCGTATTTGGGATAGCCAGCTAATTGAGCACAAAGAGTACAGTTATTCTGAATTGGTAGAAGTGATTGATTTTACCACGCCTGAGCAAGTTAACGTTTGGCAGTCAAGCACCACGGCAGATTGGGCTGATGAGGCTGCAATTATCCGTGAAACTATTTATCCTGATAAGGGATTAGAAAAAATAGGGTATGAGTATGCTTACCAGCATTGGGATTTAATGCAGGAGCAGTTATTAAAGTCAGGTGTACGACTAGCAGGCGTACTAAATTCGTTATTCCAATAGAAATCAATAACTTTCTAGTCTTAAATTATTACTCAAATGGATCAGTCTTCTAAAATTTCTTGCCCAAATTGTAACACACTAATTGATGTAAATCAAATTCTTTATCGCCAATTAGAGGGTGATCTTAAAAAGAAGTATGATGCTCAATTAGTAGCAGTATCCAAGCAGCAAGAAAAAGAGGCGGCTCTCTTTGCCGAACAAAAAAGGCAGTTTGAAGAAGCAAAAAAGAAAGAAAATGAACTTTTTAAAGAGCGATTAGAAGCAAAGCTAAAAGAAGAGAAGTCGTTGTTGAACGAACAACTGAAAAAGCAGTTGGCCGAGGAAAACAGCGAAGTGATGGCTGGTATTCAAAAGGAATTGCAAGAAAAATCGGATAAGCTAAAGGAATATAACAGAATGCAAGCCGATTTAGAACGATTGAAACGAGAAAAGACGGAGCTGAAAGAAGAAATAGAAATGGCGGCTGAGAAGAAGTTTAGCCAGCAAATTCTCTTAGAAAAGGATAAAATAAAGCGCCAAGAAGAAGACCGAATGGAATTGGCCATGAAGGAGCTGAAAAAGCAACTAGAAGATCAGAAAAAACTGACTGAAGAGATGAAACGCAAGCAGGAGCAAGGATCTATGCAACTGCAAGGCGAGGTTCAAGAATTGGCGATAGAGGAGTGGCTAGAAGCAACCTTTCCATTAGATACGATAGAAGAAATTAAAAAAGGAGCTAGAGGAGCTGACTGTGTGCAAATTGTAAACACAAGAAGTAAATCGAATTGCGGTAAAATTTGTTACGAAAGTAAACGAACGAAAGATTTCCAACCGACTTGGATTGAAAAATTTAAGGCAGACATCAGAGATAAAGGAGCCGATATAGGTGTATTGGTGACAGAAGTTATGCCGTCTGATATGCAGCGACTAGGAATGAAAGACGGTATTTGGATTTGTACGTTTGATGAGTTCAAAGGATTAAGTAATGTTTTAAGAGAATCAATCATTCGATTAAGTGCTGCTATTTCATCACAAGAGAACAAAGGTGATAAAATGGGCATGTTGTACGACTTTTTAACTTCCAATGCATTTAAATTACAAATTGAAGCTATAGTAGAAGGTTTTACTACTATGAAAAACGATTTAGAATCTGAAAAACGTTCGATGCAACGAATTTGGAAAAGTCGTGAGAAACAAATAGAAAAAGTAGTGACCAACACCATTGATATGTATGGTAGTATAAAAGGAATTGCCGGAAATGCTATCGGAACTGTAAAAGCATTAGAATTGCCAGGTTCTGATGAAGGTGATGACGATCAGAGCGCATTGGAATTGGAGTAGGTTTTGTCGTTGATTTGCGATGCATGGCGCATTAACAAGGATAAATTTTCAATTTTCTTTCTGTTTTCGACTCCGCTCAAACTGACAAGAAAATTAACTTCTGTAGTTATATTTTGCTTTTGTAGAATATAGGACTTTTTAAATCTGTATTTACCTTTTACTTTTTATGAAATACAGGACTCTTCAAATTTGTAAAAAACTGACAAGATTATAATTTAACGTAATCAGACTTTCTATTCTTCCTTTCCTTTTAAAAGCTCTTCTGTTTTATAAAACAAGCCGATCAATAGACCAATTGAAGCAATAATTGTGATGGCTGAAGAATATTTAGCCACGATGATGGTGGTAAACAGTCCAATTAATATGGAAGCTGCGCTGAGCATAATCATACCTCCCGAAAAATATTCATTGGCTATTTTCCAAGATGAACGTGTTTTCATGGATCGTTTGGTTCTATACCCATAAAAGCTATTCGGTTTCTTTGGTGGAAATATTCGTGAGATGATGCCAACAATCATTAAGATGGCTCCAATTAGTATGTTTTGTATGAGTAAGTCTTCCATTTTATTAAAAATAAAAAAGCGAGAAATTAGAATGAACTAAAATCTCGCTTATTATTATGGTATTATTAAAAGAATATTATCCGTTTGATAAAATAAATATTAGAAGATTTTTGTAGTAAAGTTACCATTTACTATAAAAGTAGTCTAACATCTAATTTCTAACAGCGAAGCGATCTATCCTCTAAAAAATAATTAAATAGCTGCAATAGTATCTGATTTATACTCACCAGCTTCTAATTTTTCTTTTACTTTCTTAAATGTATCAATCGTGTACTCTACATCTTCCAAGGTATGCATCGCGGTAGGAATCAATCTTAAAATAATCATTCCTTTAGGGATAACTGGATACACCACGATAGAGCAGAATAAATTATGATTCTCTCTTAAATCGAAGGTTAAGTTTGTTGCCTCACCTAATCCACCACTTAAAATAACTGGAGTTACTTGAGTATTAGTAGTACCAATATTCATTCCAGCATTTTTCAATCCTGATTGTAATGCATTTGCTATTGTCCATAACTTTTCACGTAACTCAGGCATGGTTCTAATCATATCTAATCGCTTTAAAGCACCAATAACTAATGGCATTGGCAACGACTTAGCAAAGATTTGAGAACGCATATTGTAGCGTAAGAACTCTACGATATCTTCATTTGAAGCAATAAATCCACCGATACTTGCAAATGATTTTGCAAACGTACCGAAGTAAACATCCATTTCATCCTGAACGCCTTGAGCTTCACCCGTACCTGCACCTGTTGGTCCCATTGTGCCAATACCATGCGCATCATCACACAGAATACGGAAGTTATATTTTTTCTTCAGGTCTACAATTTCTTTCAATTTACCTTGGTTTCCTGACATTCCAAAAACACCTTCAGTAATCACTAAAATTGCACCATTTTGTGCTTCAGCTAATTTAGTAGCACGCTGTAATTGTTTTTCTAAATTCTCAATGTTATTATGCTGAAAAACGTATCGTTTCCCTTGGTGCAAACGAACACCATCTATAATACAAGCATGAGATTCGGCGTCGTAAACGATAACATCATTTCGATCTACCAATGCGTCGATACATGAAACCATAGCTTGGTAACCAAAGTTAACTAGAATCGCATCTTCTTTATGAACAAATGCAGCTAACTCAGATTCTAACTGCTCATGATAGTTGGTATTACCAGACATCATTCTTGCTCCCATAGGATATCCCATTCCCCAGTTCTTAGCAGCTTCTTCATCTGCTTTTCTTACTTCAGGGTGATTTGATAATCCAAGATAGTTGTTCAAACTCCACTGCAAACGCTCTTTTCCACGAAAAATCATTCGATTCTTAATCTCTCCTTCCAACTTGGGAAAAGTAAAGTAACCATGACTTTCTTTCGCGTGCTGTCCTAGTGGACCTCTGTTTGCTTTTATTTTATCAAATAGGTCTTTCATCCTTATTATTTGTTTTTGTCTTTTGTTAAGTCTGCAAAAATACTCTTTTCTAATAGTGCAACAAAATATTCAAGTTGTTAATGTTTAAACAACACATTGTAGATAAAAGTTTGTTGAGGCTAGTTTGTTCTTATTTAGATTAAAAATCAAGAATGAAATAATAGAATTGCTTCATTTATGAATTGAACAGATCATTTTTACTTTATTAACTTCCAATTATTAATAACCTGAGCGGCTTCCACAATAAAATTCATAAAATAGCGTAACTTTGCACGATGTTTAAGAAACTACACCTTTTATTTTTTAGCATATTAGTATTCGCATTAGTTGGATGCAGTGAGTATCAAAAAGTACTTAAGAGCACTAATATGGAATACAAATACCAAAAGACGGTAGAGTATTACGAAGCTGATGAATACTACAAAGCGCTTCCATTAATGGAAGATTTGATTCCTGTATTTAGAGGAACCGATAAAGGGGAGTCATTATATTATATGTACGCTTATGCTAATTTCTACCTGGATGATTACATTTTAGCTAGTTATCAGTTTAAGCGGTTTGCAACTACTTATCCTATTAGCGATAAGGCTGAAGAGTGTAATTTTATGAGCGCTTATTGTAATTATTTGATGTCACCGGAGCCTACTTTAGATCAAACTAATACTTATAAGGCTTTAGAAGAATTACAAACGTTTGTAAACCGATATCCAAATAGTTCGTTAAAAGATACGTGTAATGAGTTGGTAGATAATCTTAGGTATAAGTTAGAAACAAAATCATATATGAAAGCGAAGAATTATTATAAACTTCGTCAGTATGATGCTGCAATCGTTTCATTAAATATTACCCTCACTGAATATCCTGATACAGACTACCGGGAAGAGGCATCATTTTATATACTCCAATCGACGTATTATTTAGCTGAAAGGAGCATAGAAGAAAAGAAATTAGAACGATTAAACAATACAATTGAGGCTTACTACAATTTTATTGATAATTTTGCAGACAGTAAATATGCGAAGGAGGCTGAGCAGTTATTTGCGAATGCACGTGCAGAAAAAGAACGAATTGAAGTTAATTAATTGCAAGACAGTTAGTTATTTTATTATTTTAGAATAGAATTTTTATACTATATACAGATGAAAAATAAGAATACAGAAGCAGCTTATTCAACAATTACTCGTAATCTAAGTGACTTAGAACAACCAACAGGTAATATTTACGAGGCAATTACAATCATTGCAAAGCGTTCTAACCAAATTAGTTTAAACATAAAGGAAGAATTGACTTCTAAATTGAACGAGTTTGCCACTACTTCTGATAACTTAGAAGAAATTTTTGAAAACCGCGAACAAATTGAAATTTCTAAGTACTATGAGCGTATGCCTAAATCTAACGCAATAGCTATGAATGAATTTCTAAATGATAATGTATATTTCAGAAGACCTGAAAGCGAAGAAGTAAAACCTGCTTCATTAGAAGATTAAGATGAATTTAAGCGGTAAGCATGTTCTTGTTGGTATTACCGCCAGTATAGCAGCTTATAAAAGCGCTACACTTGTAAGATTATTAGTGAAATCGGGAGCACATGTCAAAGTTGTCATGACTCCCGATTCTTTGCATTTTATAGGTGCTCTTACATTGGCTACACTCTCTAAGAACCCGGTATATTCTCAGTACTTTAATCCTGCATCAGGTGAATGGAGTAATCATGTAGAATTAGGGAAGTGGGCTGATCTATTTATCATAGCACCAGCTACTTCTAACACCATCGCGAAAATGGCCAATGGTCAATGCGATAATCTCCTTTTAGCGACTTATTTATCGTCAGACTGTCCAGTATTTATAGCTCCAGCAATGGACTTAGATATGTTTCAGCATCCTGCTTTTAAACATAATTTAGAAAAGTTAAAATCCTTTGGGAATCTGCTTATCAATTCAACTAGTGGTGAACTTGCTAGTGGTTTAAACGGAGAAGGTAGAATGGAAGAGCCTGAAGAAATTGTTAGGCAATTGGAAGCCTATCAATTAGATGGGCCACTTTCTGGTAAAAAAGTATTGATTACTGCAGGTCCTACACATGAAGCTATTGACCCAGTTCGCTTCATAGGGAATCATTCTTCTGGTAAAATGGGTTTTGCTATAGCAGCTTATGCATCTTCTTTGGGAGCTGATGTAGTGTTGGTTTCAGGACCTGTAAATCTAACTCCTCCAAAAGGGGTGGAATTTATTGCTGTAAAGTCGGCAGATGAAATGTACGAAGCTGTATTTTTACATCAATCAACTTATGATATTGGAATTTTAGCTGCCGCTGTAGCTGATTATAAGCCTTTAACTATAGCTGAACAGAAGATTAAAAAAACGAGTAATGATCACCAATTAGAATTAGTTAAAAATAGAGATATTTTAAAATCGCTTGGTGAGGTTAAAAATGAAAAGCAAGTGTTAGTTGGGTTTGCTTTAGAAACAGAAAATGAAATAGAAAATGCCTTGATCAAGCTCACTAAGAAAAATCTTAATATGATTATTCTTAATTCTCTAAATGATAAAGGTGCAGGCTTTAGCGGTGATACCAACAAAGTAAAATTGATAACTGCTGACAACAAAATAGAAGAGCTGCCGTTACAATCAAAAACTGCTGTAGCAAAAGAGATCATCTCTAAAACTCTGCAACTGATTCCATAATTTCATAAACTTTATGATTCGATACTTTTTATTACTTTTTGTCACTTTTATTTCGTTGAGTGCTAATTCTCAAGAATTAAATTGTTCTGTAACGGTTAATTCTCGCCAGGTAGAAGGTAGTGAGAAAGTCATTTTTGAGGAAATGCAAAAGGCGATAAATGAATTTGTGAATAGCAGAAAATGGACCAATGATCAGTTTAGGATTGATGAAAAGATAGAATGCAATATACTGATTAACCTTACTGAGCGATTGAGTACTAATCGTTTTACTGGTAATATTCAAATTCAAGCCAGAAGACCTGTTTACGGAACGAATTATTATTCTCCGACCGTGAATATTTTGGATCGCGACTTTGTAATTGAATATAACCAATTTGAGCCATTACAGTACAATGAAACAAGTTATAATGGTGAGCTACCAACGATTTTGTCCTATTATGTGTATATGGTTTTAGGATTTGACTATGATTCTTACTCTTTGGAAGGTGGAACTCCTTATTTCCTAATTGCACAGCGTATATTAAATAATGCACAATCGAGTGGAGAGAAAGGATGGAAGGCTTTTGAAGGGCAATCAAATCGATATTGGTTAGTGGAAAACTACCTGAATGGTCAGTTTAAACCTTTTAGAAAATTGTATTATACTTACCATCGAAAGGGCTTTGATATGATGAGTACTAAGCCACAACAAGCTTTAAGTGAAATTACTACAGGGTTGCAATCATTGTTGCCTGTTCATAATGTAAAACCATCGAGTTATAACCTGCAAGTATTTTTTAATGCAAAGAAAGATGAAATCATATCCTTATATCAAGGTGCTGATATTCAAAATAAACAAGATATCGTTTCATTATTAACTCGAATCGATCCAGGTAATGCCAATAATTATCAGAAGATCTTGAAGAAGTAAAATTTGTTAATAATAGAACGTTAAGAAGTCTATTTTTTTCAAATAAGCGGTTAAATTTGTACTATGCTAACATCGCTAAAGATTTCTAATTATGCATTGATTGAGGAGCTTTATACGAAGCCAGATCAATCTTTTACTATCATCACCGGAGAGACCGGTGCTGGTAAATCTATTTTATTAGGCGCACTTGGGCTTATAATTGGGCAACGTGCCGATTTAAATGCACTGAAAGATAAATCTAAAAAGTGTATTGTAGAAGCTCAATTCAGCATCGAAAACTATGACCTTAAAGCATTATTTTTAGCGAATGACTTGGATTATGACCCATTGACAATCGTTCGAAGAGAAATTACTCCAAACGGAAAATCACGTGCATTTATTAACGATACACCTGTAAACTTAAATCAATTAAAAGAATTAGGTGATCATTTAATTGATATTCACTCTCAGCACAATACATTAACGCTTAATACAAATCAGTTTCAACTTAAATTAATAGATGCTTTAGCTGAAAACAAGCAACTACTTGTTGATTATACTACTGCTTATAAGTTATATAAGTCCACTAAAAAGGTGCTAACCGAAAAAGAAGCTTCTATTGCTCAAGCAAAAGCAGAAGAGAATTTTTTGCAATTTCAATTCGATGAATTGGACCAATTAAGGTTAGTAGAGAATGAAGATGAAGAGTTAGAAGAAGAACAGCGTAGTTTAGAACATGTAGAGGATACAAAAGTATCACTTTCGGCTGCTCTTAATCATTTGATAAATCAGGATGAAAATGCTATGGATTTAATCCGATTGGGAAAAACGCAACTATCAGATGCAAGTAAATATAATAAGGTTGCTGAGGAGCTTAACCAGCGATTGAGTTCACTATTTATAGAACTTCAAGATATAACCAGTGAATTAGAGTTAGAAAATGAGAAATTAGAGTATGACCCTGAACGATTAGAGTACATTCGTGAACGGCTTTCATCCATCTTTAGCTTGCAGAAAAAACATTCGGTAAGTAGCGTAAAAGAGCTAATTGCAATTAAAAATACCATAGAAGATAAGTTATTGGCGATTACCAACTTTGATGATGACATTAATCGATTAAAATCTGATTTATTAAAAGCAGAAGAATTGCTTTTGAAAGTTTCTAAAGAACTTTCAGTAAGAAGGAATGCGGCTAAACCGATACTTGAGGCTCAAGTAAAGGAGCTACTTTCTCGCTTAGGCATGAAAAATGCGATTTTATCAGTTCAAATAAATCCAATTGAAAACTTTACATTAAATGGAAAGGAAGAAGTACAGTTTTTATTTACAGCCAATAAAGGACTAGAAGAAAGGGAGCTCTCCAAAGTAGCATCAGGAGGAGAATTGTCTCGATTGATGCTTGCCATCAAACGTATTTTAGCTCAAAAAGAACACTTGCCGACGATTATTTTTGATGAAATTGATACAGGTGTTTCAGGAGAAATAGCTGACAAAGTGGGGGATATTTTAAAAGAAATGAGTCATGATTTACAGATTATCAGCATAACCCACTTACCACAAATGGCTTCCAAAGGAAACAGTCATTTAAAAGTATACAAAGAAGATGTAGGGAACGTAACCCATTCATACATCAAAGAACTTACAAAAGACGAACGAATAGAGGAACTTGCAAAAATGTTGAGTGGTTCTAAAACAACTACTGCAGCTATTGATAATGCGAAGGCGCTATTGAATGAGTAAAGACTTAATTGTTTTTTTATATTTGCGAAACTAGAAATTTTAAATAGATACTATGTCAAACCCATCACACAACCTATTAAAAGGTAAAAGAGGAATTATCTTTGGAGCATTGAACGATCAGTCAATTGCTTGGAAAGTAGCTGAAAGAGCACATGAAGAAGGTGCCATTTTTACATTGACCAATGCACCAATCGCTATGCGAATGGGAGAGATTAATAAGTTGGCAGAAAAATGTAATGCTCAAGTAATTCCTGCAGATGCAACTTCACTTGAGGATTTAGAAAATTTATTTAGTCAGTCTGTTGAAATATTAGGCGGTAAAATAGATTTTGTTTTGCATTCTATTGGAATGTCTCCAAACGTAAGAAAGGGTAAACACTATACAGATACTAATTACGATTTCTTTCAAAAGACCTTGGATGTTTCTGCCATGTCATTTCATAAAACGATGCAAACTGCATTAAAGCTAGATGCGTTGAATGAATGGGGATCAGTGGTAGGTTTGTCATATATTGCAGCACAGCGAGTATTTCCTGACTATAATGATATGGCTGATGCTAAATCATTGTTAGAGAGTATTGGTAGAAGTTTTGGTTACCAATTGGGTATTAAGAAAAAAGTACGTGTAAATACCATCTCTCAATCACCGACTGTAACTACCGCGGGTAGTGGAGTAAAAGGATTTGATGGATTTATAAAGTACGCGGATGAAATGTCACCATTAGGTAATGCTGGGGCAATAGATTGTGCCAACTACTGCATCACTATGTTCTCAGACTTAACCAAATACGTAACCATGCAGAACTTATTCCACGATGGTGGTTTCTCCAATACAGGAGTTAGCCAAAAAGTAATGGATCGCTTTAATGATTAATGAACACCTTAAGCTTAAAATTGGCTAATTATAGGATAAAAAAAAGGACTCACTTTCGTGGGTCCTTTT
>TARA_R110002049_G_scaffold662_9_pt1 | contig 13053 bp, 8 predicted proteins | sample TARA_R110002049 | Tara Oceans TARA_R110002049 (sample SAMEA4396941) | marine metagenome | biome: Polar Biome; feature: [SRF] surface water layer (ENVO:00010504); material: water (ENVO:00002006), including particulate matter (ENVO:01000060) such as... | depth 5 m | reverse complement strand
AAACTATCATTTTCATCTGCAATAAATCCCGGTTTATATGAAACAACAGATAACGGTTATGTGCAGAATCAAGCATCATTCTCCAATGGTAGAACAAGAGGTCTTACTAAGGCTAAGGTGGAGACTATCATAAAACGCATGCAAGATAAAATAGATAATGAGACTCATAATGCTTGGAGACCTTATCTTGTTAGTGCAGAATATATCAATTTCGATACATACAAACCTTACAGGCGTAGATACTATACTGACTACGTGGGTACAACACCCCTGCTTTTTAGAAATGTTCAACAAGTATTGAGGCTTGAACTATGGCAAGGTGATGATTATCGAGAAATAGGTGCAGCAGAAGCACGTATACATATACCTGACAGTGTACAAGGTCTTTCAGGTTCTATTGTCATGTCACCGGGAAATGGTAGTTCTGCCAAGTTAACAATAGGAACTGGTACCAATCAATGGAGAAGTGCTTTTGACAAAGTGACTACTGCACAAAATCTTGCAGATTTAATTAACAAAGAAAATAGAGTTAATAAAACTGCTCTTAATTTCCTTTTAGACCAAACCAATGCAGCGAGTACATTTACTTTGGAAGGTAACAGTTCTGCTGTTGCATTACACAATGAATTCTATGCTTCAGCAAATGCTGATTATGGTACAGGTATATTGAAAGTAACTAGCATGAGGGGAACTAAAGGTGGAGAAACTTGTAGTCTTGTATCAACTGTACCCGGTGTAAGCATAAGTCAAACTTCATCAAGTAAGACTGTATTTTCTAGTTTAAATAATACTACTATTACAGTAACAAGCACAGGTAATAACAATGGTAGTGTTACTTCTTTTCAATCATTAATTGCAGGTACTGGTTATACTGGTAGCGCAAATGGAGTTGTTACGAGTGGTGGGAGTGGTTCAGGACTCACCGTGAATACTACTGTAAATAGTGGTAGCATCACAGGTATCGTCGTTGCTTCACCCGGTGCTAGTTATACAGTTGGAGATGTAATCACAATATCAGGTGGTACTTCCACATTTACTGTATCTAACGTATCTTCTGGAGGTTTTGTTGATGCTGGGGTAGTTAGTGATGGAACTCGTGTTTTCAGTTATACAGGAAAAACATCAACCACATTTACTGGTTGTGCACCAGTCATAGGTGCTTTGGCTGATGTCACAGGTTCACTCATTCAACACCAACCTTCTATCGATTTACAGGGTGGAAGTTCCAGTGGAGATAAAGGTCGTCTGCGTGATTGGTGGATTGATAATGAAATGGGTATAATATACTTTAACAATTCTTATCCATTCTTTGAGTGGAATGCTATCAAAGCATCTTACATCTATGGTGAAAGATATCTTGAACAGGCCATTGAAGACGCTTGCACTAAGTTAGTTGCTATTGATTTATTGATGAGTGATGATAGGAGTGTGCTCATACCTGAAGGTTCTCAGAATGTAGACTTAGCCTCTAAGATACAACTCTATAGAGCAGATGTCGATAAGACTATGGCTCGATACAAAGAGGTGGTTCTCTTTGGTTGAAAGGGAAACGTTGCTTGGTAAAGAAAGTAGAGAAGAATTTGAACGCTCACTTCTTTTAGAATTCACTAAAGATAAGAAACTGCAAAAAGAAATGCTAGAAGGTTTCACTCATTACCCACCTAGTCTCAGAGAAATGAAAGTTGCACAAGAAAATTATAATGACACCTTGAGTGAAGAAGATGTCGAAAGTGTTGTTGACAAAAGAATGTTAACTGAATCTCCTATATTGAAAGAATATAAATTAAAGAAGTCCGGTAAGAATATAATACCAGATATCAACTCTTATCATATGGAAGTAAATCAAACTATTAGGGTGAGGAAGTAATGGTTGCAACATTCAAAGAAGGTCTTGATGTCATAATTGACAACTTTAAAGATAATTGGAATAGGGCTAATACTGATAACATTAAACCTGTTATTATTGATATAGCAGATACATCGCCGGAAAGAGGCAAGCGTATTGATTTAGGTAGAAGTGATTATGTATTGGTTTTTGAAACTGCACATAACGAAGAAATACCTGACATACTTTATGATTTTGTAACTACTAGAATTAATATCACGGTGGATATAAGAACTTCAAAAGACAGAAAAAGACTTCAAAAAATGGAGAATGAAATTAGAAGGTGTACTCACCTAAATCGCAAAGGAGACGGGGTAAACTTCGATAGGTTAGTATATAAAACCCGTACAGACCTGTCTGACCGGAGCAAGATGTTGTTCCGAATGACCTTCCAAATTGAGGTCGTAGTCTTTGCAGAACAAATACCATGAGGTGAAAAATTATGCCATCAACAGTCTATAAGGGTGATTTATCAGAAATCTCTTTCGGTCATGAAAGTGGTATGAGATTGGCTCATGGTTATAGTGGTTCAAATGCTACACTTTTCAAATTCACTGCATTAGCAAGTTCAACTTGGGCTTCAGATGAAACAAGTATAATAGAGTTTGTTGGAGGTACTGCTAACACACCTTGTAATGCTGGCATTTTAGAATATCCTGTAGGTATGTTAGTAGGCGCAAAACTTTGTTTTCATGGTCTAACGGCGACTACCAACAATGAGAATACCAACACCCATTGGTTTAGTGACGATAATGCATCGAATGGTTCTATCTTTACAATAGTAAAACACGCTGTTGTTGGTAACAGTGCCAACCCGATAGTATATAAAACACAACTGACTATTCATCCTAGATTAAAAACTAGACATGTCGTCCTAGTTTCCTCTGCGACTGTCGGCGGAACATCATCACCACAAGAAATAGAAATTTTACCTTACACTGTACCAAGTATGGATGTGGCTATGACGCATGCTGCAAGTGCGATTGATTCTGCTGAAAGGGTGTTAACTGACCAGTTTGTTGGAATAATGAATGTAATAGCATTACCTGAAACTAAAGTTGATTTGAAAAGATTTCATGTTGTTGGTCTTGGTAGGGATGTTGCAATACAAGTCCCCGGTAGATTCACTAATGTAGGTGGGTCTTTTGAACACAATTTACACAATTCTCGATGGTTATATTATGCATTAGGTAATGAGTCTGTTGATATCACGAATGTAACTTTTACAGCATATGGTGGTCATGCGAGTGGCGTTTATACAACTAACACAACTCTTGCTTCGGGAAGTGCTTTTCTTACATATGTTAATAATATTAGTGGTAGTGACCCTGCGCCACTCATAGCAAATAGTGGAAGGGCGGTAGCGGCAGGGGATTATATTCTTATAACTGATACAGATACTACTCAAATTAACAATTATAGAGATGAAGTCACTAACGCTACTTTTGGTGCTAATGGTGTTGGCGCTGCTAATATAATAACACAAACACAAAAAAATGAAATACGTAGAATTGTGGCTATATCAGGTGGAGCAATTGGAAGAATCTGGTTAGACGATGGTTTAACATTTAGTCATGGTAATACTAAAACCATTAAATTTATTGCTCATCTAGATTCTGCTGTTAACAACCCACAAAGAGATATTACTTCTGGTCATTTAACTAATCCTGTATCTAAACTGATATTTTCAAAATCACATCTTCCTTCTTTTTCATTAGAAACTAGTATACGAAGGAGAGATGTTGATAGTTCAGCGGTAACTGAAGCAACTGATGGAGGTGCAACGGATTCTAAACAACTTACTCGTGTGTTTCGTGGTTGTAAAGTGAAAGATTTTGTTCTCACTGCTGACAGTGATGCTGCTCTTAGGATGACAGTTAACTTCGATGCTGCTCTTTGTTACACTGATACTGGTAGATTAGAAACTACAACGTCATCTCTAAAGAAAGGAGACAGATATGATATCCATCGTTTGTTTGAAGAAACTGCTAATACACCAGTAACTAGGAAGGCTTCTGGTATAGAAAGAGGTACTCAAAAACCATTTATGTTTTACAATGGTACAATAAAAGCAGCCGGACAAACATTGGGGCAAGTAATATCTTTCACTCTCAATGCGAAAACTGGAGTAGAGCAACATTATGTAATCAATGGTTCAAATATTGCAGATTCTGTAACTGACCAAGTACCATTTGCTGGTTCAAGAAACCCTTCACTTTCAATTGAAGGTAAGACTGAGTATGAATTAGAAATGGAAATCATTGTTGATGACCCTATATTTTATCATAATATGAGAAGGGCAGTACATAATTTAGATGAAACTACTACCGATACTACTGATGCAGACATGATACAATTATCATTCATTAAACAAGGCTCTGGAACTGTAAGAGAAAGTATAGACATAGTTACCGATGATTATTACATTGTAGAAGCACCACTTCCTATCCCTGAAGATAAAGGTGTAATAAAAGCCACATTGAAAATCATGCCTAAAAATATTAGGGTTTTAGCGAAGGATACAATTTTACATTCTTAGGTGATATCATGTTAACGGCAATTAATAAAGTGAGGTATTACCGAAAGAACGGTACATCTGCTTACATTAACTGGGTTCATAAAAACGATTATTCAACTGTGGATATGACTATTGCTAGATTTAATTTTTTAATGCGACAACCTAGTAGAAAATCTATTGATAGGGAGTTATTTTTAATGTTAAGTGTACCTACATGGGTTGCAGCAGCAGAGGAAGTTGTTGCAGCAGCAGAGGAAGTTGTTGCAGTAGAAGTAGAAGAAGTGACATCAACTCCTTCTGAATCACCCTTTAACGTAAATATAAATTATGATTCAAGTACAATACGTGAACTGCAAGATATTTGTAGGGAACGTGGATTAACTATTCGTGGTACAAAAGCCGAAGTCGTTTTACGTCTAAGACGTGACGATGACGGTATCACGGAAAACCAACCGACAGAAGACGAAACAGAAGCCCCCTCGCAAGAGGCTGCTGAAGAAGAGTTGGATGCCCCCGTTGAAGAAACGGCTGTAACCGAGGAAGTGGAAAATAATGATAGTGGACAAGAACCAGATATTAACGAAGAAGAATAATAAAAAACACGAAATAAAAGTAGACCCTAATAATCCAGATGCCATAATGGAAGTTTGGATAAGAGAAACTACTTTTTTAGACATACAAAGAGCAGCACAAGAAATGTTCGATATGTCTAATGGTGAAGTTAGTTTAAATTTAGAATCTTATTGGAAATATGCTTTTGCTAATTGGATAGTAGAAACCAATCCTTCCCTTACCTCTCAAGAAATGTCCCAATTAACAATTTATGTTGGTGAACAAATATCAGCCATTTTACCTAAACCTGAAGAATTAGCAGAGGCTATGCAAGGGGGGTTTACCAAAGCGAGCAACGAATGATTCAGAAGTTTCTAAAGAAGAAAAATATAGAAACATCTGATGATTTACGTTTACAAACTGAGTTGTTCGCATATAGAGTAGCCAAACATTATAACATATCATTAATGGAAGTGAATCAAATGGATATCAAAACTTTTCAACAATCTCTATCTTGGGCTTTGGCTATTGATGGGGAGCAAGAGAAACAAAACGAAAAAGATAGGGTCTCTTCGCAAACTAACAATGAAACTATTAGCCTAGACTATGGCTTCCTAAATGAAGAGGGATTGTAATGTCGTCACTAGTTGCTATGATGAGTGCATTGGGGGGTGTAGCAAGAGCGTCTACAACTATAATGAAAACTATTTCTCAAATAGGTAGTGGTGTTAGTAATATTGGACAGTTTTTTGCAGATGCTTTTAATAAAGCAGGTAAAGTAATACACGATATATACAAAAAACTTGCCGGTTGGTATGATGAATACATCAAACCTAAATTCGATTGGTTATCTACTAAAACAAATAATATAGCACAGGAGTTCATTAAATTAAGCGGAGTTATAAGTGGTTCTTGGAATAGTATTATTACAAAAATTACTACACTTTATAATAGTAAGATAAAACCAATATTTGAGTTTGATTTGTTTAGTGCCATGAGAGGTTATTTTAATGATTTTAAAACTGACGTCGAGACTGGTATACAAGGATTAGAAGATAAAATAAAAAATTCTTTAATCTATAAAGCAGGTGTTGGGGCTAAAAATCTCGGTGGCGATATTAGTGATGCTGCTGGTGGCGCTGTCGGTGATGCAAAACAAACACTAGGTATAGATTTGAACATTAGTGGTTTGGCTGGTGATTTAGCAGATTCTATTGGCGATGCTGTTGAAAAAGAAGTAAAGCGAGCCGTTGGTAGGGCAAAGTTTTGGAAGTGATATAAATGGTTGCAGCAGGTACTCCTATTCGTTTAATCCATGAAAATGGTGATTTCACTGAATTAGATGCTACCAGCATAACACTTGAAACGGTAAGAAAAGCAAACTCTAGTTCTATTCCTTTTGGTGGTGGTGGAAGATGGAATTTTGATTTAAATTTACAGAACGCCGAAATCATGATTGACGGAATCTTTACAGATGATAGTATTACTTTTGATAATGGTGTGATGTCTAAAGGTGCAATTAATTGTTACTATAGACCAAGTTGGTTACTGGGGATTCACAACACTTGGATACACACAAGTAATATGAATAGATTATTAGGTAGTGCTATTAGTGATAGTAACCTAACTAGCGCTATCTTAAGCAATACAGCAAATCGTTCCTTTTTTACTTTAACGGATATTTTTGGAAATAAAAAATACATAGTTCTTGTTAGAGTGGCTGACAATGCTAATCTTGCTTTTGCAACAGTTGCAACAATTACAAATAATATAACAGATTTAGGTACTAAAAAAATTATTAAGATAGTTACTAATGGCGGTGCTAGTGATGAAATAAGAGCGCAGTCTTTAGCAACCGCTATAAAATCTATTATTGACTCTGAATATTCATCACAATTTACTGCTGAGTTAAAAGATGATGATAGGGGTTTTGCTATAAATAGAACAAATGTGATTGTAGAGATAACTCATACTATAGTAGGTGCAAATGGAAATGGAAATACACCTAATTTTACTCCTAGAACTGGTAGAACAACATCGATAGAGAAACCCGATATATCAAATTTTAGAGGCGGTAAAGATTCTAAGAGAAAGTCTGCTGGTGACAAAGTGCAAGACTTTTATGGAATTATAAATAACTCAAGAAGAACTAGAGGTAAGAAGGACACTTTTTTAAGTAGTTATAAACTGGATAATCCATTTGATTTAGATTTTAATGGTGGGTTTAGAAGACCTGCTGTGAATAGCGGGGACTACATAGTAGGTGTACAAATACCGTTTAATTCAATGATAAATGCAGGTAATGGAACTTATGTTGCAAGAAATTTTCACATGCCTACTGGTCGTAATAAATCACCGGAAGATAAAGGTGCTGAAGCGGCTATGGTCGCTGGTACGAAATTTTCTGAAACAGATAAATCCACAGGTATACAAGGTTTCGTTAAGAAATTTTCAGTAGATTATGACGCAGGTGAAACTGTATATAAATTTAAAATGGTTTTCTTACCAGTGGATTGGATGTTTTAAGATGCCTGTTATATCCAACATCAATCACGCTTTTCTTTTTGATGGTGTAACTGATAGTATTATAATACCTCAAGGTAATTCTAGTACAGATAATACTAGCAGAGGACTGTTTAACTCTAATCCTAATTCTGGTTCTGATGAGACTTTGAATGTCACTAATCAAGTTACTATTGAAGCATGGGTAGTTCCTGATTGTGGAGGGGTGATAATAGAAAAAGAAGGAGTATTTTCGTTATCTTTAGGTAATGTAGATACTCCCGGTCCTGCAACTTTTTCTTTAATATTATCAAATGCTAGTGATAACCAAGTGGAATTAATTAACTTAACTACTGCTAAGAATACAACTAATGGTTATGATGGCACAATATTTCCTCCTTCCACGTTCGGAGGTATACATGATTCGTATAATCGTTTTAACAGTAGTTACGATGATGCTACTTCTTTAAATTTAAATCATAGACCTTTAATGCATATCCTTGCAACTTTAAATTCTAAAAAAGTTCAACTTTACGTTAATGGTATATTACTAGCAGAAAAAGTGTTATACAACGATAGTTATGTTTTATTAGAAAACAATAATCCAATATATATTGGTGGTAAAGGGGGTAAATTTAGAGGTATTATGGAAGCAATACACGTTAGTTCTAGTTTTACAAATGACATGGTGCAAGGTGAAGTACCTACACCTAGAGATAATACTTTATTGCTATATAGATTTGAAGAACCTATTGCACCCATAGAAACTGTTTACTCATTAACTTCTAGCGCATCTGCTACCAGTACAACTTTTAACATAACATCTATTGATGCAGCCTCTTTAGCAACTAAACTAACAGGTGTGTCACAGACCACAGGCGTTGTAGATTTCACGATTTCTCCTTTTAGTAGTGGAAATTACGCTGTGACACAGAGCACAAAGAGCGCCACTACCTCTCACTCAATTCCACATGTGCCCTATAATATATTATTGAATCCTAATAGTATAAATTTAGATACTTTAAAACCTAATCAAGTTCCACCTGAAAGAGTTAGATTGGAGAGTATCAATGTAGATACTGGAGCGATTACTATCTCTAGCATACATCTTGATTTTGCTGTTAATTCAAATGGTAAAAGAGGGCTTTTACATTCTTATTCTACTAGTGATAAATTCATTATATTAAGTGCAGATTTGCTTATTGATAGTGGTACTAGTAGACCATATCAACCACCTCACTATTCATCACAAGCGATTGATAGAACTGGTCAAATGGTTATGGATGAAAGCGTTTTTGAAAATCATGGATTTGTTTATTCCTCTAACATGGCTACTACTGTGAACGACACAAATAACCCTTTTGCAGTTTCGTGGCCTACTACTTTAGATGATGGTTATCAAATAGGACATAGTGGTAGACATACTAAAAACCATGTTAAAGGTCATACTTTTTTAAGAATGTTACCTAGAGCAGAAAGAGAAATTATAGATTTGAAGGGTGGAGGGCAAGTTGATTTAATTGACATTGTTTATGATAACACTAGAGAAGGTATTAAAGACCAAATTCCTGTTAACAGTGAAGTTGATGTGTATAGAGACGCTGGTACTTATAATATACAAAACGTGATTAATTCATCGACGGTAAATGCAGTATACAATGATTTTCAAGACGTGACTATTGCAGATGGGAAAGAAAAATTAATTGCTATTGGTGGGACTACATTTGATTACAGACCTTTCATGTTGAAAGGACAAGTCCCTGTGTTTGGTACAACACCTGATGTTAATACAAGAAAACACCATCTTCGTCCTAGTAAAGAAAGCAGAGTTGCGTTACTCCATATACCTTTATTGAGAAGTACATATAATCATGCTCCTTTTATTGAAATACATTACAATGCAATAGATTTAACTGGGGCATCCATGAATAGTTACGATGGTAGTACAAGAGTTAATACTGCTCAACCATTACTTATGATAGAGAAGACTGTACCTGCATCTAATACTGCTTTCATAAATGGTGATAGCACAGCCTATCTTTATGATATTATTGTAAGTCAAATAAGTTCTTTAGGTAGTTTAACTTTATATTCACCCGGTGGTTACATTGAATTTAATAGTTTAGAAAGTGACAATGTATTCAGTGTGAATGAATTAGTCGGAGATAACAGTGAAGGTTATGATGGTGATGATGATTTAGATGAAAGTTATACACCTGCTAATTATACACCATATGCACTAGGTGAAATAGGTAATTCCCCACCTAAAATAGTTTTAGAATCAACTAGTCAGAACAAAACTCATCCATCCATTTTCAATAAAATTTACTTTCCTAAAATTGAGACAAATAAAAGTTTAACAACATCGAGTAATATAAAAAGGATAGAACCTGAAATAAATGTTGCAAGTCCTTCAGATGGTCAGTTTGATACAGGTGTATCGGGTGTTTCATCGTCCATACATGAAATGTTTGATATTATAGATAATATAATTGATGTAGAAAATCCTTCTTTATCAGATATGGCTTTAATTGTACAACCATGTGACAGAACTAGAACTAATCAATTAAGTCACATTAAACACGCTTTAGATGATTCAAGTGATGTAAATCAAATGAGTTTACTATACTTGTTAAACAAAGCAGTCATAAGAGGGGTGAAAGAAATAAATGATGATGATGGCGCTTTTACTGTCATAGAATGTGAAGGTATCTTCACTCCTTTTGTTTCACAGTCTATAGACTTCAAAGGGAAAGGAAGTCCTGATTCACATGTAGTTAAAGAAATAGAACCTAATGCGCCTGTAGTCACTGTTACTCTAGGTGGACCGGGGCAAGGTGCAGTAGATACTAATCCTACATATGATGAAAGTAAACTTAGTAGAGAACCGTTCTCAACTAGAAGGTCATATTCAGTAAGAGCAGAATTTTTGAATACAACAAGTGATGGTAGTATTACTGTTTCACCATTGAATAATCATTCTAATGATATGAAAAGTTGGGGTACATATGGATTTCCAAAAGAAGGTTATGTGTATTTTGAAGATGGAAGTAAAGCACGCTATCAAAGTAAATCTGGTAATACTTTTACTTTTTCGCAAGCAGATATAGGCTCTGGTTTTTATGTTTCTAAAAACGGAGCAGAGTTTGTTACAGTGAAACTATTATTACGCTCTATCGGGTATATTTCTGAAGTAGATAATACAATTTTAACAATTAATAAAACCATATATAGTGAACCTGATTTTGGTGATGAAAGTTTAATTGATAATGGCTCTACTGTGAATGACCGTATGTTTCAAAAAATGAATGGAGTGAATCACGATTATCAATTAGGTACTCAATTTGCTAGTACAAGAGCATTAGCAGAAATTCCATTCTTTGAGAATCAATTTTTCGGACCACAAGTAGGTCCAGATAATTCTTTTAAAGTACATTTAGATGCAACTATGACTGCACATAGTTACAACCCTAGTCCAGTAGGGAAAAGACCTATTGATTTACCACCTGCTGATAGAGAGGCTGAATCTGCGTATAGTTTTGGCAACAGTTCTATATCTAAATTTACTACTATTAAAAGTATATCTGGTAATACTTTAATCGTTGATGATGTTAGTATATTTCCTATTCCAGAACTTGGTGCCGATTATCAACAGATATTAGATAATACAGTGAGTAGATATAGGAAAGTATTCGTGGCAGACGGTCATTGGGCTTTTTACTCAGCGATTACAACTAACACTAAAGCATTAACATTGGTTTACCCATCTGCTGCTTTCAGGCAAAATGCTCTTGCAGGTGCTAATTTATATGTTGGTGACCCTCAGTTAGATAACAAACTCATACCTTTAGTATCTGATAGTTTCACTCCTTCATCTGAATATGAAGATAGAAGTAACACTCACTATGATGCAGCCAGTGTTAAAACGCAAGGAGGAAATGTTGATTATGGTATGAGGCAATATGTAAGTGCTGTTGAATTTAAAGAAGGACCTGAGACTAATCCTCATGCAGAAAGAATACAATCCAAAAGAGCATCTGCTGTTATTTCTAATATTAATGTAGTGGGGAGTAATAACGATAGAGGGCGTATATTAGAAATTTCATTAAGTGAAGAAGATATGAAATTATTTCCAGATATTGGTATTGATAATCTATCAGAAACAAACACTGCCATAGGAGAAACGTTTTATGAAGTTCAATGCATTCACCCCACTACTAAAGAAACTTTAAAATTTCATTATTATGGTACTTTAAATCAATACAATAATTTTGATTACACATTAGGTCAAACAGGATGGACTGTTGAAGGTGATAACAATAGTTTGATATTATATTACTATGAAGGTTTTTCAGTCGCACAATCACTAGCAGGTGATACATTCCCTGATTTTTCAACATTAATAGGGCAAAAGATGACTCTTGTAGGAAAAAGAAGAAGGGTGTTTTATGACAATTTTGTATTTACAAAAAGTTCAGTTACTAAAAATATAGTATCTAGTACTCATGAGAAATTACCTATCTTTAATGAAATAGCGGCTAACGTTAAAGTTGATACTAATATAGCAATAACTGCTTATTCTACCACTAATAAAACAGTAACTGTAAATCCTGTGGATGATGTAGGTTTATTTGATTTATCTGGTTTGAATGTAAGAAAGGGTGATATTCTTTTTGCGTATAAAACTTCATCATCGTCTCAAACATACGCCACTATTGGTACAGTTGATAGTATTGCTGTGCATAGCAACAGTTCGATAGTTATTACTTTATTAGACAGCAACCTGAAAGCAATCTCTAGTATAACTGATTACAAGTTAGGTGTAGGTTGTGATGCTTTTGATGACGTTGATGCTTTGTTAAATAAAACATGGGTAAATCCATATGCACAAGGTGGTTTAAGGAATGGTGATACAATTTGGGGTAATATGTCTTATAACAACCCTCATGCAACTGAAGGTTTGTTTTTCAAAAGCAGAGGTGTGTTGAATGAATCTCAAGTTTGGAAAGGTTTCAATGGTGGTATAGGGACATTAAATGTAAATCCTAGAGATAGTATACCTTTAGAAAATTTCTTAATTGGGAACACATGTTTAGAAACTGCAAGAAATTTTGCTCAACATGTAAATAAAACTATAGTGGAAAACTATAAATCACTAGGGCTGACGGAAGCAGAAGGGCATACCGTCGCTTATGTAGACCCTTATTTATCCAAAGAAGGTCATGCTAGAGTTTTATTATATGATGTAGCCCACGACAGAGAATTTATTGCTTTCCAAGATTTACACATGCAAGTGCAAAGTGAATTACAAACTACACAAATTGGATGGAACAGATATGTCGTTAAAGATACTGATACAACTAGAACAGACTTACACACATATCTCACTTCTTACAATGGTTCTGCTCCAAATGCTTGGACAACACAAATTGATGTTGCTAATGGTTATCCGTCACAAAATCGTTTTATTCGTTCTACGCAACAATCTAAGTTTATTGAAAGTGCTTATGCTCATGACTTAGCGAATAAACAGGCTCATGATTTAACTAGTACGTTTATTTCTGCTACCAATAGTACCCCAAAATACAATAGGTAT
>TARA_R110002049_G_scaffold212765_2_pt1 | contig 13056 bp, 12 predicted proteins | sample TARA_R110002049 | Tara Oceans TARA_R110002049 (sample SAMEA4396941) | marine metagenome | biome: Polar Biome; feature: [SRF] surface water layer (ENVO:00010504); material: water (ENVO:00002006), including particulate matter (ENVO:01000060) such as... | depth 5 m | reverse complement strand
TTTAGACACAATCCTTTTAAAAGTGGGTATTCCATTTTTGCAGGACTAGAAGATGTCTTAGATATTCTTGAAACCCTCGAGTTCTCTTCATCAGATATTTCCTATTTGAAACAAAAAGGGTTTGAAAGTGATTTTTTAGACTATTTAAAGAATTTCCGATTTAAAGGAAACATTTATTCGAGTAAGGAAGGCGACATTGTATTTCCTAATAGACCTATTTTACAAGTGGAAGCAAATATTATAGAAGCTCAGATTATTGAGACGCTTTTACTAAACATTCTTAATTTTCAGACCTTGATTGCTACAAAAGCAAGTAGAATAAAATTTAGTGCTAAAGATGGCATTCTCTTAGATATGGGCTTACGTCGTGCACATGCTACAGGTGGCTATTATGCCTCTAGAGCTGCAGCCATTGGTGGTTTTGACAGTACGAGTAATGTTAAAGCTGCCGAAGATTACGATATTCCTTCCACAGGTACTATGGCACATTCTTTTATTCAAAGTTATGATGAAGAATTACAAGCTTTTAGAGATTTTGCTAAAATGCGACCAGAGAATTGTGTCTTCCTAATAGATACTTACAATACCCTTAAAAGTGGACTACCAAATGCTATTACTGTAGCCAAAGAAATGGAAAAACGAGGCGACCGTCTCTTAGGTGTACGTTTAGACAGTGGTGATTTAGCCTATTTATCTAAAAAAACGCGCGCTATACTTGACGATGCCAATTTGAGTTATGTAAAAATTGTAGCATCTAACCAATTGGATGAATATGTTATAAAAAGTTTGAAAGAACAAGGTGCGTCCATTGACATTTTTGGTGTTGGCACAAACCTAGTCACAGGAAAACCTGATGCTGCATTAGATGGCGTTTATAAATTAGCAGAATATAATGATACACCAAGAATTAAACTTTCTGAAAATATTATTAAAATCTCGCTTCCTTTTAAAAAGCAAGTTTACCGAATGGTAGACGATAATGGTATGTTTTACGGTGCAGATGCCGTAACGCTTTCTTCTGAAGATAACGTTACACTTATGGAACATCCTTTTGATACCACAAAAAGTTTAGAGCTCAATTCTTTTAAACATGAGCCTTTACTCGAACAGGTGATGAAAAATGGAAAAAGAGTACTTCTTTCTCGTTCGGTTACTGAAATTTCAAAATATTCACAATCGCGTTTAAAACAACTTCCTAATGAATACAAACGTTTTCAGAATCCACATATCTATAAAATTGGACTAAGTTCAGCACTTAAGAAAGAACGTGACACTTTAATTAATAAGCATAAATTCTAAACTAAGCGATATTAAAAAATACATTCAAAATTAAATTCTATTCATGAAAACGCTATTAATCATTGATGTGCAGAACGATTTTATACCAAACGGTTCTCTTCCTGTTCCCAACGGCAATCAAATTATTCCTGTAATTAATAAGATTCAAGATAAATTTGATTTAGTCATTGGCACACAAGATTGGCATCCTAAAGACCATATCAGTTTTGCTAATAATCATAACGGAAAATCTGTCTTTGATGAAATTGAAATTCATGGGCAACCACAAACCTTATGGCCAAATCACTGTGTGCAAGGTACAGCAGGTGCAGCATTTCATCCGGATTTAAAAACTAAAAAATTTGAAGCTATTTTTAGAAAAGGGACCAATAAAACTATTGATAGTTACAGTGCTTTTTATGACAATGGCCATTTAAAATCAACCGGATTGGCTGGTTATTTAAAAGAAAAAGGAACCACACAGCTTTTTCTATGTGGTTTAGCTGCTGATATTTGTGTTTATTTTTCAGCACGCGATGCTGTTAAAGAAGGTTTTGATTGCTTTTTTATTGAAGATGCTTCTAAAGCATTGGATAAGGACGTATTTGAAAAACTAAAAAAGGAAATGATTGCTATGGGTATTCAGATGGTAACATCCACATCTATTTAATAGTTATTTTACCATTAAATAGATGAGTTCTAGATATTAATCCCATACTAATTTCTAATTATTATTTTAGTTCACGTTTCTTGTGCCACCATGGCCTCCTGCAACGACTATCATTATTTTGATACTTAAATAAATGAATTTGAAAAACTGAATGATAGGATTCATCATTTTAAATCTTTGATATCTTGAAATTCTTTGTGTCATAGTATTTTAATTTTGACGGTTATATTTCTGTGACTTGAAAAATTTGATTACTCTATTAATAAAACACCCCTAAAGTCCCCTCGAGGGGACATTACTCTTATGTGTTTACTCAAAATTCATTAGCTCACACTAATTTTAAAAAAAACTATTCAGGAATCAACCACCAAAATGGTCGCATTTTAGCTTTATAGATAAAAGCATAGTGTAAGGCTAATTTTAACCAGTGACCAGCTAAACCAATTTCCCCAAAAGTTTTACCGAGTTGACGTCCTTGTGTTTTAGGATATTTTTCATAATCTGGAACAATGGGATAGGTTGTAATACTAACTCCACTTCCATTAAGTAATCCAAAACCAGCAGAAGCAATACATGCTGCTCCCATATTTCCCATAGAACCTTTGTGACTTAAGGATTCTTTTCCACTCTTTATAGAATCAATAATATTATCTGCTACTAACTTCGCCGTGATACCAGATGGCATTCCTGTTCTTGGTGGTGCTGGTGAAATAACCGTTCCGTTTTTACTCGTTCTTGGTTTAGAAATAGCGTGTGGTGGTGCAAACGCAATACCAGGTGCGAAAATGTTTTTATAACTTGGATTTTGATACGTTTCCGGCCAATCCTTTACAGACCATTCTTCATAAGGTTTTGGTGTATAATCAGCATCAACAATCATGAACCCTTTAAAGAGTTTTTCTGTAATATCGTTTTCGTTTTTATCATAAGCTTTAAAACCATGACCAGAAAACGAAGGAATTAACATGGCAAAATCATAAGCTTCTGATTTCTGTTCCCCATCTAAAGTTTCATAGTGTGCAACGCCATCTTCAATTTTATTAACGCCTGCTCCTAGAATCCATTTAATGTCTCTGTCTTCAAAAACCATTTCTACCATTTCATGAGATTTCATAGTCATGCTTCCGTAGCTTAACAACATACCATCCATCCCAAAATCGCCTAATTGATATTCGTTAGAAATCCAAGTGACTTCAGCCATATCACGCACATTATGCTTGCGTAATTCTTGTTCTACATTTAATATATACTCAAAAGCAGCACCTTGACAGGTTGATTTTGCATGACCTGTGCCAATTAAAATTTTAGCTTTTTTACCAGCTTTCATTTCTTCAATTAGCGCTTTTAAACCTTCCCAAGCATGGTCCGCATGTGAATATGTACAAACAGAATAGGCTTTATTTTCACCAGGAATTAAGCCTTCAGTAGCTTCAAAGTTTAATTTTGGTCCTGTTGCGTTTATTAAATAATCGTAAGTCACTTTTTCTTGTTGTCCTTTATTATCACCCACAACATATTCAGACAAAATATAAGGTTTTACTTCGGCTTTATCACCTTCAGGATGAAACGAAATTGCTTTAGCTTGTTTAAAACCAATACCATTCTTTTTATATAAAGGTGCTAATGGAAATAAGATTTTTTCAGATTTCATTCTACCAATCCCTACCCAAATATTAGAAGGAACCCATTGGTAATTACTATTAGGTGATACAACAACAACCTCGTGTTCTTTTGATAATTTTCTACGAAGATGCGTTGCTGCTACGTGACCAGAAATACCAGCACCTAGAATGACAATTTTAGACATGATTCTAATTTTTAATAAAGGTAATCTCCTTTATTAAGTTAGATAGTAACTTTAGTTACACAAGAATTATGATGTCTTCTTATAACTCCAAACCGCCAAACCATTCATTATAAAAGCGTAGAACGCAGTTTTTATTATTTGTGGAAGAATATCGTTAAAGCCAGAACCTTTTAGCATTACCATACGCATCACTTCTACAAAATACCGTATTGGATTAAATTCGGTAAGCGTTTGCGCCCATTTTGGCATACTCTCTATTGGTGTAAATAAACCACTCATTAAAATAAAAATGACTGTAAAAAACCACGCAATAAACATAGCTTGTTGTTGCGTATCTGTAAAATTAGAAATGAACAAACCAATACCTAAAATGACTAGAATATAAATTGATGTATATAAATACATAAGCGGTAAACTCCCTAGCATTGGAACATTAAAGATAACTTTTGCTAAAATTAATCCAACAGTTAGTAAGCCCATTCCTATGACCCAAAACGGAAAAAGTTTCCCAATAATAAACTGACTCTTTTTTATTGGTGTGACGTTGATTTGTTCTAGAGTTCCAATTTCTTTTTCACGAACAATATTCATTCCTGAAAGGAAGAGCGTAATCATAGTAACTAGTAAAACCAATATACCAGGAACCATAAAGGTTTTATAATTTAAAGTTTTATTATACCAAAATAATGGAATAGTCTCTATAGTAATTGGTTGTATTTGTTTGTCTGAAACTTGTAACAAATTTACTTTTATGTTTTGATTAAAGCGCTGTACAATTTGTTTGACATATACATTTTCTACTCCTGCTGCTGCGCCATCAATTGCGTTTATAGTTACGCCTAATTTGTTCTGTTTTTCTTTTTGTAAATCGCGTTCAAAATAGTGTGGAATTTGCAAAAGTACATCTACCTCACCTTTCAACATCGAAGCACTTGCTAATGCTTCCGAAGGAAAATCAGTTAATACATTAAAGTAAGTAGATGCATTAAATTTTTCAACTAAGGCTCTAGACGTTGATGTGTGGTCGTTATCAATATAACCAAATTTGATATTTTCGACTTCAAATGTAGCTGCATTAGATAGTATAACGAGTTGTAATATTGGTAGTACAAAAATGATAGGAAGCATGCCTTTATTTCTAAAGATTTGCTTGAACTCCTTTTGTATGATGTATAAAATTGTTTTCATATCTCTTCCTGCGTAGGCAGGAATCTTTTTTAAATTTCATTTTTTAATAAACGTCTCGACTGCGCTCGACGAGACAACTTATTTCTATTTACTCTAATCGTATTTTATATTTCTTCACACTTAATCCAATAAAAAAGATAGTCATTCCTACTAAAATTAAGGTTTCTTTCCATAGATATTGTAACCCTACTCCTTTTAGCATAATCCCTTTTATGATGATGATAAACCATTTTGCAGGAATGATGTTACTAATCACTTGTAATGGTAAAGGCATGCTTGATATTGGAAAAATAAAACCTGATAATAGAATTACAGGTAGCATTAATCCCATTAAAGAAATCATCATTGCTGTTTGCTGTGTTGCAGAAATTGTTGAGATTAAAATCCCTAAAGCTAATGCTGTGATTATGAATAAAACACTTTCAAAAGCTAATAAAAACAAGCTTCCTTGCACTGGCATTTTAAATATAAATATGCTTAAAACTACAATGACGATGGCGTTTATAATAGATAGAAAAATATATGGAAACACTTTACCAACAATAACTTGAATTGGTTTTATAGGTGACACTAAAAGGATTTCCATGGTTCCTAATTCCTTTTCTCTTGTAATAGAAATAGAAGTCATCATTGCGGAAAGGAGCATTAAAATGATAGTCATTACACCAGGAACAAACATGTACACACTTTTTAATTCTGGATTATAAACCATTCTGGTTTGTGGTACAATTTGATAGGCGATTGTGATGTCTTCATTCAATCCTTTTTGATATTGCTGAAGAATCGCATTGACATAATTACTTATTGTATTTGCTGTATTTGGGTCTGTAGCATCAGTAATAATCTGTATAGTTGCTTTATGATTTGTGATTAGCTTTTTACTGAAACCTGTTTCGAAATTTAAAACTGCTTTTACTTTTCCTTTTTTGAAAATAGTTTCAATATCTGATTCTCTATCAATAAATTGATTGATACTAAAGTATTTTGAAGCTGAAATTTTATTAATAATTTCTTTTGTTGTTGCATCTTTTGAATGGTCTAAAACAGCAATATCTACATTGTTTATTTCATTGGTAATCGCGAAACCAAATAACATAATTTGTGCTATTGGCATTCCGAATAGAATAAACAATGAGCGTCTATCTCTAAAAATGTGATAGAATTCTTTTTTTATGAAACCTATGAATCTTTTCATCCTCTAGCTAGTTTTAAAAACACATCGTTCATATTTGCAACGTTAAATTGTTGCTTAAGCTTTTTAGGTGTATCTAAAGCTTCTATTTTTCCGTTTACCATAATAGATACACGATCACAATACTCAGCTTCATCCATATAATGTGTGGTTACAAAAACCGTTGTGCCTTGATTAGCTGCTTTGTAAATCATTTCCCAAAACTGACGTCTAGTAATAGGATCTACTCCTCCTGTTGGCTCATCTAAAAACACAATCTTAGGATCGTGAAGCAAAGACACCGAAAAGGATAGTTTTTGTTTCCAGCCTAATGGTAAAGAACCTACTAATTTACTAGCCACCTTTTCTAGTCCTAACTCTTCTATTAATACAGCAGATTTCTCTTTGATACTTTTTCTTGACAAACCATAAATTCCACCAAAGAATGTGATGTTTTCTTTAACCGTTAAATCGTCATATAAAGCAAATTTCTGACTCATATAACCAATGTTCTTCTTGATATCTTCTGCATTAGTAAACACATCAAATCCTGCTACTTTAGCAGCTCCAGAAGTAGGTTTTGAAATCCCAATCAGCATTTTCATGGCTGTAGTTTTCCCTGCTCCATTTGCTCCCAAAAAGCCAAATATTTCTCCTTTTTTAACATCAAAAGAAATAGCGTTTACTGCTGTAAAATCACCAAACATTTTGGTTAGGTTTTGAGCTTCTATGACGTTCTTTTTGTTCATTTAGTTCTTTTTTGTCTCATCAAGCGCAGTCGAGATGTCTTATTAGTTCTCGACTGCGCTCGAACTGACATTTATTTAGCTAATTCCATAAAAGTATCTTCAATGGTTGGTAATGTTTTTTCGATTTCTATATCGGATAAATTTTCTGATTCTAAATATTGAATTAAATCTTCTCGTTCAAAATCTGCTCTCTTATCAGTATAATGCACAAACTCACCAAAAGGATACACACTATGATTGTGTTCGTAAGCCTTTAAACTATTAATGAGTTGGTACGTATTATTTGCACGAACGTTAAAAATCTGTTTTGGATAATGCTTTACAATGGCTTGAGGTGTATCTATCTGTAAAATTTTACCGTCTTGAATCAATGCAATTCTGTCACACAAAGCAGCTTCATCCATGTAAGGCGTAGAAACTAGAATGGTTATACCTTTTTGTTGCAAACGTTTTAGCATCTCCCAAAACTCTTTTCTAGAAACGGGATCAACACCTGTGGTAGGCTCATCTAAAAACAGCACTTTTGGTTTGTGTATTAATGCACAACACAACGCTAATTTCTGCTTCATTCCACCAGACAGTTTTCCTGCTCTACGGTCTTTAAAAGGTTCTATTTGAACATAAATATCTTTAATTAAATCGTAGTTTTCTTCAATGGTTGTTCCGAAGATTGTGGCAAAAAACTCTAAATTTTCTTCAATCGTTAAATCTTGATAGAGAGAAAATTTTCCTGGCATATAGCCCACATTATTCCGAATCTTTTTATAGTCTGCAACTACATCAAAATCAGCAACAGTAGCAGAACCTTCATTAGCAATTAAGAGGGTTGTTAGAATTCTAAACAACGTTGTTTTTCCTGAACCATCAGGACCAATAAGTCCAAAGAGTTCACCTTCCTTTACATTAAAAGAAATGTTCTCTAAAGCTTTTACACTTTTGTAAGATTTTGATATGTTAGAAACTGTGATACTCATTCTGCTGTATTTAGCCATAGTTCTGCAGGCATTCCAATTTTTAAACTTCCATCATTTTGAACGTCTACTTTTACAGCATAAACTAATGCAACACGCTCTTCTTTTGTTTGAATAATTTTTGGAGTGAATTCTGCTTCTGAAGCTATCCAGCTAATCGTTCCTTTATAGGATTTCATTGTATCGGCATCATCAATTTTAACAGTTACTTCTTGCCCTATTTTAATATTTGCTAATTGCGTTTCACTTATATAAACACGTAATTGCATCGTTGTTAAATCGGCAATTTTATAAAGAGGTTTTCCAAAAGCTTTAATTTCGTTTGGTTCCGCGTATTTGGTTAAAACGGTACCCTTTATTGGGTTAATGATTTTACTTTTTTCAATTTGGTCGTCAATTTGTTTTAATTGTACATCTATAGATTTCAATTCATTTACAACTGGTGCGTTTTGAATTTCAACACTTCTAATTTGATTTCTAATCACATCGATTTCGCCGGAAACATCATCTAATTGTTTTTGTGTTCCTGCGTTGTCCTTTATCAGGTTTTTAGCTCTTTTTTTGTTGGTGTTTGCTGTTTTTAATCTTGAATTCAATACGCTTATTTGAGATAGAACTCCTTTTGACTTTGAACTAATTACAGCTTTAGAAACTTGTAATTGTTCACGTTTTAAGGCGAATTGAATGGTATCAATGTAACCAATAAATTGTTCTTTTTGAAGTATATCACCTTCTTCAAGATTAAACTGCATCAATTTTCCGTTGTTTTCCGCTGAAATGGTAATTTCTGTGGCTTCGAAGTTACCGTAGCCATCTGCTTTTCCGTTGTCGCTGTTACAGGAAAATAGGTTTACTGCAACTATAGCTAATCCTAATATGTATTTGTAATTTTTCATGGCTAATCTTTATTATTATGTTCCCGCAGATTCCACAGATGTTCGCAGATTTTATTGTCCTTTAATGATGTTGTAATTTGCTTTTGCTAGTTGTAATTGAATTCTATGTTTTATCAATATATTTTCGTCTTCGTATAAATTGGTGAGTTCTGTAATGTAAGCGGATGATGTTATAACGCCATTTTTAAGCTGAGAATCTGCCGATTTTAAAACCTCTTTTCTAAGGTTTATAATCTCTAAGTCTGAAGTGATAAAACTTTCAATTTTCTCTATTTGGTTTTGTTGTTCATTTAATTCGATGTTTGTATTAAGTTTAAAAATCTCAGTTTCATTATCTACAATTTCTTTATTGATAACTAAAGATTGACGTTGCTTTTTGTTGGCATTCCAATCGAAAACATTCCAGTTTAATTTGATACCAGTAGTATAAAATGCTTGAAACGAATTATCGAGCATATTTAAATCTGGATTACCATAACCACCTGTTGCAAAGCCTAATAGTTTTGGTGTATTTTGCTTAGATAAAAGACTTTCTGAATTTTCGATTTCTTCTTTTTTAAGTTGAAATAAGTCTAGTTCTGGTCTTTTTAATTCAGTTTCAATTTCAGTTTCTATTAAAGGCTTTTTTAATACTATCGAAGTGTTTATAGGCTGACTAATTAAACTAGAAAGGGACTGAATGAGTGTTCTTTTATTACTTTGAAGCTCTTTAAATTGTTGATTTATTTTTAATAATTCGGCCTCCAAAACTTTATCTGATGTTGGTAAAACCAAGCCATATTTAATACCTGATTGTACTTCTTTTAGTTTGGCTTCTAATTGTTCTTTTTTTACATTTAATAATAATTCAGATTCTTGAGCAAGTAAAACAGAAAAATAGAGTTGATTGATTTGTTGTTTTAATTGATATAAACTGACTTCAACTTGTTTCTGTTTCGTTTTTAACTGAGCCGATTTTAGATTTAATGTCGCATCTGTTATTCCTCCGTTATAAATCAATTGATTCACCGACAATGTCGCTCTATATTGGTCTTTATTTAAAGGTTCAATTCCAGCCATTGCCAATGGAAACTCAATAACATCCGATTGATATGTGGCTTGAGCATCAAAATTTAATTGTGGTAATTTTAATGTTGAAATCGCTTCTTTATCTAGCTTGTTTTGCGATTCAAAAAGTACAGATTGCTTTGCTAACGGATAATTTTCTGTAACCAAATTATAACACTCCTCTAAAGTTAAGCTTTGTTGTGCTGAACTTACTAGTGTAAATACCATTGCTAAAACTATTGATAACTGTTTCATCTTAAAAGTTCTTTATAGAATTTATAATAAAGTCTGCAACTTCAGTTTTTCGTTTTTCTATGAGTTTATTGTAGTCTTCATCACCTTTATTAGTAAATGCCATAAGCAAAGGTTTGGCTACAAATGGAAATACATTTAGTGCCATAACATTCATAAATAATTGCTCTGCACTAATTGGTTTTAGAATACCGTCTTTGACTTCTTGGTTAACTTGTATTTTAAACTTTTCAATATTTGGAAACCCTAGATTGTTTTTCATTTTTAAAATAAACTCCGGATTTCTATTCAACTCTTGTATTACAAATGCTGGCAAATAAGGATGCTTATCCATAAAAGATATATAGTTAGAGGTGAAGTTTCTTATCTTCTTTTCAATAGATGAATCGTCATTTAAGATGGTATTTAATTGCGGTGCCAATAATGAAAAGGCATTATTGAAAACGGCTTCAAACAACAACTGTTTATTTCTGTAGTAATAATGAAGCATGGCTTTGTTAATACCTGCTTTATCTGCAATTTCTTGCATGCGTGCGCCATCCATTCCCTTAGATTGAAATACATTTTTTGCGGCCTCTAATATTTGAACTTCTGTATTTTCGTCTTTTGTTTTCTTCATTTCAACTAAACGGTTTAACCAACTGGTTAACAAATTTACAAAAAATAATCGAACATCAATCTGTTCGATTATTTTTAATTATTTATTCAACTTCAAATATATCTTTTTTGCGAGCATCAGTACTAAAACGCCACCTAATGCAGATACCAACAAATTGATGGCTAAACGAAAAGCATCAAAATCACCATCATTCATAATAGACCAAGGGTCAAAGCCTAATCTTCCAAAAGTTTTAATTAATAAAACACTTCCAAAGACACCAACCAAGGTATTACCCTTAAAACCGAAAGTGTATTTTTCATAAAACTTACCAAATATATTAGCAGAAATTATTCCAATCACAATACTGATTAATGAAATTAATGTACCTGTCATGATAGTATGAATATTCTAATGGCCATAATCCATGTTATCAATTTTTCCGCTCATCAATCTTTTTTGTATCATAAAGTAAACTATAATTAAGGCAAACCCAATAATTCCCCAAGTTAAAGCCACAGATAAACCATATTCTGACGCAGACGTATTGTAAATAGTTAGATGCTCGTGCACATCATTAACTGATGGTAATATTACAGGAAATAAAGACGCTAGCGATGATGCAATTCCACCAATAATTAATAGCGATGACAATGCAAAAGCATGACTATCTTTTTTAATTTTTTTAATAAAAAAGAGCCCAACCAATCCTGTTAAATAAATCACAGGAAACACCAATAAATAAGGTTTTTGACTAAAATTATCTAAAGAATTAGGATTCACGTATTGCCAAACAATTAAGGAAAAAACAGTAAGAACTGCGAGTGCTATATTTAATTTATAAATAACACCTTTAAGCTTATTATTTATAGATGAGTTTGTTTTTAGAATTATCCAATTGGCACCATGAATTGCAAGCGTTACCACAGCTATTAAGCCTATAATAATAGTAAACCAATCTATAACACCAGGATGTTCTGTTAATGGACTAAAACTACCATCCCATAATGGTAAGAAGAAATAATGACCTTCGTGAGCAGAGACTCCATTTTCAACACTTCCTAAGTTTACACCTCTCACGATATTACCTAACGCGATGCCGAAAAACAAGGCTAGTAATAAACTAGAAACACCAAAGGATTTATCCCAAATATCTTTCCACATTTGGTATTTAAACTGTCCTCTAAACTCTAAACCAATTGCTCTAAAAACAATAAGCCATAAAACGATTATTAATGGTAAATAAAACCCACTAAAAACAGACGCATAAAATGTTGGAAACGCCATAAAAAGCATTCCTCCTGCTGCCACTAACCAAACCTCATTAGAATCCCAAAATAGACCAGCTGATTTTGTAATGACTTCTTTATCTTTTTCTTCCTTTGCAAAGAATAAATGAATGATTCCTGCACCAAAATCGTAACCATCTAAAACAAAAAATACTGCTAAAACAATGCCTATTGCTATGTACCAAAATAATTCCATAATTAATGTTTTTGAGGTGTTGGACCTTGGTTAATAGTTTTACCAACTAAGACTAAAAATAAAAGGCCTAATAGCATATATAAAGCAACAAAACCAAGTAAAGTAAATAAGGTATTACCAGAAGACACTGTTGGCGAAATACCATCGCTTGTTCTTAGTAAACCGTAAACTAAATACGGTTGTCTGCCTAATTCTGCTGTGTACCAACCTGTAAGATTTGCTATATATGGAAATGGCACCAAAAACATAATGGTCCAAAGTAATGGTTTTATAGTATATAGTTTTTTTCGCCATAAAAAGAAAAGCGCTAAAGCCATAACACCTATAAAAATGGTGCCCAAACCAACCATTATATGATAAGAATAGTATAATGCAGGAATGTTATCTGGTAATTCATCTTCTTCAAACTGATCCATACCAGGAATTTGTTTATCCCATTCTTGATACGTTAGAAAGCTCAATATATTAGGAACTGCAATTTTGTTATCTAATTTTTTATCGACCATATTAGGTTGACCGATAAGCACAATTTCTGCTCCTGCATGTTCCGTTTCAAAAATACCTTCCATTGCGGCAAATGCACCTGGTTGATGTTTCGCTACATTTTTAGCATTCCAATCTCCTGTTGGAAAAGCAACTAAAACACTAGAAACTAACCCGAAAATAACACCTGTTTTTAGAAACAGTTTTCCATATTCACTATGCTTATTTCTTAAAATATAAAAAGCACCAATACTTGCTACAACGAAAGAAGATGTTACTACAGAAGCTAATTGATTATGCAAAAATGCTGGTAATAACCAAGGGTTACTAAACAGTGCTGAGAAGTTTTCTAAAACAAATTTACCATTGTCTAAAATTTCATAACCAACAGGATGTTGCATCCAAGCATTTGTTGCTAAAATAAACCAACCACTTGCCCAAGAACCTAAAAACACCAAGAA
>TARA_R110002049_G_scaffold13823_4_pt1 | contig 13059 bp, 6 predicted proteins | sample TARA_R110002049 | Tara Oceans TARA_R110002049 (sample SAMEA4396941) | marine metagenome | biome: Polar Biome; feature: [SRF] surface water layer (ENVO:00010504); material: water (ENVO:00002006), including particulate matter (ENVO:01000060) such as... | depth 5 m | reverse complement strand
GTGTTCCCCCATTAAACGGCGCTCCGTCACGCTTGTAATGCTGTACACCTTTAGCCATATCTCCTCCTACTATTCCTTATCACTAGGCCACAGTCTGATACCTAGTCTTGCACGATCAGCATCATCTTGTTCTAGTTGTTCTTTTGTTTTCCCGCAATCACTGTGTGCATTACCGCGCTTAATTGTAAACGCACCATCTACAAATGGGATTCCAGAAGGGATTTCAAAACTTAAGGTACGAGTAGAGCAATCAGAGACTGATGCACAGGATGCTAGAAATAAAATAAGTATTAAAAGTAAGTATCTCATAGCTTCATAGCCTCTAGCTTCTGACATAAGCGTTCAGCTCTGTTTCCTACCTGTGTATGCCATCTACTATCCCTAGCTTCAGCCCCTGCTTCAGGCCAATCATGCGCCCTTAGAGCTGCTAAGTGCTTAGTAAACTTACTATAGCGTGGTCTACCTAAGTTAAACATCATGTTGACACAGACTTCCTGCACTTCGTCAGGGAAGGAAGCCCATACAGGTGTACCAAATAGAATCTCACACTCATTAACAGCTATTGATAAATCATCTTGAAAGACTTCCCATATTCTTTTCTCAGAAACTGCTGTACCTAGAGGCATATTATACTCAGGATCTGTTGGTAGGATCTTATGACCTATACCAAAAGTAGGTACATTTTCTGAACACAAGTAGCACTCATGCTTGATACCTTCATCAATCTTTAGTTGCTCAAATACATTGTCTTTTGATCTTAATTGCATAGTTTAAATTCCATTTATATGTATTTAAATTAACGACCAAAGCCTAATCTACTTATAGAAGTAGCAGTAGCTCCTCCTCCTGCAAGACCTAGCCTTTTAATAGGATCTTCTTCATCTCTAAATGCTATACCTGCTTGAAGGTTGTATGGCAGACCTGTCACCTTATCTATCCTTTCATCAGGCTCTGGCGGTGCATTAGGTACATTTACTTCACCACCCTTATCTTTATTCTCTCTGCCAAATCTTTCTACTAAGTTAGCTTTAACAAGCTTTTCAAAAACTTCTGGATCTCCTGCTGCCTGATCATAAAGTTTAAAACCTAAACTATTATTTTTCCTATCTGACTCAGCACCATGTGGCCCAGTATCCCCTGCTAATTGCTGTACAAATTCTTTACCTTGTAAAGCTGCTCTTTTAAGGACATCATTTTTAGCTATTTTAACCAACAACATATGGTTAACTGCATTAAAAACATCACCGGACATGAGCTTACCGTTTTCTCTTCTTACTTTTTCTCTTTTATTAATTAGCCCTTCATCAACTAGACTATTAACTAACTCAGTAGCTGCTTTTTCATTAGCTCTAAGATCTTTACTCCCTACACCGAATACTTTCTTAGCTCCTTCCTCCATTGCAGTAGAAGCAGTCTCATATAATTTACTACCCGAGCTACCAGATCTACCGCCTTTAGATTTGCGTGTTCTATTTAGAGTTATAGGTTCTTCATCCCTTTCAAGACCTAAGGTTTCTATAAGAAAGGCTTTATTTTCTTTTGATTTATCTTTTAACCAAGCTGTATAAGCTTTCTTTGCCTTGGGAGATATGAACCCTAATGCCCCATATCCCGGTACTTTCTCACCTAATAGACGAATAATGTCTCCGCGTCTTATTGATTTATAAACATCGTTACCCAGCGGCCCCGCTAAAGAAGAGAATGCCGCCAAAGGATCTTGATAAACTTTAGCAGACTCTCTAGCTCTAGATAACGTATCTAATGCAACGCCATTACCTCCCCATCTCTGAAAGGCTTTAACGTATATTTCTTTATCAGACTTACCTTCTTCAGACTTGCCTCTTGATCTAGCCCAGTTAGTCCATCGAGCCATCTCAGTCATCATTAAACCCGCAGCTAAAATTTTAGGTACGTTCTGTGTAGGGTTTCTAAACGTATCTTTAACAGCACCTTTTAAAACAGTATTAGTAAATGCTAGGGGGTAACCTAAAAATTGAAAAAGAATAGAAGTCTTAGGATCTCCTGTCCAAAAAGGTTTTAATCCACTTTCTCCTGATGGCATCAATATAACTTCATTTGTATATCTTGCTGCGCCTCTTTTTATATCCTTGTAGAAGGCATCATCTAAAGATTCCCCTCCATCTATCCACTTCAATCCCTTATTAATATCTACTCCCAACTCATTAAGCTGGTCTTTCATATTAGAAATTCTTCTAGAATCAGTTACAGTTTTAAGTTTATTTATTTCCCTAAGGTTCTTGCCAATTAAATCTTTACCTGTTTTATAAGAAGCAAGCTGAACAAACTTAGTCCATTGATCAAGAAAAGTAACTCTAAAAAATTCATTATTTCTTTTTTGTAAGAATTGATTTCGTATTACTGAACCTGATAATCTTTCAACGGTATCCATTAATATAGGATCAAGGTTCATCCCAAACTCTTGAAGTTCCCGCCAAGCTTCTTTCTCAGTTAGTCCTTTTTTGCCTACTAAAGTCTGTAAAGTTTTATCTTGTATAGTACCTCTAGAGGTTTTTAAAGCCCCATACAGTCCTTTAATACTAGACTTTGGCCCAGCCTTAGCTACGTTAATAATGATTTCTGTTACGCTAGATATAGTTGATAGTGGTAGGTAAGCCATTCTATTTAGAGAGCTATATGCATCTAAAGCAAGCCCAGAAGTACCTTCAAATCTAGGTAAGTTTTCTCCTGTAGCATGATTGTAAAGTTTTTGTAGTTCTTTTTTATCTTTTAGGGTTAAAGGTTTCCCAGCTTTAGTCATCTGAGCATCAATGCCATTGATATAAAAGTTAGTGAACTCTTCAAGATTGTTAACACCAAATACTTTTCGTTTAGCGATAGCTTTTGCTGACTGTGCTATATAGTTCATCATTACTGAATTCATATCAGTATCTAAATAATTTACAAAATCGTTATCTTTTAATTTTGTAAAAGCACGTTTGTAGAAAAAACTAGCACCTCCACCAGAGCCTCCACGATCTAGTTGATTCTCTTTATTTAACATATTCGTAACTAAAGAATCAGCTTCTTCTATAGTATTAACTTCCCCGGATTGTATTAATAAGTTTTTAAAATCATCTGAGTTCTCTTCAATAGCTTTTCGATTCCAAGATCGTGGGAAATAATTGTTTTCTACTTTATTTTTTATAGCTCCTGTTTCAAAAAGTTGATCTCCAATCCTGTCTAGAATTTTTCTTATTTCTTTCCCAGCAGTATCAATAGTTTTAGAACCGGAGGTTTCTATACCCCCTTGAACAACCTCTACTAAAATTGTGTTTATATCTTCTTCTAATTTTCCTGCAATTGTAGATTGAATTGGGTTAAGGGCTTCTTTAAAAGGGACATAGCTATCACCTAGTGTTTCTTTAAATACTTCTCCAAAGTCTTGGTTATCATATTTTCTAGGCCCAAACCAATCTCTTTGAGCATCATACCTAAACTTTTGTTGTAGACCTTTAGCCACAGAAGATTGTTTAAAGTTATTTAAAATTGCTACAGGCTTAAAAATAATGAGGCTTCCATATCTATTAGCCCATTTACCTAAAGCATTATTTAAGCCCGCTGATATTTCTTCTTCAGGCATACCTTCTAATTGAATAAAAGTAGAACGAACTAAATCATTAAGTTCCTCATCACTTTTAGCTCCTCCTCCACCATACTTCTTATTAAAGGCTACCACCTCAGGAGTCGGGAATAAACGAGGATCACTTATCTCTTCCATAGCTATTGCATTTATACGATTCTCGTACTTTGCTTTCCCGGCAATAAACCTACCGCCCTCGCCCCTTGCGCCCAAGCCTTCAAACCTTGCAGCATCACTTGGATCTAATTGACGTAGAAATTCTGTATGCGATTTCTCATGAATCTCAACAAACCTCACCCAATCATCAGGAGTCTTAAGATATTTATCTGCAAACTCTTTAGGTAAAGGGTTTACACCTGAAGGAGAGCCATCAGGTCTTGGTCTTGGGTTAAACCAAGGTTCATCTTTAAATTGTTCACGCAGAAAATCTCTATCTATATAAATTTTATCTTCTTTGCGATTATAAAAAGCACCTCTAGGAGCTGCATTTTTACCATCCCAATTAGCTTTAGATTTTCTATGTTCCCCAAATACAATTTCAGCAGGTGTTTTTCTAGGAGTACGACCTTCGCCTCTAATACCTAGATCTAATCGCGCACCAAATTCTAAAGGGCTGCTATCTCTAGCTTCATCTCTAATAAAACCTTCAGGTCTGTTAGAGCCATAAAGAGATTTTCTTAAATCAAGTTCTCGCTGAGCTTCAAAATAAGCATCTCTTACTTTATCTACTGCTGTTTTAGGAATTTCTTTATCTGCTACTGCAACAATTTCATCTTTAGAAGTCTCAACTTCTAGTTTCTGACCTTTTATTTTGTTTTCTAAATCAAGATCTACTTTATTTTTTACATACTTATGTAAAGCATAGCCGCCATAACCTAAGCTCCCCCCAAAAGCTGCTCCTGCCGCAGTGGTTAAAAGAACTTGAGGGGCAGAAATTTTATCTAATTCATTTATTTCTACATCTCTAGACTGTCTAATAAAGTCATCTGTACCACCCCAAGTAGCGCCAGCAAGTGAACTTCTTGCAGAGGTTTGAAGTGCAGTTTTTCCTGCAATCGCACCTGCACCTATAAAGTTTTCAGGGGAAGTAAGTATATCTATTGCATAATCTTTAGCAGCTTCTAAACCCTCCCCAAAGCCTTTAATTTCTGTTTGGTTATCCCAGATATCTAATAGTTCCGCATAAGCTTTTTTAATATTCTCAGGGGCATTATTTATAGCAGCTCGTCTAGAAGCTAAAGTACTTAATGAGGCTACTTCATCTCTCATTGATTCGGCAGGGTCAGTAATAAACTCTTTAGAGGTTTCTTTAATACCTAACACATCAGCTCCGGGCATGGCATTATCATTAAGATAAGTATGAACTGTTGAAGATAATTGTTTTACTTTAGGATTAGCATTAAACTCGCCCACACTAAATTTACTCCCAGCAGACTTAACTGAGTTAGCAGCTTCATACTTAAATCCCATTATTCTGAGCCTTTTGACAGTAGAGATGGTACTTTACTGTTCCGTTCTTCCATATTAATTAAGTAACCTTTAACTGTGCCTTTACCTGCAGAAGTGTTGTAATATTTTTTCCAATATTCTGCTCTTCCTTCTACTGTATCAGGAATAGGCTCATTAGTTATCTGAGCAAGATATAATCTGCCATAAATAACTGATAACAAATCATCATTTAAATCTTCATACTTAACAGTACTTAAATCTAAACCTGTTGCCTCTTTTAATGTTTCAGCAACTTTAAAATATTTACTCTCAGGGTCAGTTAGTTTTCCTTGTATCTGATCAAAGCCACTCCTGTCTACTTGAGCTACTCCATAACTACCCTCACCTTTAGAATTTAGTTCATAAGTCCCCGCAGCAGTTCCATTCTTAGACTCCTGCCATACAACTTCTTTCATAAACTCTACTTCGTTTGGTTGATCACCTAGAATCTCAGCAAAGAATTCTATTTTATCTTCGACAGTTGACTCTATGTCAGGAAGTTTTAGCTCCGTAGTTTTAGGATTAGATAGTAAAGAATCTTGCTCGGGACTTGGCATTTTAACATTTAGCTTTCTTGGAAACTGTTCTTCTGGATCGTCTACGTAGAGGTTTTGTTTTTCCCTAGTGTCTGTATCCACAGTTATATCTTTAGGTTTATTTTGATCTGCTTGCCGCCACGACGGCCTTTCGGGAGTATAGACGTTAAGATCTGCCCCACCTATCATAAAATTAAAAGCAGTATCTTTAGTCTTGAAGAATGAACTTGTGGGATCTTCATCAGTTAATATCATATCTAATAAAGATGTTTTATTAGTGTTCTTCTCATCAAGATTATCTATGAACTTTTTAATTCCTCTAAGAGTTTCAATTTCACCAGAATCAAAAAAATGTTCATTATCTATTAATGGATTACCTGCAAAACCTTCTTCACCATCTAAAAGTTGACTGTCATTTATTTTTCTTTCTAAATTTTTAGAAGTAATCATAGCCCCCTCAGAATCTCTAGATAGTGCGCCCTTAGCCCGAAGTAAATCAATAGCTAACAAAACTTTAGTGGTATCAACATTGTCTGTCCCACCAGATTGTCCATTAAGATTTACTCTGCCTACTAGACCTAACTGAGTTTGTTCAGCATACTTATCTATGAGTATGGTTTGCATAGCCACCAGATTAGTATCTGATCTATTAAGCTTAAAAACATCTTTCGTGATACTTTCAATTTTATCCGCGACTAAGATTGTGTTTACTGCAAAATTTTCAGTAGCTATTTTATATTTTTCAGCATTACTTTCAGGGGTAAATGCAGCAAATGTTGTAATATAATCTGGCAGTGCGTCAATATTCTGTATTTCTAATTTAGCTAATTTACTAAATTGAAAATTAACTTCAGTAATAGTGCTAGTTATTAGCTCAGGATTTACATCAGCCGCTGTAGGGTTTTGAGCAATTTCATACTCTAATTGGTTTACAGGGGTTGCATACGACCTAATAGGTTTTCCATTTGCGTCTACAACTACTTTAACTTCGCTAGTAATCTCCCCTCCAGTTACATAATCTATTATTGGTACTTCTGGAAGTGTTATAACTGATTCAACAGGATTAGCTTGAGAAGTTTTAATTTCTGAAGTAGTAAAATATTTCCCTGTGCTTGGGTTTTTAGCCTTTCTATCTTCTTCAGTTAAAACAGATCTTATTGAAGTTATATCTCCAGAGCTATTTTTATAATTAACTATACGATAATGAGTTTTTACAGTCTCGTCTCTTACCCCCTGAATAGGGTTATACTTTTGTAATTCAGCTTGTTCTCGTGTGAGATTGTTATCTCTCATTGCTGCAAGAATCTGATCCTCTACTGAAAACACAAACGGAACTTTGTTTGTTACTTCATCTGTGTCATATTTTATTTCGCCAAATTGCTTGCCTCTTCTTTGTTCAGCTGGAAGAGTAATTGATTCATTAACTTCTTTAATAGCTCTTTCAATACTAAATCCTGCAGCTCGGGCTTCTTTAAAACTCTCATATTTATCAGTATCAGATTTAATCCCATCTAGTAGAGCAGATTTTGCAGCTTCAGTATTAGTTTTAGCACTACCTGAAAAAGTTCTCTTAAGTACATTTAAAGCACCACTAAGTAAATTTTTACTATAAGGATTTACTTCCTTCCATTCTTGAGTAGCAGTGTAAGGATCTAAATCTTTTAACCTATTAGCCCAAGCATCTCTAGCAGCTAATCTGTTATGTACTAAAACCCCATATAACCCTGACTCTTTTCTATTATTTGTTTTAGGGTCATACGTTGCACCAGAACCATACTTAATCTGACGTTTTTCAATAGGAGTAAAATCAACCCATCCGTCTACATAGTTTCCTATTTCGTTATCGTTAAGTTCATCTTCAATCAAATCTAGCTCATGAGCTTCTTTAGTTTTATTGGACGTATTAAGCTTTTCTTCATACTGTGCTCGCTGATCAAGCATCTTCTGTTGATTTTTAAGCAGTCTTGCCACAGTCCTAGAATGCTCAGTTTCAAAAAACTTCTTATGCTTGTCTTGTATAGCGCCATCTGCAAACTTAAGAATGCCATTAAAGATTGCCATTTTCTGTTCTGTTCTAGCAGCCTTCTTAACGTCACGCCTGTTTTGTCGATATGCAGATTCTTTCTGAGCTAACAGACTTCCTCCTAATTGATCTATTCCGGTAGCCATTAAGCTGTCCTCTCAAGTAAACTTCTTCTGCCTTCAGGAAGCTTTTCAAGTTTCTTAGTGATAGTGTCACTTAAAGCACCTTCAGGAATTCCATCTCCTGTTGAATAATTTTTAAGATTCACTAAAGATTTATTATCTGTAAACGTCTGCATTTCTTCTGCTATCTCATCTTCACCTTCTTCGTGATAGATGATTGGATCTACTAAAGCTCTTTCTGCTAAGGCAAGTAATATATAAGCAGTAGGCTCTACAAGAAGTAATAGTAGGTCAGGCGACCATAGACCATCTGTAAAGCCTTTAAATAAGATAAAGCGGGTAATATCCATGATGGGTATTTGATCATCCATCGCATCTAAAATAACTGGATATAAGTCTTCATCTGTAAACTCACCAAAAATAAATTCAGAAGCTTCAACCACAGAAGAAAATCTTGGTGGATTTTCCCAAGGTCTTGGAGCATCAGGATCACCCGTTAAACTTTCTCCCGGCACAGGGCGAGACATTTTACTGTCATAATTTAACAGCTCTTTATCTTTAATATCCGCTTCCATTCTCACTACCCTCGCTTAAGAAGTACTACCTTGTCTCATGTTAAACATAGTATCCTCGAAAGGATTATAAATTTTATACAATGTTAATTGTTCACGTAGTGCAGGACTACCAAATTGATTGTTTGTTTGTTCAAACATATTAAAATCATCTGGCGGAGTATAACCTGCAAAACCAGTATGGAAATCCTGAACGCCTCTACTCATGCCATAAGGATCTTGTTCTTCAGGCTGTATAAAAGGAGCTATAAGATTTTGTGCGTTACTAAATGACTGTACTGCTCCAACTTTTTGTGGATCTATACTAGCTAAAGTTTCACTTTTAGTTGCATCCCACACTTTGCTCAGATAGCTTTTATCATCTACTGATGTTAAACCTGCATTTAACGTATTTGGAGTATCTGATATACTCTTTAGATAATCTGATTCAGTAGGAAACACCTGTGGAGCTACAGGTTGTCCAGATATATTCTTTAGATAATCTGCTTCAGTAGGTAGCACTTGTGGAGCTATAGGCTGTATTTCAGCCACAGACTGTACTCCTTGACTTATCGGCCCGCCAGTTTTACCTCCAAGACCTAGACCACTTGCGATATTTGTAGGAGATTCAGATTGAGAAAGAGCATCATCAAAGGCTTTTCTGTTGTAATAGTCAGGGTTTGCGCTATCAGCAGCGAAAGATCCCGGCCCTTCTGCAGGAATACTTGCTTGAACACGACTTATAGCATCTCCTGCAAGATCTATATTCATAGTCAAACTTGGCGCACCTTTTAGATCAATCATGCCATCTTTAAGAATCTTAAGATTAGGGTTTAATCTTTTTAAATCAGCTTGAGAAATACCTACCTTGTTTGAGAAATCTTTTAAACTTGTGTTTTCTGTAAGGTCTAGAGTTCCTTCTTTTAAACCTCCAATTAACTTACCTGTATCTGCAAAACCTGCTTTAGTTGCCTCTAAAGCTGAGTCTGGGCCAAAGAAGTTGGTAGCAGCCCCGTCAAGTTTAATACCTACTTTACTTAAAGCTGTTTTACCAAACTCTTTAATACCATTAGTAAGACTGCTAAATCCACTTCTAACAGTAGTTACAAATTTCTGAGCTTTAGTTAAGATTTGACCTACACCCGTAAAAGCTTTAGACAGCATCCCTCCTTGTGCTCCCGCAGCTTGTAAGGCAGTACCGAGCTTTCCTAGTCCTTTAGTCAATAAACTTCCTATACCTGCAGGGAAAAGAAACATCATAGCCAATTGACCAGCAAAACCTATTTTACCCATAAACTTGCCAAAGCCTTTGAAAGCTTTTTTAATCCCTCTACCAATCTTAGAGAATACTTTCTTTATTCCCTTACCAATTTTCTTAAAAATTCCCATCTTAAATTCCTTTGTTAAGTTATATCTCTAACCCCTAAAGTTAAAGTTATCTGGCTGTTCTGCATTAGGAGATGCTAAATCTTTAAATAAGCTTGAAATTTTACTAAATGTTGTTGAAACATTATTCACTGCGTATTTAGATTCATTAGCTAGGGCAGTAGCATACAAAGTAGTTTTCCTTTGCTCTTCACTTTCATATTGAGTTCTATAGTAAGTTGCTTCATCTCTTAACTGCTGCCAAAGAAAAGCTTGCTCTTGTTGATCTAACGTAAATAATTGTTGAGCTTGTAATTGGTTAGCTGCATTTTGTGCTGCAGTTTCTGCCATATTAGTTTGCCTACGCCAATTAACGTTGGATTGCTCAACAGCTTGGGCATTCTGTTTATTCCATTGGTCTCTTTGGAAATCAATTTGAGTATTAAACTGCTCTATTTGAGTATTCATTTGATTTGAAAATTTAGCTGCGTCTAAAGTATTTCCAGAATTTACAGCTGCTAAACGATTAGCTTCAGAAGCATTGAACTGCGCCATAGCATTAGCTTGAGCAGTATTCTGAAGATTTAATTGCTGCCCTAAACTAGCCATAAACTGATCGGTTTGGCCTTGGCTAGTAGCATTAAATTGTTTTGATGCATTTTCAGAAGCACTAGCAGTTAGCATTCTTTGCTGACTTTGTTGGGCATCTAACATAAAAGATTGTTGTTCAGCATTTAACTCAGTTAAATCTTTTTGCAAAAAGTTTCTAGCATTTTCAATACTAACCTTAGTTAATGAATCTGCTGCCTGTAAATCCATAGACGCTAAAGCCGTAGCATCTTGCATAATAGTTTGTTGTCTATTATTAAGATCTTGTAGAGTAGCTGTTTGCATAAACTTACTGTTAGTCAGTTCTATCTGTTGCTCGGCACTAAATTTAGTAAGATCAATATTGGCAACAGTAGATGCATTTTGAACAGCACGTTGTTGATCAACATTTAACTGGGCCAACCCCATTTGTTGAGCAAGACTAGCGTTAAGTTTATTTACCTCTAAACGTTTATTAAGGTTAGCTAATTCTGTTTGTTGATTAGCTGTTAAGTTTTCAGACTCTGCTTGATTCTTAGCCGTGAGGAATGAAAGTCTCATTTGTTGATCATTAGAAAGATTAGCTAGTTCCATCTGCTGAACAAACTCGCCATTTTTCTGCATAAACCCAGCAGCTACTTGCATTTCTGCTATTTTTTCTTGGTTTTTTGCAGTTTGATTAGCTCCTAATCTTTCTGCTTCAACCTGTAAGTTAGCAAGTTCTATCTGCTGATCGTTACCTAGATTAGCCATTTCTGCTTGCTGTTCATTCTGAAGGCTTTGCAATCTAACTTGCTGTCTTTCTTGCGATTCAGTTAAAGCAGTCTGTTGTTTTATTTCACCTTGCGTTAACTTAAGTTGTTGTGCTAGTTGAGCAGATTGAGTTTCAGCAGTTTGTCTATTTGCAACATTAGTTAACCTTAACTGCATTTCCTGGGAGGATTGCTGCAAGTTAGCTTGTTGTTCATTGGATAAATTTTGATTAGCCCTTTGTTGTAGGGCCGCTGCATTATTCTGTGCTATAGGAAGAGCTGTCTGGATAATAGCATTGAATAATGCATCTCTCCCTACCGTAGAAACACTTAACCCTCTAGCATTTAATCTAGACTCTACTAACTGTACCGCAGGTCTAGCCCAAGTAGGTGTAGTTCCTTCGTCAATACCAGCTAACAGAGTCTCTAATTGTGCAGACATAAGAGCTTCTGGAGGTAATGCAGCAATAGCTGCTTGTACTTCTACAGGTTGTGTATCTATTTGAGCAATTATTTGTGTAGGATTATCTACAATAACTTCAGTAATATCTGTAGGTAATTCACCTACTTCTTGTAGCAATGAACGCGCTGCACCACTAGCCGCCTCACCTTTCAATGCTCTTCTTTCTGCAGCCTCGTAACCTATAGAGCCTTGAATAATAGCTTCTGTGCCTGTAGCAGCAGTTTCATCTGTTATGGCAAGTCTTTGTTGTTTTTCTGCAGCAGGTGTAGCAGCTAATTGGAAAGTATCGCCTGTAACAGGATCTACTTGAGATCTAAGATCTTCAGCAAATGCAGGTTGTTCAGTTAAAGCTGCTTCTTCTTGAGATGCAGATCTTGTAGCTGCCGTAGTATCTGTTAAATCTGCTCTTGATGAAGCAGCTAATGTATTAAAATCAGATTCGGCAATTTTTGAAGTATCAAATTCTAAACTGTATCCTTTATTCTTCCCTTCTTGGGCATGGTAATTAAATATATTTGAGTAATTACCTTCAAGGATTGCATTTCTAGCTTCAGGATATTTATTAAAATAGTTAGCTTCGGCTTGATTGTAAGCTTCCATAGCTGGAGGTGATAATTCAGCTTGTGCTGAAGATTCCCCAGCCTCTCCTGCAGCCACAGAAGCATCAGTAGAAGAAGTAGTTTTTTCATCCACATCTGTTGGAGCTTCTAATACTCTATCAGTAAGTGCTGTCTCTGACTCATCAGGAGTCTCAATTGTTGCAAAAGCCTCGGGACGATCTAATTTATACTGATCTCTTTTAGCTTCACTATATACATCACTAAGAACTTTATCCGCAGGATCACCTCTTGAAGTATCTTCTGAAGTAGAATCAAATCTACTTGGATTTCTACCTTTAAATGCAGTCCATTCTTCATTAGTTACAGTACCATCCCTGTTAAGATCGGCCCCTTGGGTAACTGCATCGGCATTGTGTGCTATAGCCTCTTCGCGTGTCATCCCCTGCATTTCCATCAGAGTAGATAACTGCTTTTCATAAATCTCTTCTGTTGTTTCTTCTACTGGCTCAACTGCATCAGTAACAGCTTGGTCAGTCGTATCCTCAGCTTCACCTGTACTAGGTTCTTCTGTAGCCGTAGGAGTGCTTGCGGCTGCGGTTAACACCGCTGTTTTAGCAGAGTCTAAGTCAGGCTGTAAGCCCATACTTACTAACCATTGAGCATTATCCATCTGCTCAAGAGTGCCCCAGTTAGTATCAGTAACTTCTTCAACAGCAGCAGGGGTCTTAAACTCCCGCCATTCCTCGTTAGTCACAAAACCATCAGCATTAAGATCACCTCCTTGAGTGATTGCACTGGTATTTTGCGCCACCGCTTCTTCGCGTGTCTTTCCCTGATTTTCCATTAAGTTGGAAATTTGCTCTTCATAAGTATTAGTTGCTGCTTGGCTATCTGTAGCTACTAATGGTGCAGAGGCAGGATTTGCAGCTTTAACTTTAGCTGCATCTGCGTTTTGAGCAGCTTGAATAGCAGCCTGTGTCTCCGCATCAAGGCTACCATCAGGATTAAAG
>TARA_R110002049_G_scaffold127736_2_pt1 | contig 13064 bp, 16 predicted proteins | sample TARA_R110002049 | Tara Oceans TARA_R110002049 (sample SAMEA4396941) | marine metagenome | biome: Polar Biome; feature: [SRF] surface water layer (ENVO:00010504); material: water (ENVO:00002006), including particulate matter (ENVO:01000060) such as... | depth 5 m | reverse complement strand
CACGTACTGCGGGTAAACGAAATACGGGAGCGGTGCCACCGACTTGGCTAATGTCACCGCCTAAGCTCTCATAAGTGAGAAGCTCTACACCATCAACTGAGATAGTCATGCCTACATTGTCAGGGTCAATAGTGTCAACGTACGCGCAAGAAGGTGAAGCGGCATTGTTTAAGCGCACTGTTTTGGACCATGAGTAAGACAGCGTTGATATGTTTTCATCAAACGCGCTTAACGTACTGCCTTGTGCAATGTAAAGCGTGTCTGTTTCTAAATCGTTGTACATGGCTGTGCCAGTGAAATCAGTTTCCACAAAGTCACTGTTACGCGGATCGAATATAAAGCCTTTACCGTCACCATAAAAAGCAACGTACTTTTCTTCGTAATACTCAGCCTTGATAGTGCTAGGCTCGTACTTCTGCCATTCTTTTTTATTAAATAGGCCGCTAGTAATTAGGCTTACGCTGCTTGAGCTTGCTAAAACCAAACCGTCAGGGCTGGCATAAATAGCGTATTGGCCCATATCAACCATTGATTGCTTTGAGACACATGCCTGAGCAATTTCTAACTTCTCACCGCTGATAGCATCCGGTGATACGCCTGAGAATATGTAAGGGTTGCCCTTTGTGCCGACAATAACGCTATTGCCTACTGCAGCAATGGCAACTATCTCGTCTTGAGTGGTTTGCTGGTAATCTACTGGCCACGCATGGGGCAAGTACGCCTCACTGAAATAAATCGTGTTGCCTGAAAAGCCCGCAAGGATGCCGTTTGCCATGGCGCATAAGCCTTTCATGTCTTGGGCGGGCTCAGCATAGGTCCATGAATCCAGCACAATACCCAGTGTTTCACCGTCATCAACAAACGAATTAACGTTTATATTCTCTGATCCAACTAGTTGATAGGCATCGGCTGAATCGTTAGTGCGGTAAATGCGCACAGTGGTAATGTTCTGGTCATTAGTACCAACCGAAGGAAGTGCCACCGTTACAATGGCACTAGGGTCTTGAATGGTAATTTCTTCAGATAACACGCTAGGCATGCTTTCTTCACCGAACTCATTTACATAAGTGATGGTGTAAAAGCGGGTTAAGTCATCGTCCTGCTCTGCTGCGTTCTGGTCATTATTCGAAATGCTTTGAATGGTCGGCGGGGATGGCTGCTTAACACCTAATCGATACGATATAGCAGGCATAGTGCCGCTGCCCGTTGCCACCGTGTTGGCTGTCATCTTGGGGTAACCATCACCCGTAAAGTAAACGCGAGCATAAGCATCGTCGTTAATAGGTGATGCAACAACGTCAACATCATTTGTCCAGCTAAACCAGTAATCACCCTGGTATAGATAAATAGACTGAGAAGGGTTGCGGATAGTCGCAGGAATAGCACTTAACCCACCGTAGGCAGATAAGCTGCCTGAATCAAAACGGCAGTTTTCGCAAGTGTCAGCGTTATTCACTGGGCGCTTTGACGCCTCAATGATAGGCACCATGCCTGCAAAGCTATCAATTAGTAGTCGCATAATGCCTTATGAAAAGTTTGGAATGTTTACGCTTAAGTCGGTGTTGTTGCCACCGGTCATCATCTCGATACGTTTCTGGTCGATGAATGCCTGAAACTCTTGGTAGTGAATGCCTGATGCATTAGGGTCGTACCAATCAGTACCGGGCATGCGTTTGATTTGCCAGATAGCGCCGGCGATCAAGCCTTCAAAATGCTCGTCAAATACTTCGCTTGGCAATTCGGTTGTGTCGAACGCGGGTTTAATGGAATATTCAATCGTTACCGTTTGGGCCTGCTTGGGCTCAGGGTAAAAATCAATTTCCTTTTTATTGATAAGCGCAAAGGCTGAAACCTTATCGCGCTTCGGTCCATGCTCGACTGAGGTGTGACGTGATAACGACTTGCCATCTAACTTAACAGACAGTACCGTATCGATAGCCGCACATTCCCATGGCTCAGGGAGTTCGTAAACGGTTTGCCCTTCAACTAGGTCAAGGGTTACCGTATCGGTCCATGCTTGCGTTTTGGTGAAATACTCTTTGCATGCACTAAGCATGGCGCGGTTAAACACCATGTTAGGCAAGTTAGGGCAATAGCTCGCTGCATAACGTGTGTAATCAGCAAATTTAGCCATTGCGGTTCTCTTTGGTTAGCACTGCGCTATCAACTTGGGTTTTCGTGCCTAAGCCGCTTTCTGCTGCCTGCAATGCTGCAACTGCTCGCTGTCCATTTTCTGCGTAATCCGCATCTTTGGAGTAAGCCCGGTAAAGCATGAAGTCGATAATTGAGTTGAGAAAACTATCATCGATACCGATAACCGTTGTGTCCGTTTCAAAATTAGTAATAACCACTGCTTCTGGTGCAAATGGATACATAATTTCAATAGTGTGGCCGGCTACTGTTGGGCGAGGATAGATATAAAAATGCGTTGGGTCGCGAGGGTCATAGATGTAATGGTCTATGTTATCGCCTGTATGCGAGTGCCAATCATCGTATTGGTCGTCTAACTGATTGCGTGACAACTGGCGAATAGGCTTACCAGATGAAACATTTCGTGTAGCAGTGAATAAGCTAAGCGCATCACCTGGCAATGTTTGTCGCGAGTTGGTGTGATCAACAGTGAAGTTGGTGTTCTTTACCGCCTTGTCTGGGCGACGATTGACAACAAACAAGATTGCATCGTTGTACCACGTAAGCCATTCAGATTTAGGCCAACGAACACTAGTCTTATCTTGAGTGATAATTTCAGCACGTTCGATTAAATCTACAATCTTGGTCGTTGCCATTAAGCTTATTCCTCGTCTTCGTCGAAGTCAGGCATTGCTTCTGTCATGCCGCCGTTTTTAATGGCTTCTTCATAAACAGATGCAGTAATTTTCATTAGGCCGAACTTGCCTTTTTTGGCTTGCTTCATAAGCTCAGGTGTTGCGATAAACACGCGACCTTCTTTGTTTTGCAAATAACCTAAAGGCGCTGCTTTTTTAGCGGCTGCTGCTGCGGCTTTCTTTTCCGCTGCGGTAGGTGCTTTATTCGTTGTTTCTGTCATTTTTATGACTCCAATAAAAAGCCCCGCACTAGGCGAGGCTTAATTAACCAAACGTTAGGATTAACCTAGCGTCATTACTGAGTGGCCCATTTGTTCAGGCTTCAATACATCGAAACCGTAAACGAATAGTGAACGCATTAAATCAGCAAACTTCTTCTCACTACGCAATGTTTCCATCTTCGTGATCTGAGCAGCAAACGACAGCGCCGACTTGTGACCAAATACAATGTCGTACTTACCAGTCGCAACATTTAAGTGACGGCTAGAGTAGATGTGTAAACGGTCGATCATGCCGACTTTACCAGTACGCAACGTTGAATTACCGTCACCAGACAAGCTAGCGTCTTTCAATTCAGACGTTTTGATACGTGCACATAACGCAGGAGGAAGAACCACCCAACGCTCTGTATCTGGCGTATCCGTTTCATCCAAACAAACACCGAAGCGCTCAACCAAAATATCAACGATATTCGAGCTAGTGACCGATAATGGTGCTGCAGATGTACCTAAGTCGATTGAGCCTGAGTCATTACCCGCAGTGGCGCCAGCGTTAACCGCTGCTGCACTTGCGTAGATTGAACCAAGAACGTTTTTATCAACTTTGATTTTCATTTGCTGCGCGGCATCTTCTGCCCATTTATCCATCAGACTCATATCTGATTGATAAGCGGCAACGTCAGGCAAGCGCATGTTGGTGTAATGGCCTTGGTCGATTTTCAAGGACACTGCATCAGACTGAGGCAATGAAATTTGCAAATCTTGGTCATCTTCGTGATCAAACACTTCGATATCTGGAACAGTGCGAATGATTACCTCATCGCCCTTATTCTTAACTTCCGTGATGTTTCAGCCCGTTAAGGCGTCGTCCTCAGTTCTTTATCTGAGGCTCCTTACAGTTTCCTGCAAGACCAGACTATATCTTCACTTGAGAGATTTTACGTGGCTTTAAGTCAGGCCCTCGCCCAACTTTTCCGGTGTGATGTTCTTTTGTGTGCGTAGGGAGATCTGTAATCTCCAAGTTTTCAATTCGGTTATCCAGCTTGTCGTGATTGATATGGTGAACCACTTCATCAGGCGTTAAGTATCGGCCTATCTTGGCTTCCATAACAAGTCTATGCTCCCTTACGTACCCTTTTGAATCTCTGTAAGGGTGCGATGGAACTTTAAGCATCTTGTAACCGTTGTGGGTAATGATGTAGCCCTTATGACATTTATCATTCAACTTAACCTTTAAGGTCTTAGCTGCTTTGATAACTGTGGTTAGGCTAACTCCAACCTCGCTTGCTATATCCTTGGTTTCCATACTTTTGGCTAGCAGCGGTTGAATTTTTGATACAGTGTCTACCCAGTGCTTTTTATTCCTAGAAATCCCAAACTCGTTCATTCCATTCATAATTAAGCGCTTTGAGACGCCGTACTTATTAGCGATTTTCAACATAGAGTTAAATTCTATGTAGTCAGCTAATAACTGTTCTTTACCAACATTGAAACTACGCATTACACACTCCAACTGTCTAAATAAACAGTATATCCTAAGTGTGTCATTTCTCAAGTGTTGCGCACTCGTGGAGATTTCGCCCCTAAGGGTTACTTTCTCTAGTCGTTGAACCTTCAACTCATTACTGAGTCGCTTGGCTGCTGATTGCCCAATACAATTCATTTTCAAGCATTCGCGCTTACCGTTGCCAGTTACGCTGTAGCTGAATTGTCTCTAAGGGTGTCCCAGCAATTCACGCAATTTAATGAGAGCTAAAATTAACCCTCGTAATCGGTGTTTGCGATATCTTCGTACATACAGTTGGCGTAATACTTTACCAACCATTTGTTAGACCAGACCTGTGGAATGAATTTGCTGTTGTTATCCGCGCCGGTGGACGAATAGTTTGGTGAACCGGCAACATTAGGGTAACCCATGATAATAAACTCTTATAATGGGCCTTACTGATTATTGGGTGACTAACCCTGCCTGCAAGGCCCGATTAAGGCTTTGCTCATGCTTTGCAAACTCCGCTTGTGTAATCTTACCTTTGCGTAAATCGCTGTATAACTTGTCAATGTCTGCTGCCGACCAGTGATCGGGCTGTTCAAGACTATCGCCAGAGTTATGCTGGCCACTTACGTCAACGTGGTTTGATAGCGGATTTTTGTCATAGCTTGAGCGCTCTTGGGCTTTAAAGTCGCTGTAGAACTTAGCTGCGGCATCAATATCACCGCTGGAAAAATGTTTATTTAGGAAATACTGGCGATTAGCGCCGGTGCCTGGATGTTCTTGTGCAAGCCAATCATGGAACAATGGATCGCCGTCGGTTTTATCGAAGTTAATACCGCTTGCAGAAAGCTTGTTACGCAGAGAAGTAACCTTCAATTCGTGATTAGCTTGCTGGTTTGTGCGCTGAATATCTTCAACCTGTTGACGCAATTGCCCTACTTCTTCACCGTTTTGCGGCGTGGCATGCTGCTTGATCATCGCAAGGATAGATTTAGCCAGTTGTGGGTCATACTCACTTGAAATGTAATCCGCCACCTCGGCATCACTTGAGACTGCATCAGACTCTTTCGAGTTAAGCTGTAGCTCTAAGTCTTGTATGCGCTTATTTAACGCATCGACGTTCGGGGATTGCTCTTTCGCGTTGAGTTGGTCAGTCAGTGATTTAATCTCACTGTTTAACCGTGGCACTTCTGACTTGTACTTACCTTGAAGCACTTCGTTACGAGCTTCTGAAATACGAAGCTTTTCACGTAATTCATCTGCAGAGTCAGTCGCTTGTACGGGCGCTGGTGTTCTATCTTGAGTTTCGTGCTGTACGTTATTTCCTTCATCACCAGTATTCGATTCAGCGTTGTTTTCGCTGTCCTGAGTTGGCGTTTCATTTTTTCCGAGAATGAAAGCGTTAGCTTCCTCTTCTGCTTTTTGTCTAGCGAGTCTAGAGCCTGTCATTGTTTTTCCTTATGAGCCGTGGGAGCCTTGCCGGTATTCCCGTTGGTATTCATTGGACATAAAAAAAGGCCGCACATGGCGACCTTGGTGGAATCGGAGCAATCCGATTATTCGGTAAACAACCCTTCAAAACTCTCGAGTGATTCGAAGAGGCTATTCAATTCTTTTAACTGTTCTGCTGCGCCTTGGGCGCGATACATTACTTTTTCGTCATCAGCTTCAGCCATTACTTCTAGCGCTGCTGTTCGCTCAGCGATAAGTAATCCTGATATGGCTTTGAATGTAGATGGTCTGCTTTCCCGTAGTTGGGCAAGTAACGTGAAGGTCTTTTTATTAAGCGTGTTGTTCAGCATCTTGTTCGCCTTCTTCTGGCTGCGGCTGCGCTGATAAGCTTTGCATTAGGTCGTCAAGCGTAGGGACGACTCTACCTGCGGGGAATTCAGAGGTTTTACTTGCTTCTTCCAGCATTTCACGACGCCCTTTCATACCGATGATTTGCATATCGACTGGGTTGTTCGTCATGTTCATGAATTCAATTTGACGCATTGCCGTTGCTTCTTTGTGCATTAGCGAGTCACTACCGCGAGCGATAACCTGTGCATCGCCTTTGATATCGTTTGGCACGTCTGGATCAATCATTGCTGACTGATAGAGGTTGGCAACAAGTGGCTCAATGACGTTTATGTCAATGTTGCGCACAATGCCCTTGATTGATTTACTTGCAGCATTCATAAGCATTGATAGCCCTGATGCGGTTTTACCCGCTCCTGCTGCGTTGTCGCTTCCATATGCGTATGCTGGAATGCCTGATAAGTTATCAGCGTAGCGCTCAAAGCGTTCATAGACGTTTAAAAGCTCGTTAGCCTTAATTTCAGGCGAGAAAAACGAAACACCGGGCTTTGTTTGTCCATTCTTACTTGCGTACAGCCACAACTTATGTGGGCGAATTGATGTAGGGCTCTGCCCCTTTGGTAGCATTGAGATATCTACAGCAACTTGAGGGCCAGAGCCTAGCGCCATATTATTAATCAATGCGCGGGCAGTGGCATTACATGCATTCTGCATATCTTCCAAAATCTCCGTTAATGCTTCACCCATGAATGAACCAGGTACATCACGAAACGTTGCTTTGTAGTACATGGCTTTGCCAGTTGGGTCGGGGTTAACCGCCGCTCGAATAGTGTAGCCACCGATAACGGTAACGATAACGCTGTATTCTGCGTACAAGTCAGGGATTTCGTAATCAATACCCCAGTCAACCAACTGCTTACCTTGAATAGTTCCGTGAAACTCTAGGCCATCTATCATGTCGTAATCGCCGTTAAATACTGACGACTTACCTTCTAAGTGTTCACGCTCGCCTGTATCAAATGCCCATTCACGTAAACCACCGCGACGATAATCAACCAGAGCCATAGTGATGTTCTTACCACTGTAACCCTTTGATGTGCGCATCGTGGCTAACTCTGCTGGCGTGAATTGAATGTGTTCAATGTGCCAACTATCGCCAATCTTTGACATAGTAGGACTTGGGTAGAAGTTAAACGGACTAACACGCTTAAACTTACGTGTGATTTTATCCGTCATTTCAGGCATGAAAGAGCCGTCTTGCGACTCAGCCCATGATACTTTTCGCTCTTTGCGATAGATTGGGCCTTTCAGTATTGCGTATGGATATGTGCATAAATCATCAACAAAGGCATCGAATTCAGCGCGGTAACCGCCCTCTGTGAGAATATCACCGATATAATCAGCCATACCTTCCATTCGTTGCTCAGATTCTTGCATTACTTCATCTTTAATGCGCTCTTCATGCTTTGTTAGTAACTGTTCGGCTACTTCTGGAGGCACACCTGTTTGCATAACCGCGTTTAATGCTGTGCTAATAAGCTCATGCTGAATGTTTGGGTCTAAATCTGGCTTAGGGGTAGGCGAGATGGTGAACGGTCTATCACCAGAGCCTGAGTATAAATCCGTAATCCATGCTTTAGCTGCTGCGCATTTAGTGCCTGTGATATTCATGTAAATATCAGAGCCGCCTTGCTCGTGAATTTCCTTAAGCTTGCTCGGTGAATACAATCCTTTACGCAATCTCAAGCATTTTGTGAGCCTATCGCGGTTACGTGAGCGATGTGTTTTAGCTGCTGACCAACATGAACGGACGTGTGCTGCTAAGTTGTCTATGACTTCAACGCGCTCATTTGCTTCTTGAGCCTGCTCTTTAGCCTGAATATCTTCCTGCTCTAGCTGTTGTGCGTTTTTAACTTGCAGCAAGCCGCCCATTATAGGATATCCACTGGTTTGCCTAGGATTAGATCTAACTCTCCTAGAGTAATTACCCTTTCTTTTCTAGATACCAATACCCCGAAAACCCTAACCTCGGTCATTAACGTTTTAGCTAAGAATTCAGCGTTTTTCCATACTACTTTTTTACTGCCAATACTTTGGGTGCTGGAATAGATAGACATTAAATTGATTCTCCACTGATACCGGTATACATGCTGTGATGCACGAACATAAAACAAATAGTGTTGTAGTTATCAACGATACTGTTGATTGAGTTAAGCATGGTGCTTGCGATAGAGGTATTTAAGAGTGATTTAGTCATTAACCCCAACCTCCTGCGCTTTCGACGATTACTTCAACACTGCGGCTAAACATGTCGTTCATTGACTCTCTTATCGTGTTGAGTGCTACTGCGAATGTTCTGAATGCATCTGAAGGGTGACTTGCTTCGTCGTGACATGGTTTTGCTTTCCATACCCCGTACTTGTCATCCCACTCTTTGCGATATGCTTGCAGTCCATTAAAGCCAAGCTCGGTACGCTTCTCATCAAACCAACATAGCGGCAATACTGCCCTAACCGCTTCGATACCATCTGATATGCTCAGCTTGGGCGCCACTTCAAAGTTAATGCCTAGTGTTTCAGCCTGTTCGATACGAGTTAAGCCCGTGCCAAACTCTCTATGAGCAATATCATGTGGCCCAATGTGCATGCCGTATGAGTAACCATGCTTATTTGATTTGGCATCAAGCATCTTTTTGTAGAATGCTAAGCCTTCGCCTGAGTTCTCGTAATAATCAATAACGCGATATTCACGCCCGACTTGCTGGATAAACCAGATGCAGGTCATGTCGCTTATGCCTAAATCCCAAAACGTGTGAACTAAAGCGCTTGTCTCGAACGGTACACTGGTTAATCTTCCAGTGGCGTATATGTCGTCTATCTGGCGCTTGTAGTAAGCCCCTTCGACTGACTGCTCAAATGCTTCATCGGGCGTTGATGGATACTCGCGCTTAATATCAGCACCGAGTGACGCTTCTTTTTTGCTGTACCAGGCGATTTGCCCGTTAGTAAGGCGAATGCCGTATTTTTTCTCTAGTGAGCTTGCATACTCAGCAAGTCGGATCGGCGGTTCAAAATCTTTATCATCAAGCGAATAGCCGCTGTTCTCAAACCACGGATAGAAGAATAACTCCCAATCCATTGCGCTAGCTTCTTCGCCTTTCTTCTGTCTAATCTCAGCGTTTTTGCAGTAATCAAAGAAGTAACCGCTTTTCCCTTCGGCGGTTGACTCTATCGTGATCACACAATCTTGGCTGACCGCTTCAAATGCGCCCGTAACAATCTCTTTCGCTTTATGTGGGAAGCGAGCGCAGATTTTGCCAAACTCAGAAACATGCAAATAAGTAAGAGTGCCACCACGAAACGAAGTACCCACCGATACGCTAGAGTCATTCACGAACACCAATTCACCAGCACGACCAATCTTAGCGGGCATCATTGCCTTTAAAGTGTCGGGCAAGTTGTCGTATGCAAACTCAATCTTTTCACGAAAGAGCCTGATCGAATCATCACGGCTATGAGTGATAACCGCGCACCTGGTATTGTCATTAAACAAACAGGCGTCGAGCATGAATACCATCATAAAAGTGGTAAAGCCCAACTGACGCGCTTTAAGAATGATGTTTCGATAGTGCATGTTTTCAAAGAAATGAAGCTGTTGCTCATTCAGTTGAAACAGTATTTTTTTACCGGACTTATCGGTGATGTAGTAAAGATTATTTATGCGCCAACGCCAATCGCCTAAGTTGTCGATTAGCTCTTGCTCAGTCATTTCGTTTACTTTTTAGTCATTTTAGGCAATACAGCGCGTTGCTCTGCGTTTCGTTTTGATATTTCCGCAACCAAGTTAGTGACGGTTAAATCTCCGCTTAGTTGTTTCTGCTCTTTAAACGCTTGAACATCAACATGCTTACCAATGAGCTCAAGGTTCTTAACTTTGTCAGGCCATTTGATTTTGCGAACGACTGTTTGAATGTCGCCGGCCATTAGCTCTTGGAGGTCTAAACCTGAGATAGTTCTACGCCAGCACATTGGCCATTGATTAATAGGGAGTGCATTACCTTCATTATCTAGAATGTCAGCAACATCCATTTCATCTATCTCAACCAATCGATTGAGTACATAGTCAGCGTCGATTTTAGTGCGCTGTGAGCGCTCAGACTTACGTTTTGTAAGCAACTCTTGCACGTTAGCTTTAGTTAGCAGCCTTGATGACTGTTCTTTCGCTGAGTTTTTACTGTAGCCTGCGCGTATAGCGGCTTGTGCACCATTTAAATCAATTAGATACTCTTCAACAAATAGAAGCTGTTTTTTGGTCAATTTAGACATTATGCAGCCTTATTCATGTTTAGAGTTATATAACCTCGCAATATCTGACACTTTTGCATAACTATTCGTATTGAAAGTGAATTTTTATTCAAAAAAGTCATTACATCTCACTGCGCTTTAGCTTGCGGCTTAGTCGATAAAGGATGATTGCTGTAAAATACTGCTCATGACACTTTTCAACTGTTGGCATGCAGTGGGCTACTACTTCACCGCACATGTATTTGAATGGATTGTGATAGTTAATACGAAAGAATAGGCCTATTAGTGCAGCCATATCGTATGGCTTACCCAATAGCTCTAATGCCTTGTTAGCATTACCATCGATGTATCGTACTTCGGTGTGCTTGTACTTTGATTTGAACTCTTCTAGTGGGGTTTCCATTACACCGTGCTTTGATGTGTATGGAGTATCCAAGAGTAAATGCTTTAGCCACTCGCCTAATGGAATGCCACGAGCTTCAATAACCTTATCGTCTATCAGTACACCGCAATGCGTTTGCTTACCGCCTGTTCTTAATCTGATTAAGTGGCTGATTGGGCGCTGGCCGTGTCCGAATATGACTTTCATTACGCTATAGCTTCAAAGCTTGTTAGGTACTTATCAGCCATAGCCTTTGATTGTGCCATTAGCTCACTGGTGCTTGTTCTCATAGCTTTAGTGACTGATACGTATTTAACCTTTTCGATCAGCTCTGTAATGCTGATTGATTTGGGTATGAAGTCAGCTATATGTAATCGTACTGAGATTAACATTTCGTCAATGTTCTCGGATGCAGTAACGTGAATCACTTCAATGTTTGACGTTTGGTTGTTTGTTCTTATTGCGCGCAGAACGTCATTGCCGTTTAATCCTGGCATCATCATATCGAGCAAGATAACGTCAGGCTGGAATTTTATAGCCGCCTCTAATGCATCTGCGCTATCAGTCACGACAATAAACTCTAAGTTACTTGCTTCTAAAGCTGCACGTACTGCGCTCACATAGATAGCGTCATCATCAACAACGAGAACTTTAATCATCTTTCTTTCCCGGTGTGAGTGAGTTTATCTGTGCGAACATTTGATGCATGTACCCTACTATCCGGTTATTCGTTTGACCTAGATCATCTTTGATTATTTCTAGTTGCTCATCACGTTTCTTTAGAGCTGAGTCGATGCATACTTTGATGTATAAGCGAGCGAAAACCAGCAAAACGGATATCGCTCCACCCGCCCACATCAAATGGACTTCGTTTAATAGATTGAAATACACGTCATGCCCTTATGCCTTGCGCCAAATCTTTAACCCAAGCGCTGCTAATACAACGGCCTGCATCATGAACCCCATATCTACACCGGCGGCGGTGAATGCCTCTATTGAAGCAATACCAGCCTTGACCAGTCTGTCATCATCGAAAAATACAGTTGTCATACTACCGATGAGCATCATTGCAAGAGGGGTTGTTATTAAAATTGTTACGTATTCATCTTTCCAACTATCTGCTTGCATCTGGGCGCTGATTGCTTCCCATTGTGCATCTGAGATAGTGACCTGGTGCTGGCCATTCTGGATTGATTGATTAAGTGTTGCTTTAGCTTGTTCAGCTATGTTCTTGCGCTCTTCCTTGGCCTTGAATATCCCTGCAACGCTATCAATAACGCTGGTGATGGGTGATAGCCAATTCATTGCGCTCTACCTGTTATCTTTATTGGGAATGATGGAGTCGCTTCAGGATCGAGCATCGTCCATATAAAACAAAACATATCGAATAACGCTATTGAAGCGATAAACGGAAACTCAAACGACCAGTGCCTTACTTCGACTTCTGGGCCATCCAACTTTGTCATGTCTAAGTACACAGGGATAATGCCAAGCATTAAGCCTCTGTGTGTGCGTTTCACTGAACTATCTCGAAGTGAGGCATATCAATGAATGAGCGCCAAAACCCGCCCCAGTTAAGCTTTACGCCTAATTCGCTAGCTGCTTGTAGCATTGCTGCTGCAACGTGCGTTAAATAGTCTTCGTCCCAAGTGGCTGCGCCATCGACATATGCGAATAAGTCAACGGCCTGTCCTGTTTGGTGATTGGATAGCTTCTTGTATCCATCCAGCTTTGATTTACCTGCGTTGAACAATGCGTTCTGCTGCTCTGGTGTTCGTCTACCGCCGTATGCAGGAATACCAAAATCTACTTTTGTTATTTCCAATGCGCGACAGATTACTTTTACAAGGTCTGGACTTACGCCGATTAGCCGTTTTTGGCTTGTCTTGCTAAGTTTGTAGCTCATAAATCACCAGATATAAAAAAGCCCCACCGGTTGGCAGGGCAAGGAGCAGAGAAACACATATTACAAACACAAAAAAGCCGCAATTAAGCGGCTTATTAGCTCGGAAGCGGACAACTCCCAAGATGGATAATTTATAC
>TARA_R110002049_G_scaffold40862_2_pt1 | contig 13065 bp, 21 predicted proteins | sample TARA_R110002049 | Tara Oceans TARA_R110002049 (sample SAMEA4396941) | marine metagenome | biome: Polar Biome; feature: [SRF] surface water layer (ENVO:00010504); material: water (ENVO:00002006), including particulate matter (ENVO:01000060) such as... | depth 5 m | reverse complement strand
TATAAACACCTGTATCGGGGTTTATCATAGAATAGTGGTCGGTAACTTTGTTGTGCTGCAAGGCTACGTTTTCATCTTGATATAATATCTCTCTCCCTTGTGGTACAAACATTTTACCACCTTTTGCGTAAGTAGAATCCAAAATAACGTCATTGTCGTATGTTGTCAATGTAGGTTTAAGATATTCTGATTGCTTTTGATAAAAAAACCTTTTTGCATCTTCCATCTTTTTTGTATCAAATCTCTTTGATTGATAGTTAATGTCTTTATCAAACCAACTTACAATTAAGCCGCCATCTGCGTAGGATTTCTTTGACTTCTTACTTTGTGAGCCTATTAATGCTCCAAATGCTGCTGCAAATATATAGTGTATCATTATTTTCTATTTTTTATTACAAGCCCTGCGCCTGTTGGATGCGTTCAAAGTGTGTCAGTTCTTCAAGTGGGATTGTAGTAGGTGTACTTATATCCGTTCCGTTAATCGTAGATTGTATTTCTTCTAACGACTGCAAATCAGTAGCGTCCCCTTGTTGCACCTCTGTTTTGGGAGGTGAACCAAAAGCAAATAACTCGTCTAAAAGACCTCCTACCGTTGTTGCTTGAGTTTGTGATTTAGGAGTAGGCTCACCATTCATGAGTTGCCTTAACTCGTCCTCATCGGGTTTTCTCGATTCTCTTACCAAATAAAGTATAAGAATAGCAAGTCCGACAGTAAGTAAACTTACCCCCACAATTACACCGCCTGTTTTTTTTGGCGATTCATAGGTTTGATATGTAACAAGGTCTTTATTCATTTAATTTTTATCTAAATACTCTTGTATTTCAGTTCTATACTTTATAGCAAGAGGGTTTCTATTTATATCACGTCTATGCCCATCAATAATTATAGATTTTGGCATACCAAACGCCCCCATCTCAATTTCAAATCTACCATCAGGCGTAACTATATCAAAGTTTTTACTTTTAGCTAATTTTCTAAACTTGACCTCGCCACCTTTTGCCAATAAATCGGCTGCACTATTATCAGATTTCACAAAAGAACCTCCTACACTTTTACCTGTTGTAGACTTAATTTCTCTCTTCAATTCTTGCACTTCTCCCTTACTTAACTGAAATTCATTTACATTACTTCTTGCCTTATCTAATGAAAGATGATACATAGCACTTCCTGACTTACTTAAAATACCTCTACCTGTCAAAATATTTATTTCTCCGAATTTTTTATCACTTTGAATACTTATAGTATCTGTCTTTTCACGTATAGGGTAAACAATAAAGTCTTGTGGCTTTCTCATTCCCTTTACTTTCAAATCAAAAGATAATGTTCCCATTATGTTTTTATGATAATTAGTTATTGGAGGAGTAGTTTGTCCACCCTGCGCCATTTTTCTTTGACCTGCATCTTCCCAATCAAGAACTATATCTTGGTAGGCTTCTGCTTCCATAATATTTTGATATCTTACGTAAGGAGGGTCGTCTTCATAATCAAAGCCGTCATTTATGAATCTATCATAAGATACAATAAGTGTTCTGTAACCATCGGAATATTCAACATCAACATCATGGTCGTTATTAAATATCAAAGTGAAGTCATCTCCTAAGTCAACATTTTCGGGTTTAGACATCATATCATTGACTCCTCCACCGTGTGCGTAGGATTTCTTAGACTTCTTACTCTGTGAACCGAGAAAAGCCCCGATTCCTGCTGCTATAATATAATGTATCATTCTTTACTTTATTTGGCAATAAAAATACAAAAAAAAAGAGGGGCATATAGCCCCTCTTCCGTTAACCCCTAAATAATTGCTAAAGGAAACCCCATCCTTATGCGATTATATATAAAGGGGTTGTTTGATTTTACGTCTTTTCTGCGCGATAATTAAGGAGACCTAACTCAAATTTAATTACGTCCCAAGCAACTACTGCACACATTGAAGCAACTAATCCAATTAAAAATGCTTTTTTATCTGCTGAATTCATAAAGCAAAAATAATTAAAAAGGAATTAGTATTTTTACCACATGGCTTATCAAATGTGTTACGGGAAATATGTTCAGAACGACCCGTGTTCTCCTTTCTGCTCCAAACCTGATGGAAGTGGGTGTGATTACTCACCTATGTCCAATCCATACGGAAGCAACCCTTTCGGGAAAACGGGAGACCCTTATAGCGTTACATATAGCGACCAAGGTAGTATAACGGGTAATTTTAATACTCGAACTTACGTCCCTACTATTGACCCTTATCAAACTCAAGTCCCTCCTAAGAATTTTCATGGATTTGTAACTAATAGACGAGAACTCACAACTTTTTCCAACAATCATTGGAGTCCTACCACATTCGTAAATCAAAGCGGTTCAGCAGAATCAATTACCCAAGATGGCACAACGACGACTTTAACTGCCGTACCACGATTTAGCACTCAAAACTTTTTTCAAAGAGGTCAAATGGATGGTTTAAGCCCTTCGACTCCTGCTAACGGAGGTGGAGGCAATCGTGCGGCATGGAAACACGCTTACAAGTGCGACTGCGGGCGATGGTGCGTAGTTCAGGGAGAAATAACAATGACGGCTGAAGAAGTCAAAACTGAATGCACTCAAAGCGGAGGGGGGTGTGAAAATGCTTGTCCTTCTTCCGTCTATCAAAATCAAAGAAAATAATGGGAGGTTTTTGTCATCACGCAGGCTCAACAAGTGGTCAATGGTGCGGAGGATTGAGTTGTACCAATCCTGAAACGGGAACTCAAGTGGGATTCCCATCATGTTGTGATATTGTTTCCGCAGGATGCGGTGGTGTGGCAACGATTTCATCTCCAACACCTTCTACAAACGATAATTTCGGAACAGGAAAGCCCGTGGGTTCTGACCTTGAAATTGCCGTTATGACAGGTGTAGACGGAAGCAAAACTGCTGAAAACGCAGGTGAACTTATTTTTAGTCGAGTTTTAATTCCGTTTACGCTTCTCGGTGTAGCTATTTATGTAGGAATTAAGGTTTTAGAGAAAAATCTACCTGACCTAAAGTAGAATAATCCGTTAAATGGAAGTTGTGTTTTTTCAGGTTAATTAACCTAATTCTTCTGCGCTTTTAGGTGAATTACCTACGATAATCCAATTTACATCTGTTTCATCAGAGTAAATAAATTCTATACCTCCTGCATCTAAACTACCTACCACTACTCGTGATGTAGGTGTTTTGCTTGAATACACTTGCTTGTATGCTCTGTCTACTATACTCATTTTATTCTTAAATTTCTCCAAGATAAACCACGAAGAAATTGCACTTCGATAGCTTTCTCTATTATTTTTTGTCTTAATTCTCCGTCAGAAAGTCGATTTAACTCCCCATTTCGTAAAGGTAACTCTAAAACTTGATTGCCCTGAAAAAGATGGTCTTCGTTTGGTTGCAAGATTTTAATATTTCCAAGATTATCCATTGCAAGGATAGGGAAAGGCACTAATTTCATGCTAATATTTCCTGATGGAATCAAATTGTATTCCTGATGAAAATCTCTACTTGTAAGTCTATATCCGTCTTTGCTATACCGCATCATGGGTGTAATTTACGGCTTAAAATACATTTTTTCAACTTTTAATTTGGTTTAAGGGAAAGTTTACTTTACATTTACATCAGAGTTAAACCCCAAAGCAGAATACAATGCAAAATCAAATCAAAGAAATCAGCCTAAGTAAATACCCAAGAGTATTTAATATTGAAACACCTTTTTGGGAAGACCTTTACAAGCACTATTCAGGAGAAAGAAAAGGAATAAATAGAGGGGAGTATAACCTTATATGTTCTAAAAGAGACGTTAGCTTATATGCTAAGACAAGTATGAAGCCACACGCTGATTGGAAGGTTTCAGATGTAAAGAAATACTTTAACATTAAAGGAACTAAAGAAAGTTTGTTAGCCGACTTTATGGAGGTGTGGGGCGAGTACCAAGAAATGAAAAATGAATTTGAAAACGCACAAAAAAAAGGTTATCAAATACAATTAACTGATTAATAAAATCCCATTACACGTAATTCACGGTGGTTCGTGAATGGACTATCACTTTTTTCGCATAAGAAGTAGGTAGTGAGGTTCGACTCCTCTACGTGTAACTAATACTAATAAACCTAAATCTCATTTATATGAATCCTAAAATAACTCTTTACTTAAATTCTCCAAAAAATAAACTTGGTATTAAAACTGACAGAAAAAGTGGCGAGATTATGGCGCATAATCTTGTTTCACACCTTAGAGAAAATCAGTTTAAGATTATGACGGATGAACAAATAGATGCCTTTGTTGATGTGCTTATAAAAGAATTTGATATTAAAAATCGTTTGTTATAAAGAAGGTCTATGATAAAGAAAGAATGGTCTTGGATGTTAAATCTTCCAAAAGATGATGAATATGAATCACAAGGCGGAAAAGGCAAAGCCCAACGTGGAAAGTCCGAAAGAAACGAAAATCAAAAAAAAAGTAACCTTAAAAAAGCAGGAAAGAAAAAATAGTCAAATAAAACTATTTTAATTTATCGGAGGCTTTTTTTTATCTACGAGTAATCGGGAATATATTCGCTTTTTCTACGAACTAAAACAATACCTAAACCAATAACTACAAGTGCCGCTCCTAATAAATAAATCTGACTTTTACTATCAATAGTATATCCTGCCACTTTAACGGGAGGAAGTTTTACCTTAACGGGGTTAAATACAAAATCGGGTTTAAAATTAGGTGTAAAATTAGGTGTAAAATCGGGGTCAGCTATTGCAGGTGGTACTCCAATTTTTTTTTTTAACGCATCTTCCGCAATAGGATACGCATTTTCAATTGCGCGAGTTACGGCACTTCCGCTACTTGATTTGCCCCATCCTGCATTAGCGTGAGCCACTACCCTGATTGCCGAATCTAAATCGGGAGCATCGTTAGCTATTCCATTATCAATGTACTGCTTAACGTATTGGGTTTGAGCAAAACGACCCTTTAAAAATGCAATCATCACTTTAGATGCTACATAGGGGTCATTTACTGAGTCGGGATTTGAAACTAAATTTTGCCCAATTTTATCTCCAATACTTTTATATGAACCACGAAAAGTTAATTGGTTAAATCCTCTGCCTCTGTATTTATATCCATCGTTGCCCATATTTCCATATCGACCTCCATATACAACATTAAAAAAGGCTTCACAATCGTTTTTAAGAGCAGTTAAACCACTTGGGCTATATCCACTCACCTTTCCCCCAAAAATCTCTCTTATACGCTCATTACTCGTCCCGTTATAACATCTTTCATCTTTAGGTATGAACTTACTTTCCTTTCCTACAACACCAAGAATTGCGGCTTGCAAATAGGGATTAGTAATACCCGAATTTTTCATAGCGTCAATTAGAAGGCTAACATTAGCCATCCTTTCACTATTCATATTTATAATTCCGAAAAACATAATATTTTACCCTAAAATTACGAAATAAAAGAAAGGCAACATTTCTCACCTTTTTCTTTACATTTATTTTATTGACGTTAGCAGTATCGTCAAACCGCCTACCGCAATTAATAGACCTCCAATGAGCAGTAATTTAATGTTTTTACTTTGGCTATAAATACCATCCTCGCCTGAATAGTTATTGGAGTCAAAAGGAGCAAGAATACCCGTTAAGCCGTAATCACTTTCAATTGTATTGCTTACACACGAATCTGAACTCAATCCCGATTCGGGGATTTGACTCATGTATTTGTTGTTCACTCGTGTATCTCCCCATGCTCCTGCGCTATCGTCCCAAAAACTTTCAACTGATTTTGGTCGGTCATCAATATGTATAAAAGAAGCGTAGATTCCCATACCATTAATACCTTGTTTACGGAGTTTACGATAAAGTTCTCCTTTGCACCTCATTTGCTCATAGAACTCCTTTAAATGAACATCTGCGTTGTTTTGAAAGTCAAAATCAATAGCATCTCCCGTCAAGTGCCTTGAATTAGCAACCCCGCCTGCGAGAGCATTTCCTGTTGGTGTGCGTAGAGTGCTTGTAACAATAATGGGTGTGTTAAACCAATCACGGATGGTCTGAAGACCATTTATAGTTGTTTTTGATAGATTAAAGCAAACGGGGGCATCCAAAGATTTTGAATATAATTCTCTCTCCGAAAAATTCTTCGTTATTTGCCTATTTCCGTCCCTACAAATTTCAGTCATTATTCAAATTTCTTATTATTATAACATCTTATCTGATGTCATCAAACTCTTTTGCTCCTGTATCTCCTGACAAAGCCATATCTTTTAAGCTATCGAAATTACTACGCAATCTACCGAAAAATCCGTCTATATCTCTCTGTCCTGTTGCTGCCATCATGCCCATTGCAACACCTGCACTACGAGCCTGACCTGATGTAAAGCGTGGTTTTTGACCGCCCGTTTGTCTTTGCGCTCTTTGTACTAAACTACCTTGACGTACACCTGATGCTGCCATCATACCCATAGCCGTTCCTGCGTTTTGCATTTGTATTAATGAAAGATTAGGTCTTCTCCTACTTGCTCTCATTGATGCTTTACCTGTTGATTTTCTATATCTTCTCATTTTTTTTCTTTTTTTTTACTTATTTGTTTTTTACTTATTTATGCTTGTTCCATCCAAACATTATAGAAATAGTCTAATCCGTTATCATCTACATAACTTGGATAGTACGCCATACTCCATGACTTCTTTTTGCCGTTCTCTACATAATCAACAATAATTTCATCATCCTTTATAGATGTTTTACCACGACCAACAACACCGTGGTCTTGTTTAGCATTCTTATACCAACCTTTGATTTTCTTATTTGTGTGGTCTATCACTTTCTTATCTACCATTCCGCCATCTTCCATCTTTCTACGACCCTTATCCATCGTCCCTACGGAAGCATATTTCCTGCGCCCCATAGATTTTTCCATCCCCGCACTTTCATCTCTACGGTCTTTTCGTCCTTGCTGCTTCTTTCTGCCTGCCCCGTCACGCATAGAGAGGCTTTCGTCTAACCTATCGTCATAACCTTGCATCATGCCACCTTCAGCGAAAACCATTCCACTATTATTTTGTGCTAAAACATCTTCAAAAGTCAAATCCCCATCTTCTTTACCCTTAATGTCGTGTAATTCTTCTCTTATTCTATCAAGCGTTAAAGACCTTTTGTTTTGGTACATTACCTCCACATCTTCATAGGGAATTACGTTATCCTCAAACATTTTGCTCTTAGACACTTTATGTGAACCATTATATCCACGACCACCTACTGAACCACCTTTTGCAAAATCTTCATCTTCTAATCTATCTTGCTCACTATCGTAGTAATCTATTTCTTCATCATTTTTTAATAATACTACATCATTTTCTTTTATGTTTTCAGACCTAATATCTATAAACTTTTCGTATGCTTCGTCATCTGAATAATCTTTACTCATAAATTCTCTTGTGGGTTTCTGCCCATAATAAACTAAAATTTCGTGCTTATCTCCAACACTACCACCTTTTGCAAAATCTAATTGTTCTTTTTTATAAACTTCATACGGAAACACAAAAAGAGCAGAATAAAGTTTCATTTTACCTTTTCTCCACAATTCTTTTTCTTTTTCAGTTGGCGCAGAAAATTCATCCCAATCACTATCTTTTTCAAATTTGACTAATGCACTTGTTTGTATTGTGTCCTCATCAACTTCAAAATCACTTTCTGAAAAATCTCCATAACTTATAAACTCATTTAGAGTATCAAATAAATCTTTTTTACTACTAAATTCAGTTTTGTAAGGAAAATCACTTTGACCTAAATAATATGAATGAAATTGGTCTAACGCTCCCTCTTCATAACTGTCTTCATAGTAAGTAACATCAACACCTTTTATTTCGTATGTCTTTCCTACCTCTCCACCGTGTGCATAGGATTTCTTTGACTTTTTACTCTGTGAACCGAGAAAAGCCCCGATTCCTGCTGCTATTATATATTGTATCATTTTTTTCTATTTTTTTCTTGTTTTACCACCTGAAATCTTATCTATTGGTGTTTGATAAATCGTTTTCCGCCATAAACTCTATATTTCCATTAGTTAAATCTTCCTCTAATGCTTCAATTTCAATATAACCTTTAACATCTTTCTTCACAAAAGAATGTTTTCCATTACTAAAACCTCTCCATTTATATCCACTATATGATGGTAAATTTTTATAATGTGATTTTAGATGCTTCATTTTTACACTACCACCCTCTGCGTAGGTAGAACCACCTTTTGCATAAATTTGATTTTTATCAAAATACTCTGCTAATTTTTTAGGATTGTCAAAAATAGTGCTGCCTAAAAATCTTTTAGTATTAGGACTATAATTAGATAAATGAACAACCTCTCCTGTATTATCTCTTCCAAGTATAGCAGTAATATGCCCTCTATTATGTTTTAATTCATTTTCGGGTGTTCCTTTGTAATGCCCAAACCCACTATCTTTTAACACCCTTAATAAACCACCCTCTGCATAGGATTTGGTTATTTTTCTATATTCTTCGCCTTTATTAAAATCATCTATTGATTTGTAATTAGTTTCAAAATCTCTATTATGTTCTTTGATAAATTCGTTTGCTTCTTTTTTATCCTGAAAGGTAAATTCAGCATCACGGTCATCAGATTCTTGGTACAAATACCCACCCTCTTCGTAATCTAATACTCTTGTGGCAGTTACCGAACCATCTACATCTTCAATATCTTCATCTTCTAACAATGTATTCATCCATCTTTGCTCTGCTTCCGATTCATTTGTAGCAAATCTTCTATCGTCATCCACATTTATAAATTCTTCTCTACCATCTTTGAATGTTACATAAACTTCTCCTCTAATATCAAAAGGTATCTCCCCACCCTCTGCGTAGGATTTCTTTGACTTCTTACTTCTCGAACCGAGAAAAGCCCCGATTCCTGCTGCTATGATATATTGAATCATTTTTTTACTTTTTTTTATTCAATTATTAATTATTTACGACGTTTACGTGGTTTAACAACCCCACTCACACCGCCTGTCGAACCTGTGTCTCCGCCCACGGGAGTTTGTCCATCGCTACCGCTCAAACCTTCCGTATCCCCAAAACATTCTCCATTACAAGCGTCGTAGCAACACAAAAAGTCAATAATTATGGCGTGAAAAAAACTTGTTGGTAACGGGTAGTTAGGAATCCAATTACCCGCAGCTTCATAGGGAACAGGTATCACAAAATCTGTTATTCCATCTAAATTGCAATCGCATTTGCACATACTTGCCCCATTAGCACTACACTTTCGCGCACCATAAGTTGCAAAATCGGCTTGAATTTGTTGCCAATCAATCGCATTTGGATTGCCGATTTGGTTTTTGAAGCCAAGACCTGAAGCGGAAATAAAACCGCATTCATCTATATTGCCTGAAGCCTTGTTATATTGCATCATTTTTTTTTCTTTTTTTTTTATAAAAATACGGGTAAATTATCTACGGCTTTGACCAACATTTTGCACAGAATCCTCACCTACCCAACCTGCCCATCTACTCGAACAACACTTGGCACACTTCCTAATTACGGGACAGTCAGTAATTGTCATTGTTGTTCCATTTTCGGGGTTTGTGCAAGTACACGTCTTGTACTTTTTAAGACCGCCTAAAAAACCTGCCGTCGCTACTAACCACCAAGGCGGTTCAGAAATGATGTCGTCTTCCATATCCTCTTCTTTATCACCTGTGGCGGAAGCAAAAGGCATATCAGCACATTGGAAAGACATACCACCCCAATCTCCTGATACTTTTCTCATATTAGAGTTTTGAGATACGTTTGGTCTTTCTGTACACTCAGTACGACATTCCTCAAATGTACCTACAAAATCTGCACATGATGATAGTGTAGACCATCCATGGTCAGAACAAGTTACTCTATTCCCCTTATAAATTGATTTCATATTTCGTGATATTTAATTTCCAAATTCTTTATTTCTGAGACACTCTATAACTTCCAATAGCACTTCCTGCTGCGAGACCTGCAAATACAATTCCATAGCCAATTAATAGCTTTTTCTTGTCTTTATCAAAAAGGTCTAAATACTTATATAAAGCAAGTGTTCCTGCGAATACTCCTACATAAGCCCAAATAGCCATTGTACGTCCTACATCTCCTTTAACTCCTGTTGCGTTTTTCATTTTTATTTTATTCATTTGTGCTTGATATGGGGAAACTGCTTCTAAATTATAATCTGACATTACAAAAACATCGGTGTATAATTTTTCCAACTCTTCTCCATCCATATAAAATCCTTTCCCATAATGGGATAAAGCCCTCTTTAATGTACTAAAAGGGTTGGTAATATATTTTAATACTAATTTATTGTCTTTCAAATCTTCAAAAGACGTATCTCCGTAATATAGATTGTCACCATCAATAGCAAATTGCGATAAGGTAAAATCAAATTTTTCTATTGTTTCTTCGGGGTCTTTAGCGAAGAACTTAACTAAATCATAGGTACTTCCTTTGTAGTTAATCTTTACTCCGTTATCACTTTCCCATATTATCTCTCCTCCATTATCAATAAGAAACTGACGGCATTTCATATATTCTTCTTCATTCGGAAAGAACATATCACAATCTGTAACCATTTCTCTATTAGATAAATAGTCTCTTAAAACACCTCCTGCAATCCAACATCTGATGTTATTTTCTCTCATATCATCTAATATGAGACCATTAAATTCAGATTTGAACGGCTTAACCTTCACCTTACTTATCTTTTCTTATTAAAATAACAACTGCAATCAAAACCAAACCACCTATGACTAACATAGACATTTGACCTTGACCTGCTTGATTAATAACTATTGGGCTACTCTTACCTTGCTTATCGTTGTAGCTTGTAGTAGACGTATTGCGTCCTAATGACCTTCCTAATCCTTTTAGATTAACCCCTTGAGCCATCATATCTCCTGATGAGGATGCACTTTGACGATTAATCTCATCCCATTCTGCATTACTTCTACGAACTCTGCCTAAATTATCCTTACTACCCTCTAAACTTGGGTCAAAATCTGCATGATTAGGGTTATTTTCGGGGGCAAGAGGTTGGAATCTACTATCCATCATATCTAACCCCGTATCGTATTGAGGCATTGCCTTCATCATTGGGGCGGTTATTGGGGTAGCTGACGCTTCTGCATCTACATCATCATTTGGCTCTTCTTCTTCAAGTAAAACACCATCTCCTTCAGCATTAAACCATCTATTTCCTGTACGTCCTGAAGTAAAATTGCTAAACTTGTTAAATGAAGTAGAAGAAGCCTCCTTACCTCTACAAAATATAGAGCATTTTCTCTTGGCTTCCGTTAATGTTGGTGCAGTAAATGTAGTTTCTTTCCACAAATCACTTTCGTCGGTTGATGCTCCATAACATTTACAATGGTATGTTACATCTCCCCCTTCTCTACCTATAACCGTTAGTTTTTCTGTTGAACGCATAATTAGCTAATTTTTGCATAAAAATACGCAGAAATTATCGCTTTGTTCCGAAAAAGTCTAAGTACCCCAACTCGACTCTAAAAAGCAACTTCTACCCGAACGACTACATTGACGCTTTGCTGCACCGCTGCTCCAAGCACTTATAGTTGCGAGAGTCAATGACCCATCAGCTTGAATACATTTACAAGTATAATTCTTTTTACCACCTCCTATCGCCCTATCGCCTCCACCACCTAAAGGGGTTTTTACTTCACCTGTTGCTGAAGTAAAAGGTGTTTCAGCGCATTGGAAAGAAATACCCCCCCAATCTCCTGTTTGATTTCGGAATTTTTTACCTGCTTTTTTCTCCTCTTTACCACTTGTCAAACCAATAACTTGTCCATCATAAACACAAAGAGTTGGCGGATTATCAATTGAACCCAAACCAAAATTCCAATCTTGGTCTGCGCTTGGATTATAATTGTCTGCCGAAGGGTCGGTGCATCCATAATTAATATAAGGACATTGTTGTGGGAACTGTAAAGCCGTTGTATTTCCTACGTGAATATGATTTAGAAAATATCCTGCCTCGCTAAAATCACAAGCCGCAAAATAACTGCTTAATACGTTACCTGAACCAACGGATTCATCATACCAAAGGCAATTTCCTTCTTCGGAAGTCGAAGTAGCGTCATAATTATATGCACTTGGAATTGTACAACCACTATCATAATAATGACTTAATTGTATATCTGACCCTGAATGTTTTCTGAATCTTTTACCTGCTTTTTTACTATTATTCATGATTATAATTTTAAGTCTTCTTCGTTAATCAATGTATATGTGAAAGAGTTACCCCATTCATCTTTTGCTTTGTTACAAATTTCCATAAATTCGTTAAAGTCATCTATTTTCTTAAAAACTTGACATCCTGCACTCCATTTCTCCACTTTTTGAGATTCTGTGTGAGGATTTGAACGATGGATGTTTATACCGAAATACCCCCATTCCTTAGATACATCATTAAAATCAAGTATTTGGTCTTTATTATCGTCTCTCCACACCTCTACCTCTCCATTTCTTTGGCATAAAGCGTAATATTTACCTAAATGTTTATCTATTTTATAAACTCCTCTGTATTGATTAGGAACAAGTATAGCAGTACCTTTTGAGTTCATCGGATGTTGAAGCCAATATTTACCTGCATCGGTAGTTATTTGCCATTCTTTTATAAACCATTGTCCTGATATTTTGTAAGCACAAATAATTGTGTCATCAAATGAATTTGCAATTTGATTTGGATTACGAATCCCTATTATATTTACGTTATAATCTCCTTTGGTAAAGAAAGCATAGCCTTTATCTTCTATTACTGATTGAAGATATTTAATACTCAATTTATTTTTTAAATTATGTATCAATTTTTTATCTTTTTTCTTGTTTTAACAACTAATACCTCTCCACCTTTTGCAAAAAGACCATCTTCGCCTACATAAGTTCCATTGTTTCTTTTAGCCAACCTTTTTGCAAATGCTTCTGCTTCTGCTTTACTATCCCATCTGTCATATAATAGTTTTGGTATCAATTCTTTATCTCCAATATCAACTCTA
>TARA_R110002049_G_scaffold95978_3_pt1 | contig 13093 bp, 11 predicted proteins | sample TARA_R110002049 | Tara Oceans TARA_R110002049 (sample SAMEA4396941) | marine metagenome | biome: Polar Biome; feature: [SRF] surface water layer (ENVO:00010504); material: water (ENVO:00002006), including particulate matter (ENVO:01000060) such as... | depth 5 m | reverse complement strand
GTGCTGACGGGTGCGATCCTCGAGCTCCGGTACTGCGCTCAACTCGTAGCCTATCGCCATGCTGGGTTCGCTAACGAAGGCTTCATCCACGGAATTACGTTCTAAGTGCAGTGTTTGGCGCGCGTTAAACAAGCAGCTTTTAAACACCCCCTGACGATGAATGGCGCGCGCCAAGTGCACCATATTGTTCACCGCTTCAATAAAGGCGGGCTTCAGCGCCGGGTCATGAAGGTTTAGCGAAGAGTCGATATATACCCCTTCCCGCTCCCAGCGTACCGCCAGCCCGCCTACCACCGGATACTTGCCCAATCGACTGACCGATGCCAGGAAGGCTTTTTCGGTTTCCCCCATGCCCTGCATAAACTGCTTGTAGTAGCGATCAAGCTGCACATCGTTGACGTCATTGAGCGTTTCCTGAGCATTTGCCTCACGCAAAAAGGCCTTCCGCGAGCTATAGACGACCGTATCGATCTCCTGCCGAGCAGGACGCACCCATACCGGGACCAGTGGCAACTTCACCGATTCAGGTAAGTCAATCATCACCACCCTGGCCATGCGCGGCATGTTGTCCAAGAAGTAGTCCCCGGCTCTGCGACGCACTTGGGGGTCGGGGTCCAGCATGCCATCCAGGGTACGGGCAAACTCCATGGGAAGCCCCAGCGAGCTGGCTGGAATGGCGCGGTGCCCGAAACGGCAGGATTGAGCCGACGCCAGCGCATACAGGGTACCCGCCGCGCCTTGCTCGTCGAACCGCGGCGATGAGAGCGCGCCATTCAACTGTTCTTCACCGATAAAGTAGACATCGCCCAGGCGGGCATTGGTCTGCTGCAGATTATCCGACATCAGCTCCATGACATTGGCGCCCACAAACTGCAGTTGGGCGTCCAGCTGGGCAAAGACCGATGAGCCCCAGTCAATCAGGGCAATCACCTCTTGTTCAGGGTCAAAGACCAAATTGGAGGGCTTGATATCTCCGTGTACGACGGGACGCGCCTGGCGGCCAGACTCCCGGCGCAGCGCAATGAGGATATCCGCCAGCTGCGACGCGATACGCACGATTAAGCGTGGAGGGAGTCGCCCTTGCCGCAGCGACACCTGCTCGAGATTCCAGCCGGGGGCACGCTCCATCACAAGGATCGACTGCCCTCGGGAGCGCTGGTAGGCAATCAAGCCGGGGATTCGCGGGTGCGACACCTGGTCGAGCATGAACGCCTCCTCCTCAAGGCGCTCCTGCAGATGCGTCGGTAGGGTAATACGCGAGAACTTGAAGACATAATGAGCGTTAGCCCCCTGGTGGGGTGCACTACCGCCGAATACAAAGCCGTAAGCACCCTTACCGATCAACTCAATGCCTTGATAACCCAGCTGGGTGAGCTGCGCCTGGCACAGCGCCACCCAGTCCTTGAGCTTGCGGGCATCATGATGGCTCAGCAGATAAACCGACTGCTCTTCGGGTATATAGAACTGCTGAAGCGGTGCTTGGGACATGGCTTGACCTGGGTTGACTAACGTATACGGACTAGGCCAGATGCAGCAGCATAGAGTCCGGTTCCTCTAGAAAGCCTTTCCATGCATTGCAGAAGCGGGCAATGGTGCCACCATCGATGAAGCGATGATCGCCCGCCCAGGTAATGGTCATTATCGCCCGGCGCTGCACCTCGCCCTGCCCATCGAACCTTGGCAGCCACTGTGTTTTACCTATAGCAACGATCGCGGCTTCAGGTGCGTTGATGATAGGGGCAGCGTAAGTACCTCCTAGCGCGCCGATATTGGAGATACTGATGGTCCCCCCCTTGAGGTCAACCTGGTCTACCCGCCCTTCACGCGCAGCCGTGGTCAACCGGCCCACTTCCCGCGCAATCTCCAGCAAGGTCAACCGCTCGACATGTTTGACATTGGGCACCATCAGCCCTGCTTTGCTATCCACGGCCATACCGATATTGCACTGGGAGTAGTAGCGCAGCTCGTCACCAGCTGCATTAAGCTGGGCATTGAGGATGGGAGATTCAGCGACTGCCAGTGCCATGGCTTTCATGAAAAACGGCATCAACGTCAAGCGTTCGCCCTTGGCTTCCGTCAGCGGCTTCAAACGTTCACGCAGTGCCAGCAGCGCAGTCACGTCTATCTCTTCACCGTAATGAAAATGGGGGATCGTGCTGGCCGACTCCACCATTCGCTTGGCCATCACCGCCCGCACACCGCGCAGCGGCTCCACCCTGGGCGCTTCCTCTACACCACTAGGTGGAACAGCCTGCGACGATGCCATGGCTGTTCCAGCAGGCTGTTCAAGATGCGCCAATACGTCTTCCTTGAGTACCCGACCATCTTTACCACTACCTGCGATATCCGTCAGGTTGAGGTGATGTTCCCGCACCAACCTTCGGACCGCTGGGCTGGCGGGGACTTTACCGTGCGTTCCTATCATCGACACGTTTGACGACGCAATTGGCTCCATTGGGCGGTCGGCGCTGGGTGATGGCGTGGGTTGGGAAGTGTCCGAGTCATCCTCTACCATGCTGGCTTCACTGGGTGCTTCACCTTCGGCTTGGTAGGCGTATAAGGGGGCATGCACCTTGGCAATCTGCCCCTTGGCCACATAAAGCTTGGTCACGACACCGGCTTCTGGGGCGGTAATTTCCACCAGCGCCTTATCGGTCATGACTTCAACGATGGGCTGGTCTTCTTCAATTTGGTCACCTTCAGCGACGCGCCATTCGACCACTTCGCACTCGACAATGCCTTCGCCAATATCCGGCAGTAAAAAATCGCTCATTATTGTTCTCCCCATGCGTACTTAGGCTTTATATAGCCGCTAAAAGTTGACGCTTTCGCGAACCGCTTCAAAAATCTTCAGGTGGTCGGGCAGATACTCTTTTTCCAGTACCAGCGGAAAAGGCGTATCCAGCCCTGTGACCCGGGCAATGGGCGATTCAAGGTAGAGAAAACAACGCTCTTGAATGGTAGCGGCAATTTCACCGGCAAAACCGCCGGTTAAGGGTGCTTCATGGCTAACAACTAGGCGACCGGTCTTGAGCACCGATTCCGCCACCGTATCCGCATCCCAGGGCAGTAGTGAACGCAGGTCGATCACTTCACAGGCGATACCCTGCTCCTCGGCTAGTTCAACCGCCTTGCCGATGACTTCCATCTGCGCGCCCCAACCAACCACGGTAATATCGGTGCCCTCCTTGGTGATCTCGGCCTCACCAATTGGCAGTTGATAATCCTCTTCGGGCACTTCGCCTACCGATGCGCGGTAAAGCCGCTTGGGCTCCAGAAACAATACCGGGTCCGGATCCCGAATGGCGGCAAGCAGCAGTCCCTTGGCTTGATAGGGGTTACGCGGCACGACCACTTTCAAACCGGGGGTATGGGTGAAATAGGCTTCCGGGGATTGAGAGTGGTAGAGCCCGCCGGCGATGCCGCCGCCGTATGGGGTACGAATGGTCAGCCCACCCACATTAAACAGATCCCCCGAGCGATAGCGGAACTTGGCCGTTTCGTTAACGATCTGATCGAACGCAGGAAAGATATAGTCAGCAAACTGGATTTCCGCGACTGGTACCGAGCCTTGGGCCGCCAAACCATTGGCAAAGCCGATAATGCCCTGTTCGACCAGCGGTGTGTTGAAGCAGCGAGCCTTGCCGTACTTCTCCTGCAAATGGCTTGTCGCTCGGAAGACGCCGCCGAAAATCCCTACGTCTTCACCAAAGCAAATGACTTTTTCATCCTCTGCCATGGCGATATCCAGGGCGTTATTGATCGCCTGGAGCATATTCATAGTGGCCATGTTACGCCTCTCCCTGCGGATCAGTGTCTGTGCCAACGTCTAAGTCCAACGATTGCGCACCTCGTGGGTAAGCTTCTGGATACCGGCGGATATGGCGTTTCAACTGGTCAAACTGACGCTGTAGCGCAGGTGTGATGTCGGCATAGACATCGCTGATCAAGCTCTCAAGCGGGGGCGATGCGCGCTTCTCGGCACGTTTTAATGTCTCGAGCACTTCCCGGCGCAGGGCTTCTTGCTGGCTACTCTCCTCTTCCTCACTCCACCACTGCTTTTTCAACAGCCATTTTTTTAGCCGCAGCACGGGGTCTTTGGCGCGCCATATCTCTTCTTCATCCTTTGAACGATAGCCTGATGGGTCATCCGAGGAGGAATGGGCAGCCAGACGATAGCTCATGGCCTCGATCAAGACAGGCTGGTTGCGCTCAACGGCAATCTTGCGCGCCTGACGAGTGGCCTCATAGACCGCCAACACGTCATTGCCGTCCACGCGTATCACGTGCATATGGTAACCAAATGCTCGTGGGGCAATACCATCAGCGGCGAACTGCTCTACGGCAGGCGTGGAAATGGCATAGCCGTTGTTACGGCAGAAGAAAATCACTGGCACCTGATGTACCGAGGCCATATTGAGTGCGGCGTGGAAATCGCCTTCGGAAGCAGCACCTTCGCCAAAGAAGGTCAGCGTACAGTGGCCATCACCAGCAAGTTTTTGCCCATAGGCGTAGCCCGTGGCCTGTGGAATTTGCGTAGCCAGGGGGGAAGAGATGGTCATGTAGTGCAGCTTGCGGGATCCATAGTGGATCGGCATTTGACGGCCTTTGCCGTAGTCCAACTCGTTGCCAAACAGCTGGTTCATAAATTCATCGATTGAGAAGCCGCGATACATCAGAGCGCCCTGCTCGCGGTACTGGGCCATGATCATGTCGGCATCATCAAGCGCGGCAGTTGCGCCCACTACGGCGGCCTCTTCCCCCGTACACTGCATATAGAAACTAAGCCGCCCCTGACGCTGGGCTGCCATCATTCGTTCGTCGAGAATACGCGTGGCCAGCATTGCCTGGTAAATGCGCCGGGCATGATCACGCTCAAGCGCCGGTTCAATGGCGCCGTCATGTAGCTCGCCTTCCGGACAGAGCAGGCTAAAGGTGGGAATCGAAAATTCGTCGCCGGTCATGAAATCCGGCTGGTGCACGTACTCAGTCATCATTATTGTCCTTGTTTTACCCCTTTTGAGGGCAGTGTTGTTGGCATTGACCATTTTTGCCAGTGGATTTATCTGGCATGAGTCAAATACAACTACTGCGACAGTAACGCAGCACAAGAACTTTAGGGATACAACTTAAGCCGCAGAGAGACGAGAACGCAGTGGTTGTTGCAGCACTTCAAATAGGCTGTCGACCGTCAATGCCAATAGTGCAATGGTCAACGCCCCCTGAACGACATAGGCCATATTGCCGTTAACGATGCCGGAGATAATCGGGTCGCCAAGGTTACTGGCCCCAACAGTCGCCCCCAGAGCAGCCGTGGCGATATTAATGGTGACGGAGGTGCGAATGCCCGCCAGGATGACCGGGGCCGCCAGCGGCAGCTCGACATACCGCAATGTCTGAGTCGGCGTCATGCCCATGGCGTGTGCGGCGGTCTTTATGTCGATATCAACCTCCTGCAGTCCGGCAAGCGTATTACGCACGATGGGCAGCATGCCATACAGCATCAAGGCGACAATGATGGGCAAAGTACCAAATCCGAGCACAGGTACCGCCAGCGCCAGCACGGCCACCGGCGGAAAGGTTTGTCCCAGCGAGGCCAACTGGCCGACCAGCGGCAAAAAATCGCTGCCACGCTCGCGAGTCACCACAATGCCAGCTGAGACGCCTACAACAACGGTCACAAGCGCCGCTATGCCCACCACAAGGAGGTGGCGGCCCAGCAGTACATAGAAATCAGCACGGTCATAAATCACCTGCCTGGCATCAGGTTCTATCCAGCGAAACAGTGGCTCGGCAGCAGACATGGCCACAACGCTGAGCAGCAGCAGTGTTCCCCACACCAGTGGCCAAAGCCACAGCGGGGCTCTTTTACGTGGCTGCGCGATACTCAGCGAATTACTCACGCGCACTTCCTTTATCCAGTTGTGCTTCCTTGATGATCCTGCGCAGCGATAGCTCGCCAATGGGGACATCGTGCTGATCGACAACTGTAAGCCTATCGCTATGGTCGCGTAGCATCATGGAAAGCGCCTGACGTAGTGAGAAATCTGCAGGAATCCGTGATTGGGCGGGCAGAGTCGGCCCCATGGAGGTCATGTGGTCTTTAACGCGGGTTAAAGCAGCCTGTTTGAGCCCCCGTTCGAGCCCCCCTAGCAATGACTCGACAAACGAGTCGGCTGGCTGTTGCAACAGCGCCAGCGGAGAACCTTGCTGCACTATTCGCCCTTCGCGCATCACCACCAAATGATCTGCTAGCTTGAGGGCTTCATCCATGTCATGGGTCACGAAGACCACCGTTTTGTGCAGCCGCGCCTGTAGTTTGGCCAGCTCATCCTGAAGCTTTTCACGGGTAATCGGATCAAGGGCGCCGAAAGGTTCGTCCATCAGCAAAATATCGGGGTCGGCGGCCAATGCCCTTGCCACCCCGACTCGTTGCGCCTGCCCACCTGAAAGCTGGTGAGGATATTTATGCGCAAACTCCCCGACAGGCAAGCCTAGCAAGTCCATCAACTCTTCAACCCGCCCCTGGACATCGGCGGCTGACCACTTCAATAACCGTGGTACCAGACCAATATTGCGCGCCACGTTCCAGTGAGGGAACAAACCGGTGTGCTGAATGACATAACCAATCCGGCGGCGTAGCTTTACCGGGTCATACACCTCAATGGCCTGGCCATCCAGAATAATGTCACCCTCGCTATGCTCGATTAAACGATTGATCATGCGCAGCGTGGTTGATTTACCACAGCCGGAGGTACCTACCAACGCACAAAATTTGCCCTTAGGCACACGCAGCGAAATATCATCCACCGCGGTTTCTTCACCAAATCGCTTTGAGACATGGGAAAGCTCAATCATCGTGTTCCTCCGGGGCGCAGTGCTTCTGCCAGGGCGCCCAAGCCCGCATCCACGACCAGAGCCAGCATTAAAATGGGCAGTGCGCCGAGCAGAACCATGTCCATGGCTGCTTGACCCAGACCCTGAAAAATAAAGGTGCCGAGCCCACCCGCCCCGATCAAAGCGGCAACGGCGGTGAGACCAATGGCCTGAACCGTGGTAATACGCACCCCCTCAAGTAGCACCGGCAGCGCCAGCGGTAGCCGCACCTGCCAAAAACGCTGGCCAGCACGCATTCCCATCCCCTTAGCGGCTTCCAGGGTATCGGGGCTTACTTCTTCAAGAGCGATATAGGTGTTACGCACCATGGGGAGCAGGCTATAGGCAATCAGTGCGATCAAGGCAGGCGTCGTACCGATCCCGCTGACGCCAAGCCGGCCTAGCAATGGCACGTTGGCAGCAAGCCAAGCAAGCGGCGCCAGTAGCAGGCCAAACAAGGCAAGACTGGGAATGGTTTGTAGAAAATTGAGTACTGCGAAAGCGCCTTTCTGCAGCCGTGCATAGCGGCGCATCAGCATCGCTAGCACTAAGCCAACCACCACGCTAATACTGACGGCAGCCCCAACCAGCGTCACGTGCTGACCAATAGCTCTCAGAAACTGCCGATCACGCGCCTTAAACTCCTGCACCAAGGCAAGGTTATCCAGCCACAAAGTTGCACACAGCCACCACACCAACGCCACGCCACATAACAGCAGCGTGGGCCAGAGACGAGTGAGCTTTAAGCGTAAGCGTATTTCAATTAAGCACAGTAGTAATACAAACAGCACTACCCAATACGCTGCCCCCAAGCCCAAACGCGCCTGGGGCAGTTCAGGATCAATCAGTAAATAGCTGCTGGCAATTAACCCCACGGGCATGAGTGCCATCAAGGCCATTACTGCCGCTAACAGAGCGCGATAGTGCCAGTGACTCGGTTGCCACGCTAATATGCCAATGAAACTGAGCAGTAATGTGGCTAATAGCGCGCCGGGCCAGCCTAAGGCCTCAAGCGCGCCGTAGCTCGTTCCCTGAACAATCCGATTGGGAGCCATGCTAACCACGTCCAAACCCCAGAATGCGGCCAGCATGATAAGACTGAGGCTAACAAGCACAGTGTTAGGGTGCCGCCCATCCCAGCGAAGCCGAGGGGTGGGCAATGCATCCAATAACGACATTAATTAGTTATCCCAGGCATAAACACATTAATCAGCTAGCGCATCCAGATAGTCGCTGGCCACTTGGGTCGGTGACAGCCCGTTAACGGCAACATCTGCATTTAGCGTTTGGAGAGTGACCAGATCAAGGGTGGCAAAGACCTCGTTGAGCAGTGCTTCCATTTCGGGATACGTTTCCAGCACGCTTTCACGCACCACGGGGGCAGGCTGGTATACGGGCTGCACACCTTTAGTATCTTCCAGTACGACCAGACCCAGTGCACTTAAGCCACCGTCGGTGCCATAAGTCATGGCGGCGTTAACGCCACTGGTTTGCTGGGCGGCGGCACGCATGGTGGCAGCAGTATTGCCACCCGACAGCACTAGCAGTTGCTCATCGCTCAATTCAAAACCGTAGGCTTCCTGAAACGCAGGTAACGCCTGTGCGGATTCAACAAATTCAGCGCTGGCGGCGAATTTGAACTCCCCCCCTTCCGCCAGATAGGCCGCGAGGTCTTCTAAACTGACCAATTCATTTTCATTGGCTACGTCTTCGCGGACACTCATTGCCCAGGTGTTGTTAGCGCTAGCTGGCTGCAGCCAGACCAAGTCTTGTTCCGCGTCACGCTCTTTAACGGTTTCAAACGCTTGATCCGCATCGTTCCACACTGGACTGTCGGCCATATCAAAAAAGAAGGCACCATTGCCCGTGTACTCAGGGTACACATCAATTTCGCCAGCTTCTAATGCCGACCGCACAACACTAGTACCACCAAGCTGCAAGCGGTTTTCGGTAGCAATATCGTTGCGTTCCAAGGTCTGAATGATCAGCTCACCCAACACCGACCCTTCCGTGTCGATCTTGGAGGACACCACTACCGGCTCATTGGCGCTGGCCTGGGAAAGGGAAATAACGGATACGGCGCAAGCAACGATTAGGGGCTTAGCAATGATAGGATTAGCTGAAAAGCGCATCTTGGAATTCCTTTTGAAGTGGGCTTTTTTTACTGAGGCTCTTATGAAGTATAAGAGCCATCAGCGTTTAAGTCAGAGCCTAAGATAAAGCCATCGGCGTTTAAGGTGCTTCTAACACCCAAGAAGTACCTTCGCGTGAGTCTTTAAGAATAATCCCTAGGGCTGAGAGCTCATCGCGAATCGCATCCGCCTGAGCGAAGTCCTTATTCGCTTTCGCCTCAATACGTTGAGCAATTTTCGCTTCAATCTCGCTTTCGCTAAGCGGCATACCTTGTTGCTGCGTGCCTTTCAGGAAAAATTTCGGCGCCTGCTGAAGCAGCCCCAAAATAGCCCCTAGCTGCTTGAGCTCGCCCCCAAGCCTAGCGGCCTCGTCGGGCTGCTCCTGCTTGGCGCGATTGACCTCACGCGCCAGCTCAAACATGACTGCCAGCGCTTCAGGCGTGTTGAAGTCATCGTCCATGACCTGAGTAAAACGCTCTCGGTAAGGGGATGCTTCACTGCTGGCAATAGCGTCAGTGTCGACGCCTTCTAGCGCTGTGTATAAACGTGTCAGCGATTTGCGTGCTTCGGTCAGTGAGTCCACCGAATAGTTGATCGGGCTACGGTAGTGACTGGCCACCAGCAGAAAGCGCACCACTTCAGGGTCGTGTTCGGCCAGTACATCGTGAATGGTGAAGAAGTTGCCCAGAGATTTGGACATCTTCTCCTTGTTCACCCGCACTGCCCCAGCGTGCATCCAGGTGTTGACGTAGGTCTTGCCGGTGGCCGCTTCGCTTTGCGCAATCTCATTTTCATGATGCGGAAAGGTTAGATCCGGCCCGCCACCGTGAATATCGAAGGTATCACCCAAGCAGCAGGTCGACATCGCCGAGCACTCGATGTGCCAGCCGGGACGCCCATTACCCCACGGCGACGACCAGTGGACCTCACCCGGTTTTGCAGCCTTCCAAAGTACAAAGTCGAGTGGATCTTCTTTATGAACATCAACATCCACCCGAGCACCAGAGCGCATATCGTCTAGCTGGCGATTATTGAGCTTGCCGTAATTGGCAAACTTGCGTACACGGTAGTAAACATCGCCGTTATCGGCCGCATAGGCAAAGCCTTTTGCAATCAGCGTTTCAATCATTGCCACGATATCGTCGATATGACCGGTGGCGCGGGGCTCATGAGTCGGTGGCAAAACAAACAGACGCGCTTCATCTTCGTGCATGGCGGCAATCATGCGCTCGGTTAGCGCGGTGATGCTTTCACCATTTTCGTCAGCACGCTTCAGTATCTTGTCATCAATATCGGTAATGTTGCGCACATAGTTAACATCGTAGCCACGCTCACGCAGGTAGCGGGTGATGACGTCAAAGGCGACCATGACGCGGGCATGACCAAGATGGCAATAGTCATACACCGTCATGCCGCAGACATACATGCTCACTTTTCCCGCTACAAGCGGGGTGAAAGGTTCTTTGCGACGCGTCAGCGTATTGTAAATATGCATATGGCTATCCATGTTTTTCCTGGCCTTTAGCCCTTCTGCTTGATTTTTGCCCAGCTATCTTTTAATCCCACGGTGCGGTTAAACACTAAATGCTCTGGCGTGGAATCATGACGATCTGCACAGAAGTAACCAACGCGCTCGAACTGGAAGCGTGACTCGGGCGTGGCCTCCGCAAGGCTCGGCTCGCCAATTGCCTGACAAACGACCAGCGATTCCGGATTTAAGTGCTCTAGGAAGTCGACCTCTTTGTCACGATCTGGCTGCTCAACGGTGAACAGGTTGTCATACAGGCGCACTTCCACTGGCAAACCGTGGTCAGCACTTACCCAATGAATAACCCCTTTCACCTTGCGGCCTTCCGGGTTTTTGCCCAGCGTATCGAAATCCACTGAACAATGCAGCTCGTTGATGTCACCGGCCGAGTCCTTAATTACCTCGTCACAGCGAATCACATAGCTATTGCGTAGACGTACTTCTTTACCTGGCGCGAGGCGGAAGAACTTCTTAGGAGCATCTTCCATAAAGTCGTCTTGATCGATGTAAAGCTCCCGAGTAAAGGGCACCTTGCGCATCGTCATATCTTCACGTGCAGGGTGCCCTGGCACTTCATACATCTCTTCGTGATCTTCCGGCACATTGGTGAGCACGACTTTCAGCGGCTTTAACACACACATGGCGCGCGGCGCATTGTCTTCAAGATCTGAGCGAATCGCGTGGGTCAACATGGCGATATCGACTAAGCCACCGTCGGCACGGGTGACGCCGATCATCTCGCAGAACTTGCGGATAGAGGTCGGCGTATAACCGCGGCGACGCATGCCGGAAATCGTCGGCATCCGCGGGTCATCCCAGCCATCGACAATCTTTTCGTCTACCAACAGCTTCAACTTGCGCTTGGAGGTTAGCGTGTAATCAAGATTGAGCCGGGCAAATTCGATTTGGCGCGGCTTGGCGGGCACAGGAAGGTTATTTAAAAACCACTCATACAGCGGGCGGTGATCTTCAAACTCCAGGGTGCAGATCGAGTGCGTAACACCTTCAATGGCATCTGATTGACCATGGGTGAAATCATAAGAGGGGTAGATTTTCCACTTATCGCCCGTTTGGTGATGGCTGGCGTGTCGGATGCGGTAAAGGATGGGGTCGCGTAGGTTGATATTAGGCGACGCCATGTCAATTTTAGCGCGCACGACCTTTTCACTTTCGCCAAACTCGCCTTCGCGCATTCGCGCCAGCAGATCAAGATTCTCTTCGGCGCTGCGCTCACGGTAAGGACTAGGGGTACCCGGCGCCGTCAGTGTGCCGCGGTACTCGCGAATTTCATCCGGCGAAAGGTCGTCCACGTAGGCTTTTCCTTCACGCATCAAGTGCTGCGCCCAGGCATAGAGCTGGTCGAAGTAGTCGGAAGCAAAACGCACAGGGCCTGCCCATTCAAAGCCTAGCCAAGTGACATCCTCTTTGATCGCATCGATGTACGCCTGTTCTTCTTTCGCCGGGTTGGTATCATCAAAACGCAGATGACATTCGCCACCCATTTGCTCCGCCAGCCCGAAATTGAGACAGATCGACTTTGCATGGCCGATGTGCAAAAAGCCGTTGGGCTCGGGGGGGAAGCGTGTCACGATTTTAGTGACCTGGCCGCCCTCGATTTCGTCGCGTACTTGGTTGCGAATGAAGTTCGGCGCTGGGGTGGTCTCGTTGGTCATGGTGGTGTTGATAACCTCGTGGTGGATGGCGTACTGAGCCGTGAGAACATAGGATACTCCTATGGCCCTTCGCGGTGCAGGGCAAAACCGCTATTATAACGTGACGCCGATGCACAGCGCCAAGGCGAACGCCTTTATTGAACAGGAATTTATCAATGATCGTATTACAGACGAACCACGGTGACATCACCATCGCGCTTAACCATGAAAAAGCGCCGATTAGCGCGGCGAACTTTGAGCAGTACGTTCGCGACGGATTTTATGACGGCACCCTGTTTCACCGGGTGATTGACGGATTCATGGTCCAAGGCGGCGGTTTTGATAAAGACTTCGAGCAGAAGCCGACCAGTGACCCGATCGAGAACGAAGCCGACAACGGCTTAAAAAACACTATCGGTACGCTAGCCATGGCTCGCACCCAGGACCCGCATTCTGCCACTGCGCAGTTTTTTATTAATGTGGGCGACAATAGCTTTCTTGATCACAGCGGTAAAAGTCTTCAAGGCTGGGGCTATGCGGTATTTGGCGAAGTCGTTGACGGTATGGAGGTGGTCAACGAGATTAAAAACGTGGCCACTACACGCCGTGGTATGCATGCCGATGTACCCGCTGAAGACGTGATCATCGAACGCGCTTACGTGAAGGAAGCGGAATGACACTGGGAGCTTTATGCGCACATTGCTTGTTGCCGACCTGCATCTAAGTAGCGACACCCCTGAGATTAATCAGGGGTTTTACAGCTACCTAGAACATACTGCCCCAGGAGCCGATGCTCTTTATATTCTGGGCGACCTTTTTGATGCCTGGATGGGTGATGACCTTCTGGATGCCACTGACCATCCGCTCAGCATTGTGGCTCAAGAGGTTATCAAGCGGCTGCACAA
>TARA_R110002049_G_scaffold281350_1_pt1 | contig 13096 bp, 10 predicted proteins | sample TARA_R110002049 | Tara Oceans TARA_R110002049 (sample SAMEA4396941) | marine metagenome | biome: Polar Biome; feature: [SRF] surface water layer (ENVO:00010504); material: water (ENVO:00002006), including particulate matter (ENVO:01000060) such as... | depth 5 m | reverse complement strand
CGGCTCAACGACCTGCTGAACAACGTCTTGAGAAACGACACCTAGAGCTCATCGACAATGCGGAAAAAGTGACGGGGCACGAACTGCTGCCAAACGTGGGTACTGTGGTGATCTGGGAGAAGCTAGATCGTTTGAGTGGCGGTTATTCGCATGACCGAGGCAAGCGCGCGGAATACATGAATTCCGAGCTGGCGCGATCAGAACGGCATCTCAGGCTGGTCTTTCATCGGTTCCTCGAAGGAACGAAGCCACACCTGACATTATTCCTCAACGGTCGAGCATTGAAACCCATCGATCCCATGGCATCTGACCACAGCGCCACTCAGAAAGACCCTGAGGAAATTCTCAAGCTCCGAAACGGTGACGTAAAGGTGAGGTGTCACACACTTCCTCACCACAAGCGGATGCCCCAAGAGGAATGGGAAGAAATCGGAGGCCCAGAAGGGCATCTCAGGTCACAGGGCCTCTACGTCTATCGAGAGAACCGGCTCATCATTGCCGGCGGGTGGTTGAACCTGACTCGACAATCGGAACTTACCAAGCTCTGTCGGATCGCTGTGGACATTCCCAATACGATGGACTCGGAATGGAAGATCGACGTGAAGAAGGCGTCGGCGCAGTTGCCACCAGTGGTTCGCGAACGGCTGAAAAAAGTCGTCGAAAGGTTTGTTGGCACCTCAAAACGCACCTACCGCGGGCGTGGTCAAAAGCTCGTGGACGAAACCCGTTTCCCGATCTGGAACCGAGTGCAGCAAGACCGCCAGATCATATTTCGCCCCAATCTCGATCATCCGGTCTTCCGGACATATGCCGAACAGCTGCCCCAGGAGTTGCGCGACGGCTTCGATCGCTGCTTGCGCCTTGTCGGGTCGGGTTTGCCAATCGACACTTTGCACGCGGAATTGGTCGGGAATGCTGAATCGGTGAGTGCCGACCAAACCAATGAAGCTGACCTGAGAGAACTGATCCACTCCCTTGCCGCTACCCTTATGGCAAACGGTGTGACTGCGGAAATGTTGCCTGAGACTTTGCAGAGCAACCCGTTTCTGAGGGTGAGGTGGGATGCGGCTGCGCCAATTCTTGAACGCTATTTGAGCACGAAGGTAACATGAGCGAATCATTCGAAACGGTGAAGAACATGGTCGAGATGGGCCTGTTCAATCAGGCTCGGAAAACCGAGGACGAACTACGGGCGATGATACGGGGCGTCGCGTCTGCGGTTGCCCCTGATCTCGGCGAACCGGAACTCGAACAGATCGCGCGTGAGATCGAGTCCAAACAAGGGATCAAAGCTGGTCTGGGCGCTGTCGTTGATAGCGAGAATTTCGAGCCATGGCTCGATGACGCGAAACCAAAGATCGAACCATACTATTGGAGCCGCTACCAAAAGTTACTTCTTCAAAATGGATTGCCGAAAGACGTTGTGATTTCGACGGACAAGGTGACCGACAAAACCCTCGGTCGCCTCGGCAACCCTGGCAAGGATGTGCCATGGGATCGACGCGGCATGGTGGTAGGACACGTCCAAAGCGGCAAAACGGCGAACTACATAGGCCTGATTTGCAAGGCTGCGGATGCAGGATACAGGTTGATCATCGTAATTGCGGGAATTCACAACAACCTCCGAAATCAAACCCAGGCGCGGATAGACGAAGGCTTCCTTGGTCGGGATACAGGCAAGTCTCAGGAAACAAAAAAGGGCGGAGCAAAGCATATCATCGGTGTAGGTCGGTTCGACCCGCGACACACGCCGGTTAGCCTTACGAACACGTTGCGGGACTTCAACAAGGCCACCGCCTCGACGAACACGAGCGAAATCGATTCGTACAAAGTCCCCGTCGTACTTGTAATCAAGAAAAATCATCGGACGCTCGCCAATTTGCTGGATTGGCTGAAGGACAATAGCGCCAAGGGCGACCAGGAGATGATCGATCAACCGATGCTCTTGATCGACGATGAAGCGGACAACGCATCCATCAACACCAAATACGGCAAGCAGCTCACAACAACGATCAATGGCCAGATCCGAGACCTACTGAACATGTTCCACCGGAGCTGTTATATCGGATACACAGCCACACCCTTTGCCAACATCTTCATCGACCCCGACCAGGACGATGAAATGTACAACGAAGACCTCTTCCCTAGAGATTTCATCATTGGGCTTGACGCGCCCACCAACTATTTTGGCCCGTCGAAAATCTTCATGGAGGGGCTACCGGAGGAGGGTGACCCCGAGTGGCTGAGGTACATCACCGACAACGAAGACATTCTACCTATCAAACACAAGATCGATCATGAATTTGATGCGCTACCGGCGTCGCTGATGCAGGCGTTGCGCGCATTCCTACTGGCGCGAACAATCCGGAACTTGCGCGGCCAGAAAGCGGCGCACTGTTCGATGTTGGTCAACGCAAGCCGCTTCACCAATGTTCAGAGCCGCTTGCGCAATCGACTCCACGAGAGACTTGAGCACATTCAAAATGCGGTTCGGGTCAATGCAAGCCGTGGCGCTGCGGCGTTGGACGATCCAGAAATCGCGGCCCTCCATGCGGTGTGGCAGAAGGAATACTCCGAGCCTGAAGCCAACTGGCCTGCCATCCAGTCCGAACTGCTGGACGCGATCGCATCCGCAAAGATTGTCGAGGTAAACAGTCGGGCAAATGATCTGGACTATACGATTTCCGGGGAGCGGGGACAGACGGTAGTTGCTGTCGGCGGCTTCTCGCTGTCCCGAGGCTTGACGCTGGAAGGCCTCACGGTCACCTGGTTCCTGCGCAATACTTTGATGTACGATACGCTCATGCAGATGGGGCGTTGGTTCGGATACCGCGGTGGGTATGAAGACCTTTGTCGCATTTGGATGCCGGTCGAAGCTATCGATTGGTATGCTTTCATCGCAAATGCGGCAGAAGAGCTGCACGATGAGCTGCGTACCATGGAAAAAGCTAAAGCGACGCCGAGGATGTTCGGTCTTGCGGTTCGCAGCCACCCGGCATCTCTGCTTGTAACAGCGCGGAACAAGATGGGATCGGGGAAGAAGGTTACAACGCTTGTTGGGCTATCAAACAAGTTCGTGGAAACCTCGCGGATCAGTATTCGAAAAACTGACCTAGCAGCCAATACTGAACTTGCAAAACGCCTGGTCGATGACCTAGATTCTGGGACATTTGAAGAGCGTCCAGCGTCGGCTGGCACCTGTGTGATGAGAGTTCCCGTCGATATAGTTGACCGTTTCCTCGCGGGTTGGAGAAACGCCGAGCAGAGCATTGCGTCCGACCCGGGCCCAATTCGCCAATACATTCGGACAAGGCGGGACGACGAGTTGTCATCATGGGATGTGCTTATAGTTGGAAAAAAGGCAGGCGAGGAAGCTTCTCACCTTGGCCGTCCCATAATTCCCATCACACGATCCGTCGATCCCGCCAAACTGAAAGATGGTTTCATCCCATTTGGCGGAAAGCGAATGAGGGTAGCCGATGCAAGCTTTGAAAAGGCTGGGCTATCCGATCAGTCAATTTGGGAGGCGGAGGAACTGTACAGGGCTCGCGCGGACATCAATGACAAGAAGCCAAGCTATCCCGGCTCGATCTACAGGTCGGTTCGAGACCGCCCGCTCTTGATGCTTATGCTCGTCAAGCCACTACCGTTGGAGGGAACCGAGGCGAAAGCGGAGGCTACCCTTCTCCCGTCCGATCCGGTGGTCGCATGGGGCATCAGCCTTCCCGTTTCTTCGCGCCCCGCTGAACGGGTCGAATACGTCGTGAACACCGTGCGATATAAGGAACTCTTCGGAGAAGAAGACGAAGACGAAGACGATGATCAGGAGGCCATCCTTGAAGCCGATTGATCCATGGAACCAACTTAAGGCGGACGATGCGAGACGCGTCAATGCTGAATCTCGCTATGATTTCTTCTGGGTAGTCCTCGAGGCGGGAATGCCTGGGCTTATGCTCAAACTGCCCGCTATTCCGGAGTCGCCCCCTCGCTTTCCAAAGCTGAAGAACTTGGAAGTGTCATTCCGATCCATCTCCGGTGGATCGGCGCTCGTCCTAGGTCTCAAGGAACGGAGTCAGGCAGAACTTTTCGAAACGCTTTGCCGAGATGTTGTTAAGGCCGGGGAAGCCGGGGCAAACATGGACGAGGCCGTCACGAGGGCCCTCCAGCGCACCCGTCGCTGGCAGCACCTGCTGCGCGGAGGCCGACCTGGTGGCCTGACTGTTGAAGAGCGGCGGGGCCTGGTTGGGGAGTTGGCTTTCCTGCGTGATGTTGTTGCTTCACTAGGAGCTGAGACAGCGATTGAAGCTTGGACCGGGCCCCGCGGAGCATCCAAAGACTTTGAACTCATAGGAACGTGTATTGAGGTCAAGACGCGTAGGGTTGCCGCCAAACCTTTCGTAACAATTTCTTCAGAAGACCAACTGTCGGATGTCAACGGGTGCCGTCTTTGCCTGCGCGTGACAGACGTCGTGTCGGCTGTCTTGCCAGAAGGGCAGAGTTTGCACGACCATGTGAACGTCACTGCCCAGCTGTTCCAGGAAGAGTGCGGAGCGTTCGAAGCTTGGGAAGATGCTATCCACTCGACCGGGTACGCCCCCGAAGCCGACTACGACAACAGACGTTGGCTCGTGGGGGCCGCAATAAATTACGAAGTCGTCGAAGGTTTCCCAAGAATTTCCCCGCCACTCGCCGCCGGAGTGGAAAAGGTCCGCTATTCGATCTCCCTCAACAGCTGCGAGCCTTTCACGCTGAAAACTGACCTCCACGATTTGATCCGAAAGGGTCTCGAACATGACCGACCTTGAAGAATTTCATCACCAGTTGATCGCGGACATCCAAGGGGATGCAGATGCCCTCGGACTTGTCACCGTCGAGGCCTTCTTCGAGAAAGTCGGCGATCTCATCACCGAGGCAGGCGAGCTGGATAGCGCGAACCGCGCCTACTTCGAGGGAACCGTGTCCGGCAACCCAATTCAGGTTGATGGGTATGGCGGAGACCCGCGGGACGGCGACGGCGTCCTCAGTCTGATCCTTTGCGATTTTTCGATTTCTGATGAAATCCGGATCATGCACAAAGATAAAATCTTGGTGGCGATGAACAGGCTCCATCGCTTTCTCACCGCGGCTTTGAAGCGCGACTATCGTGAGCAGCTCGAGGAAACCAGCCCCGGATTTGGCCTCGCGGACTTAATTGCCACGACCTGGAATAGCATCGAAAAAATTAAATTGGTCATCGTTACGAACGCCGATTCGAGAACGAAAGCAGATTCGCTCGATGTCGCGGATCTAGACGGCAAGCCCGTCACGCTAAGCGTATGGGATCTGAAGCGCCTGAAGCAGTACATGGAGCAGGGACGAGCGCGCGCGGACTTAACCATCGATTTCGAACGAGATTTCGGCTGCGGAATTCCCCTTCTCGCTGCTTCCGGAAATGACGCCGCGCTCGAAAGCTATCTCGCTGTGATACCGGGCAAACAGTTGGCCGCTATCTACGACAAGTGGGGACCTCGCCTGCTAGAGGCAAATGTGCGGAGTTTTCTCCAGGCACGCGGGAAAGTGAACAGGGGCATCCGCGATACAATACGGGACGAGCCTCACATGTTCTTTTCCTACAACAACGGCCTCAGCGCGACTGCCGATGCGATTGAGGTGGAGAAGACCGATGCGGGACTCCGGTTAACCCGGGCCGACAATCTTCAAATCGTGAACGGCGGACAAACGACGGCCTCTCTCCACGCTGCGCGGAAGGCGTTCCCGGATCAGCTGGAGCAAGTACACGTCCAGATGAAACTGACAATCGTACCGAGCGATCAATCGGAACTCGTGGTGCCGCGCATTTCTGAGTATGCGAACAGCCAGAACAAGGTGAATGCTGCAGATTTCTTTGCGAACCACCCGTTTCATATCCGCACGGAAGAATTGTCGCGAACGGTCCTCGCACGAGGCGCGGACGGATACCGAGATACGAAGTGGTTTTATGAGCGCGCGAGGGGGCAATATGCGGATGAACGCGGACGCAGAACCGTCGCCGAACGAAAAAAGTTTGATGTAGAATTCCCTCGCTCGCAATTTCTGACGAAAACCGATCTCGCTAAGTTCGAGAACACGTGGGCGTGCTTACCCCACACCGTCAGTCTGGGCGCCCAAAAAAACTTTGGGGAATTTGCACGGCAGATAGGCACCCGTTGGGGAGCCGAAGGTGCCTCATTTGACGAGCTTTGGTTCAAGCGCATGATCGCGAAGACGATCATTTTCCGAGCGACAGAGAAACTGGTATCCGGGGCTGATTGGTACGAGGGCGGCTACCGCGCAAATATTGTAACATACGCGATCTCCAAACTGGTTCACGATGCTCAAGAACGGTCGATGTTAATCGACCTCGACGCGATCTGGCGAAGCCAAAGCATTTCGTCGGAACTCGAACGAGCTCTGTTGGTCGCTGCGGAGGCGTCCCAAGATGTGATAACGAAACCGCCTGAGGGTGTGCGCAACTTCAGTGAATGGGCAAAGAAACAAGCGTGCTGGAAATGGCTAGCCGACCGAGAGCTCGGATACCCGGACGATTTTGATCGGGTTTTGATTTCACCGATGCTCGCGAAGGAGAGCGCTAAGGAAGCGCGAGCAGACAAAGCCGTTCAGACCAGCGTTGAGGCTGAATTGGAAGTGCATCGCCTTGGGGCAAATCACTGGGCAGAGGCACGCAATTGGGCACGCGAGCGCGGGCTGTTGTCTCCCCGTGAGAATGGGGTGCTGGAAATTTGCGCCGCCATTCCAAGAAAACTCCCTTCCGAGAAGCAATGTGCCATCGCCATGAGTGCGCTCACCAAGTTGCGGGCCGAAGGATTTTCCTTGAGGGCTTCCGAGGCTGCTGGCTAACCTAATCTCATGTCGCCAGAGGCTTGAATCCGCGTCGAAACGAAGGCTGCTCGCCCAGAGCAAGGGGCCAGTTGATCGGAGGCCAACTTGGCCGATGCAATGCTATGCCGCGATTGTCTAGAACTCCGCCCTGGTTGAAGGGCCCCTCAACCAGAAAACCACGTCATTGATCGCCGCTTCCCGGACGGGACGCTTCAAGGAGCATTCCCAAACGATTGCAATGCGCCACCCTAGATCTCGCACGGCGGCTTCATTGCGCGCATCGCGTTCGACGTTAGTCGCGAATTTCTCCGACCAGAATTCCGGCCGCGTAGACGGCGTCGTCGCATAGCGACACCCCTCGTGTCGGTGCCAAAAACACCCGTGAACGAAGATCGCGGCCTTGAACTTCGACAATACGAGATCAGGTTTGCCCGGCAAGCGTTTGTCGTGGAGCCGAAAACGAAACCCTCGCGCATGGAGCCCCCTCCTCAGCAAAAGCTCGGGTTTTGTGTCCTTGCCGCCGATGCCGGACATCATTCGAGATCGCGTTTTCGTGTCGACGATGTCCATCACTGATCATTGCCCCTGGAAATCGGCCACGGTCCTGGTACACAGTGATTTCGTCAAGTCTGGTGTGGGGTGAGCATGGCGCAGCGATTTCGGGTTGTGGACCTTTTTGCAGGTCCGGGTGGGCTCGCTGAGGGGTTCTCATCTGTCCTCGACGAGGCCGGCGAGCGCATCTTCAAGATTGTTCTTTCGGTCGAAAAAGAAGCATCCGCGCATCGTACGCTGACCTTGCGGGCCTTCACACGTCAGTTTCCACCCGGCCAATTGCCGGCCGCGTACTACGCCTTCGCCAATGGCGAGATAGAGCTTGATGACCTGCAATCGAAGTACTTCGACGAATGGTCTGCTGCCGAGGAAGAGGCACTCATCCTCGAACTGGGAACCGATGAAGGCAATGCCGAGATCGACAGGCGTCTCGACGAACTCCTCGAGGAGGGGCCGGGCGATGATATCGTCGTCATCGGGGGGCCACCCTGCCAAGCCTATTCATTGGTGGGACGTTCGCGAAACGTGGGCAAGGCCGACTATGTCGCCGAAGAGGACAATCGTCACTTCCTCTATCGGGAGTACATTCGCATCTTGGACAAACTCTCCCCCGCCGCCTTCGTGATGGAGAACGTCAAAGGCATTTTGTCCTCTTCCGTGGGCGGTAAGCGCATCTTCGCACAGGTGCGCAATGATCTGGAGCAAGCCGGGCGAACTGGTGGCGGATACCGGCTTATTGCGATGGCTCCGCAGACGAAGCAGGATGTTGGGAATGACAACCACTTCGCAGACCGGGACTTCATCATCCGAGCGGAGGAGCACGGAGTTCCACAGGCGAGGCACAGGGTCATCATCGCCGGGCTTCGAAACGATCTCTTCGAAAAGGCGAAGATTGACCTGTCGACGCCATTGCTGCGGTCCCGAGGGACCGAGCGCACCACCGTAAGGGATGTTCTGTACGGCCTTCCCGCGCTTCGATCCGGCCTGAGTCGAGGCGATGCGCCGGACGCTTGGCGCGACGCGGCGCTGTCAGCGATGGAGAAGGTTGTCGCTGCCACTCGCGGCGAAACTCGTCGAGTGGCGGTGGAGGCGCAGAGCACTGTTCTTGGCCGGAACTCGGTAGCACCGCGAGAATGCTCAGACCTGTCGAGCGTTGAAGTGGAAAACGATGACCTGCGTAGATTCCTGACAGACCCACGATTGTCATGTCTGACTGGCCACGCTGCTCGTGGTCACATGGCCGCTGATCTGGCTCGCTATTTCTTTTGCACCGTATTCCGTGAGGCACAGGGACGCCCGCCGAAAGCCGCGGACTTTCCCCAGGCGATCGCACCGGATCATCAGAATTGGTCCAGTGGCAAGTTCGCCGACCGTTTCCGAGTCCAAGGGTGGGACCAACCCTCCACGACGGTTGTCAGCCACATCGCCAAGGACGGGCACTACTTTATTCATCCAGACCCGACCCAGTGCCGAAGCCTCACGGTCCGGGAGGCTGCGCGTCTCCAGACGTTTCCCGACAACTACATCTTCCGTGGAAACCGAACCGAGCAATTCGTCCAAGTCGGAAATGCCGTACCGCCATTTCTGGCGAGACAGATCGGGGAAGTCTTGAGTGAGCTGCTATCCACGGCTGAGGCCAGATAGGGGCAACTGTAACGGTGACAGGCGACCCCCGGCTCACCATGCCTCTAGCTGGGCGATCCGGGGCAACTTCCAACGAGCCATCTAGTGGTCGCCCGGAAGGCGGGTGAAGGCTAAAGCTCCGCCTATGCAGGTCGCGGATCGCTACCAACTGCCGTTTAGTGAGTCGGGATAGGCCAGCCCCTCAATAATTGGAACACTTCCCAATCCCCGTGGATGGCCCCATAGAGCGCGGACGCGTCATCAGGTGCCCTGTGTGGGCCTAGAGCCTGAACACGTCTCCACAAGCTTGTGTGCGCCGGAAATTGCGCCCTATAGGCAAGGTTGGCGCTTTCGAACTCGAAGTGAGCATCGGCCAGGGCCCTGAAGCGCTGGTCCGCTGTCACCGCCCGGCCCTCGAGGTCCGCCGCAATTGTCGGACATTCGGTCCGAGCACGCCGAAGCGCTGCCTTGCCGGCCCACGTATACTGGTCGAACACCCAGCTTGGGATGCCAGCGATCAACCCCTCCGGAGGCATGGGATCGGAGGCGCATTCAATCTGCTCCGGTGCTTCGCTCACCGCAGCTTCGAGAACGGAGACGAGCGGGAGCACGTGCCCCGTTAACCGCAAACCCTCACGGGCGATGATTTCCAAGGTTGGCGCGGCGGTCAGTCTGGCGAGGATCGCGACAGCCCTCTCACGGTCGGCATCGGGGTGACGGATCACCGATCCCGAACAAGCCACTCCGCTAAGCTGCCAGACCGCCTTGGCCCGTTGAACCAGAGTGTGGTGTTCATCTGTGATCCAGCCACTTGCCTCGTCGAACGACCACGCGCCGAAATCGACCATCGGCTCGGCTTCATCCAAATCGTACAGCCCCAGATGAAGCAGATTATTCGCGACCTGGGTCTTTGGAGCGACGCAGAGGCGGCGGACAAGATAAGCGACCACAGTCCAGGACACGGAAGTAGCGCCACGTCTTGGAGCCGCAGCCAAAACATCAAGCGCCAACTGCCCGTCGAGAAGTCCGACATCCTCAAAGAGAATGACAGCCAGACGACGCCAAAGCCTCGCAGGCTGCACATCGAAGAGGCGATGGGCTGCCTTCAACGCCCAGTCGGTTCGACCACGCCGGATAGACTTCTGGAGTAGCGACGCCGCGGTGTGTGTGTCGATCCGAAGGTAAGGCGTCTGAGGAAACGGCGCGGCAATCGCGTCGGTGACTACCTGCTGTCGAATTCCGGTGAGAAATGCGTTGATCATTGAAAGCCTCCTTGATCCGGGAGGTCAGCGATCATTCGCACCCACTTCTATCGTGGCTCAGGTAGCAGCGTGGTCAATGACCCAAAATCAAGTACCTGCAAGTAGCTGCAATACGACATTTTGCGACACCTTGCGACATTCGCTTGACGCATTTTTGGTTATGTGCGGCAATACGGGTCCAAGGATGGAGCGCGGCGCAGGGACAACCCGGCCATCCTTGAGCGCTCCGCCTATGTTGGAGGCGCAGTTGACGGCCCTAAAGAAATTCACGCGCGATATGGCGGCGGACTATTTGTGCCGGAGCAAGCGGACGCTTGAGAAGTGGCAGGAACGGAACTTCGGTCCGCCATTCTATCGCGACGGCCGCCACACCTATTACCCGCTCGACGATTTAATCGCTTGGCGTGAGGCGCAGATGAAGCGCCGTGGAGGCGGGCAGTGAGCTCTCTCCGCCAACAAAAATTACATCCGCTAGCTGACTGGCATTCAAAACCCTGGCCTGACCACCCAAAGCTTCCGGTCATGGACCAACGGATCGCGAAGTTCGCATCCCGGTGCTGTTTCGAGGCTGAGCGGGAAGTTCGCCGCCTTGAAAGGCAGTACGCGTCTGGAGCCTCACGACGAAAGGTCGGCAATCGATCCCACCAGATCGCGCTTGGATACAAGATGCGGCTGTATTCAGCTTTGAAAGCCGCTCGTAAATCAGGCGACAAGCTCACCTTCTCCGCCCTTCAATCGAGGGCCGCTGCCGCCAAAAACTACAATGCTCCGACTGAAAGTTTCACAAAATTTTCCAAGAAAAAGTGGAACGGCAGTAGTCGAATAATTTTCAGCTTCGGCCCAATACGCAAGGCTCAGCAGGAAACGCTAAAGGCGCTGCTCATCGCAACAACGCCTGAGCCTCAATATGATTATTGCCACCAAGGCCGCCGTGGCCATCATGGGGCAATTTGCAAGATCCGCGAGGCACTTCTCGCGGGTACGCGGTTCTGGATGGTAACAGACATCAAGAACGCGTTTCCATCGATGACTATGGAACACGCTACTCCACACACATACGTGAGTAAGCGTCTCCTACTACGAGTGGGCTTCTACTTCTCCCACAAAGGGTCGGCCCGGCCCGAGCTGCCGCAAGGCGGAAAGCATAGTTCTTATATCTGCAGCGCGGTCATCGATGGCGTCCTCCGGAAGCTTTATAATCCGGATGTGGAAAAAGTGGCGTTCAGCGACAACGTCACGATAGGCGCGACCACAAAGGCGCATGCAGTTATTGCCTTTCAGCAGATTGAGACTGAACTCGCTTCGCTCAAAGCCGGGCCGCTCGCTCTTCACCACACCGTATTCAGTGTTGGTGATCAACATCGTGGAAAGTTTTCATATCAAGGGTTTAAGGGGAGAGGCAGCATATGGTTTTGTGGGTACGCAGCGTCTCTCGACAAAACGACCGACTACGTCCGCATACGGGCAAACAAGATCGCATTCGACAAAGTAAAGGTCCGCATTCGTGCCGAGTTCTTCAAACCTCTCTCGAACGAGCAGCTTGAAGCCGTCTATGAAGAACTGACAGACCCTCCAAGCGACCACTGGTTGTTTAACCGCCTCAAAAACGAATGGGCCCGTTCAGGGTATCCTGAATGGAAGTGGGTTACCCACACCTACGAGCACTTGACCAACACGTTTTGGGTAATTGCGCAGGCCGAAAGAGCGGAGCGCGGCCTCACCGCCGCTGCGGATTGATTGGGTTAGGGCAGCGCTGCTCAAATAGGTCCATCGCGTCAGCGAACCCCTCCAGCGAGACAAAGCTAGGCGCATTGCTGCCGATCTGGAAGACAAGTTCACCACCTTCCCGCATTTCATCCACGACACGCTCGGCGGTAAATGGGTTTGCGATCAAGTAGCGGTCTGATGAAGCCCGGACGGACGATCCTGAGAACGCATCGTTGTGATCGATGCGGAACTGGACGCGAGGCGTCCGGGGGATAGGGATTTCACCATCGTCGAACACCAACCCGACCGGGCCACTCTCATGGCAGATAAGGGCCACCTGGGCCGGTGAAATTGCGTTGGTCTCGACGTTCGACACTGACCACGAGGCTGCGTCCGAGAAGGCATTTGATGCCTCACGAAATTCCCATCCCGCCCACTCCTGCGCATCCGCTGCTTCGATGGATAAGAACGCCAGTGCTGCGGCCAGCACCCATTTAGATCTTCCTGACATTGGAGCGGCTCCGTTCTTAGTTTCGAATTACAAAGAACAATATTCTTACACATACGGTTGTCCAGAATTTTGTTACCTGTTCGAGTTGGTCCCCGAATATTACTCCGGGTACATGGCTGAACCGATTTCGAAGGACGAGCTTCAAACGCTGTTTTGCGCCCGCCTAAAACTGGCTCGGGCCAAGAAGCACATGACCCAGAACGCCCTTGCCGAAGCATGCGGCCTGACGGTCGACATGGTCAGCCGCATCGAGCGAGGAAAGAGCTTTCCGTCGCTCAACGCCCTGGCCCGCCTGATCGAGGCTTTAGGCGTACACCCGGGCTTTTTGTTCGGAGGTCCGGATAGTTCGATGGAACTGGAGATGAGTACAAGGCTACGCGCCCTTCACCGACGTTTGGACAACTTGCCCGAGGAAGATCTTGAGCGAATAAATAGAGCCATTGATCTCATCGTCCGGTAGCGTTTTGGATGACCAACTGAACGTACCCCCTTCAGCGACGCACGGAGTTGGCGTTATTCAGGCTCACTATGGCGGGGGAGGTCGTTTGTCCTAAACGCTGTCACGGTCAATTTTTCGCGTTCC
>TARA_R110002049_G_scaffold270272_1_pt1 | contig 13103 bp, 15 predicted proteins | sample TARA_R110002049 | Tara Oceans TARA_R110002049 (sample SAMEA4396941) | marine metagenome | biome: Polar Biome; feature: [SRF] surface water layer (ENVO:00010504); material: water (ENVO:00002006), including particulate matter (ENVO:01000060) such as... | depth 5 m | reverse complement strand
TATTGTTATCCCGGTTATGCTCAATTTGACATTAATGGATCTATTTGGAATATAGTCTCTGGTCATGGCAAGAGTGGAGCAAAGAATGGAGATTTGGAGTTAGATAAACTTTCTGCGGTATATACAGATGGAGATGTTTTTATATTAGGACATAATCATCAATTGTATTGTAAACCTGTTGATTCAATAAGAATTATAGATGGAGAAGAAGCTTTAAGAAGAAGATGGTATGCTAGAGGAGGATCTTTTTTAAGATATGCTGATTATGCTAGATACACAATGTATCCTGTTGTAAGGACAGGATGGATAACAACTGAATTAACAAAGGAGGGAATAAAATGTTGGGAAAATTAATGAACAATATTCCAAATAAAATTGAATTACCTCTCGATATTGCAATTAAAGATTTAAAGAAATATAAAAGGGATCTTCCCTTTAATCTTTATTCATTAACAGCTAAACAAGTAAATAGCTTGAAAAGAATGTTTGCAATAATAGAGGGTATGGAAGTTCCAGAAAAAATGACAAAAGAGTGAATGTAAATACTCAGAATGTAAATAAAGCTGAAGAAGCTTTAATGCTTGCTAATAAAGATTTAATAGCATTTGGTAAATTATTTCTACCAGATGATTTTATGCGAAGTGAAACTCCGTTTTTTCATTATGAAATTGCAGATACAATTGACAATAAAGAAGTAAAACAAGTTGCAATAATAATACCTCGTGGACATGGAAAAACAGTATTAACTAAAGCATCCATGTTAAAAGATTTTGTTTTTTGTGATAAAAAAGACTTTTTATTCTATGCTTGGGTATCCGCCACTCAAAAACTTAGTGTAGGAAATATGGATTATATTAAACATCATATTGAATATAATGATAAAATTAAATATTACTTTGGTAATATGAGAGGAAACAAATGGACAGAAGAAGATATTGAATTAACTAATGGATGTAAACTGATTAGTAAATCTAATGTGTCTGGTATTAGAGGTGGAGCAAAACTACACAAAAGATATGATCTAATCGTATTGGATGATTTTGAACATGAAGCAAATACAATCACAAGAGAGGCGAGAGATAAAAATGCGAATCTTGTCACAGCTGTTGTTTATCCCGCGCTTGAGCCTCATACTGGTCGGTTGCGCGTTAATGGCACTCCTGTACATTATGATTCCTTTATTAACAATCTTCTTACAAGTAGTAGCAAAGCTAAAAAAAGTAATGAAGATTTTGCTTGGGAAGTTATTACATATAAAGCTGTAACTAAAGACGGATCTCCTCTATGGGAATCTTTCTTTAATCAAAAAAAATTAGAAGAAAAGAAAAAGTTTTATTCTGATTCTGGTCAACCTCAAAAATATTATCAAGAATATATGATGGAAGTAATGAGTGATGAAGACGCTGTTTGGACAAGAAGAAATTTTAATTATTGGGATGGATATTATAGACATGAAAATGGAGTTAATTATATTGTAAGAGATGGAAATGATATACCAGTTAACACATTTATTGGATGCGATCCAGCTACAGACATTGATACAAAACATGCTGATTTTTCTGTAATAATGGTAATAGCAATAGATACAAATAATGAATTGTATGTTTTAGAATATGAAAGACATAGAAGTATTCCTACTGTTGGAAGTAAATCTTTAGATAATGGGGATATAATTGGAAAAAAGGGAGTCGTAGATTATATATTAGAATTACATCAAAAGTACAATTGCACATCTTCAACTGTAGAAGATGTAGCTATGAATAGAAGTATATTTCAAGCTTTAAATGATGAAAGAAGAAGGTTAAATAGGTACGATATAGCTGTAATTCCAGAAAAACCGGGTGGAACAAACAAAAGAAATCGTATTTATAGTGGTCTTTCAGCTAGATTTAGTACAGGAACTTTACATTTAAGAAAGAATATGTTTGATTTAATCAACGAAATAGTTACTTTTGGCCCCAAAATGGCTCATGACGATACAATTGAAAGTCTTTATTATTCTCAAGTGCATTCTTTTCCGCCAAACATGAAGCATGATAAAGAAAAAAAGAGTTGGTTTAAGCCAAAAAAGAAATCTAAAAGTTGGATTATAGCTTAGGAGTAAAATATGCCAATAAAAAAAATAAAAAGAAAAATAAAAGAATTAAAAAGATCTAGAGCTGGTAAAAAAGCAGGTAGAAAAGCTGCTAAAAGTTTTAAGGGAGCAAACGTAGGTATTGGAGTTTCTGGAGAAAAATCTAAGAAAAAGCGTAAATCGCCTGCAATTATTAAAAAAATTAAAAATAAAAACCTTGAAATGAAAGGTGCTCGAGCAGGTAGAAAAGCTGCTAAGGCTACAAAAGGAATGGTGGGATTTGGATCTGGAGAACAATCTTTAAAAGAATCTAAATATAAACCATCTAGAGCTGCTAAAGTTGGAGCAAAAGTTGGAACAAAAGTTCGTAAAGGAGCTGTTGGAGTTAAGAAAACTAAAGGTGGAGATTATGTTAAATACGAAAAAGGTTCAAAGGCCGCTGGAAGTTTTAGATCTGCATTTAAAAAAGGTTGCGCAAGTGGAGCTGCATCTTTTTCTTGGGATGGTCGCAAATATAGTTGTAAGAAAAAATAACTTACTAGGAGGCTAATGTGATTAGTATTGGCCAAATAAGATCTTTAGTAGAAGATACTTGTTTAGAAATGGGTGAAAAATTTGCATCCAAAGATGCTATTGATTTAGTAGTATCCACTGGGATTGTAGAATCTCGGTATGAATATATTAAACAAATGGGAGATGGCCCTGCTAGATCTTTTTGGCAAGTTGAGCCAGCTTCCGCTGTAGATAATTTAGCGCATTATTTAAAGCATCGAAAAAGTTTAATGGCAAAATGTGCAAAAGCTAGTTTGATTGATTTAAAGTATTGGCAAATATATAATGAAGATTTATGGGCAAATATATTAGAAAAAAATATAGCAGCTGGAATAATTCATTGCAGATTAAAGTATTGGAGAGTACCTAAAAAAATGCCAAATACAATTGAAGGCCAAGCAAATTATTGGAAAAAATATTACAATACAGAGGGTGGCAAAGGTGATCCAGAGCATTTCATTGAATCAGCAAAGAAGTGGATAAAATAAAATGGCAAGAATGACAAATAAAAAAAGAGCTCAAATAAACAAACAACTTTGGGAAAGAGCTTCAAACACTCAAAGACAAAAATGGCAATCTTTAAGTCAAAAAGGATTTGATTTTTATTTAAACGAGCAATTATCTAAAAAAGAAATAGACTCTTTAGAAGAATCTGGTATGCCTACATTTATTATTAATAGAGTAACTCCTATTATTGAAATAATGAAATATTTTGTAACAGCAAACAATCCAAGATGGAAAGCAGTTGGAGCTACTGGAGATGATGTAGATACAGCTCAAGTCCATTCCGATATAGCAGATTATTGTTGGTATCTTTCAAATGGCAAATCATTATACAGTCAAGTCGTTTTAGATAGTTTAACTAAAGGAGTTGGATATTTTTTAGTAGACGTTGATAAAGATGCTGATCGTGGAATGGGTGAAGTAGAATTTAAAAGAATTGATCCTTACGATGTTTATGTTGATCCAGCTAGTAGAGATTTTTTATTAAGAGATGCAAACTTTATTATTATAAGAAAAAACCTTTCAAGAAGTAGATTAATAAATATGCTTCCAGAACATGAAGCTAAGATTAAAAAAGTTTCTAGAAATTCAGAAATAGTATCTTACTCTCAAAGAGATACAGAAGATTCTTTTAGTATTCAACCAGATGATATAACAATGGGTATTAATACTGAAGCTGAAGATGATGATATTATTGCATACTATGAAACTTATTCAAAAAAGAAATTTGCATATAGAAATGTTTTTATAAAAGTAAAGCCTTCTCCAGCTGCTTTAGATAACATACAAGAAGAAGTAGAAGAACAAATAAAAAATTATACAAAAGAAATAGAAGTCGGTCTTATAGAAAAAGAAAAAGAATTAACAATGGCTTTAGAAGCTGGAGAAATAATTCCAGAAAGAATGGATTTAGAATTAGATAGAGCAAAACAAATGGCAGCTCAAGCTATTGAAGAACAAAAAATGTTATTGTTTTCAGAAGCACAAGAAAAAGCTACTATTATTAAACAAGAAGTAATGAGAGAACAAGATTATCAAGTACTTATAAAAAATCCTCAAACAAAAAATGATATTGTAGATGCAATTAAATTTTATGAAAATAGAATAATTGTTACTTGCACAGCTGGAGATGATCAATTTTTATATGAATATCAATTAGCAAACAATGAATATCCAATAGTTCCAATTCCTTATACGTATACAGGAACTCCATATCCAATGAGTGCAGTTGTTCCTTTAATTGGTAAACAACAAGAAATCAATAAAGCTCATCAAATTATGTTGCACAATGCTAATTTAGCTTCAAATTTAAGATGGATGTATGAAGAGGGATCAGTTCCAGAAGAAGAATGGGAACAATACTCTTCATCTCCCGGTGCTCTTTTAAAATATAGACAAGGATTTAATTCTCCTACACCAGTTTTACCAGCTCCAATTAATAATGCTTTTTACACTATTACTCAAGAAGGAAAAGCAGACGCAGAATATATTAGTGGAGTTCCTTCAAGTATGATGGGATTTACACAAGAACAACCAGAAACGTATCGTGGATTACTTGCTAATGATGAATTTGGTACAAGAAGATTGAAAGCATGGATGGGAAGTATTGTAGAACCTTGTTTAGAACATTTAGGTAGATGTTTTCAAATGACAGCTCAAAATCATTATTCAATAGAAAAAATATTTAGAATTGTACAACCAGAAGCTGGTCAAACTCCTCAAGAACAAGAAAGAGAAGTAAAAATAAACGTTCCAATATATAATGATTATGGTAATGCAATAGGAAAATTTAGAGATTATGCTTCAGCAAGATTTGATGTAAGAGTAGTAGCTGGAGCTACAATGCCTGTAAATAGATGGGCTTTACTTGAAGAATATTTTAGATGGTTTCAATCTGGATTAATTGATGATATAGCGATGATTGGAGAAACTGATATAAGAAATAAAAAAAGAATTATTGAAAGAAAATCTCTTTACTCTCAATTGCAAGGTCAATTATCTCAAATGGAAGAAGCTTTAAAAGATAAAGAAGGAACTGTAGAAACATTAGAAAGACAACTTGTACAAGCTGGAATTAAAATGAAAGTTGGTCAAGCTTCTAATGAAATTAGAAAAGATGTAATTGAAACTGAATCTCAACAAAAATTATTAAGAGGAATGCTAAAGTCTGAATTTGAAAGACTAAAGTATGAAATGAAAGAAGATTTTAAAAATAGTAAAGAACAAGAAAGTGAAAAAGAATAGTTGTATCTTTATACTAATTGTTCCTAAATTAAATAAACAAAAGGAGAATAGTGATGGCTTCAGAACAAGTAGGCAACGTTAATAAAACCCCCGAAAGTAAGAACGCACATTCCAATACTGTAACCGCTGTAATGGATGGAGTTGGAGATGATTTTTTTCAAGCTCTTGACGAAAGCGTTAATGGCAGTATATTGAGCGATACTTCGCAACCAACCTCGGATATAAAAAGTGGTAACACACTATCGAGCCAGAGTGAAGTAACAAATGAAGAATCTACTGATAATAAAGTAGATGCTTTAAAAAAACGATATAGCGATTCAAGTAGAGAGGCAAAAAGGTTAAATGGAAAATTACAAGAAATTGAACCTTATATGCCTATTCTAGACGCTATGCGTGACGACCCTAATTTAATTTCTCATGTTAGAAATTATTTTGAGGGCGGTGGTCAGACACCAGAAACTATGGTAGAGAAGCTTGACCTTCCAGAAGATTTCGTGTTCGACGCTGATGAAGCGTTTGCGACTCCTCAATCGGATTCAGCAAAAGTTCTTGGCGCCACGATAGATGGAATTGTTCATCGCAGATTAAATTCTGCTTTAAGTGGACAAAAGGTTGAAAATCAAAAATTAGCAAGTGAAACTTCTTTTCGTCAAAAACATGAGTTGGATGACGATAGATGGTCTGAATTTGTTGATTATGCAAAGTCGAAGTCGCTCGAATTAGATGATATTTACTATCTCATGAATCGTAAAAACAGAGACGAGCAAATCGCTGATAATGCAAGACAAGAAGTTCACCAAAAAATGCGTGAAGTTCAAGAAAGACCCGGTTCTCTTGCAACCACAGGCGGAACACAGGTCGAGGAATCTCCTGATGACAAAGTTTTCGATGCTATATTAGGTTCTGACACAATGTTAGAAGAGGCTTTTAGTATTTAATTATATTTAAAAGCCTAACCCTTAAATAAAAAGGTGATAATATGGCTGATGTGTTTAGTTTAGGTACTTATTCAGATGCTGCTAGTTACAGCTCCGATGGTACTTCAAAAGACACTGGTGATCTTAGGCGAAGATATAATTTTGGTGATAGAGTTTCTGAGTTAGCGATAGCTCAAGACCCTTTCTTCAGATTTGTATCTAAAGTTGCTAAAAAACCGACAGATGATCCAGAATTCAAATTCACAGAACGTCGCCCTTCATATCATAAGCGATATGCTTATGTGATGGGTGCTGTTAATGCATCTGGCAGTGATTATTTTGGTGATTCTGAAATAATTGCTACCAATGATGGTGGTGCTGGAACATCCGTTGCTCAAGGGGACACAGTTAAGTTGTATATGGCTGGCGATTATAAATCCGCTGGTAATCTACAAAATGTGTTTGGAAACACTGATAATGATTGGTCAGTTGGTGCTTCAGGCACTAGACCTGCTTTCTTTTTAGAAGATCAAATAGTTAAAATTCCTATGACAAGTGCTACCGATGGTACACTTTGGGGTAAAGACTATATCTTAATAAAAGTAAGTGCTGTAACTGATTCATTATCAAAAGACAGTAAAGAATGTGTACTTGTTACTGGTACTGTTATAAAAGCTTCTTCATCTTGCGGTGAATTTGCTGGATGGCATACTAATAACTTTAGTCCTTCAGGTGATTCTGCAGGTGATGAAGATGTTGCAGATAAAAGTATATCTGATGTATTAGAAAGTGCTCGTTCTTATGTTGTTGGTTCTTCTCATGGGCAAGGATCAGGTTACCCAGAAACTTGGAAAGATCAACCTTTCTCAACTGGTTTTGGTTTAACTCAAATTTGGAAAACTTCAATGGCAATGGATAACACTACACGTGCTACCGTTCTGAAGTATGAACCAAATGAGTTTGCTAGAATTTGGCGTGAAAAACTGATCGAACACAAGTGGGATATTGAAGCATCACTATTGTTTGGCTCTCAAGGGAGCGTAAATAGTGTTCAATATACTGAAGGCGCTGTTGATTTTATTACTGGTTATGGTAATATTTTCTCTGGCTCTGGAATGACTGGAACAGGAACAAAAGCTCAAGATGATTTCTTACAAGATATGAGTAATTATCTAGATCCCCGTTATAACAACTCAAGTGCTACATTATTTATGGTATCTACCGATTGTTACAATTGGTTACATAAATTAAGCGGTTACTTTTCTGCTAATGTTCAAAAAGTCGGTACTCAAACCAATGGTATTGGAAGAGCTGATTTTCAAATTGGTGGAAAGAAAAGCGTTTTTGGCTTAGATATTACGCAAATTTATACTCCATATGGAGTTATGAATGTTACTCGTAATTGCCACTTAGACGGAACTGCTATTAAAATGCTTGGAATCAACATGAAACATTGTAAGTATAGACCTCTAGTCGGTAACGGCTTGAATCGTGATACTGCAGTTTATGTTGGTGTTCAAACACTTGAGAACAGTGGTGTTGACCGTAGGGTTGACTTAATTCAAACTGAAGCTGGTATGCAATGGGAAATGCCCGAAGCGCATGCCGTGTGGAAGTAGGTATTGAATTATGGCTAATCCATTATATGGTCAAAACAAAGCTGATAGCGCACTTCAAAACGCACCAAAAGTAGCAATTAGTGCTCAGTTGGATTTAACAGCTACTGCTGGAGTTTATCCAGTATTAGATGTTCCAGCGGGTACTTACGTTCACAGTGTTCAAATCTTAGTTACTGCAGCGATTACTGCAGGATCTATGGATATTGACATTGGTGACGGTGATGACGCTGATCGTTTCGTAGACGGTTGGGCGGCAGCTACAGGAGCTTTAGCTTTAGGTTCAATCGTAGATTGTCCGGGAGCAGGAGCTGGCGTACAAGGTGGTCGTTATTATGTTGCTGCTGATACTATTGATATTGATATCAATACTGTCGCAAGCGCTGGAAAAGTTAGACTTCTGGTTCATTGTAGTAAATTAGACGGACTTGCTCCGGCTTCTTTATCTGCTATACCAGTGGAAAAAGCTTTAGCTGACTAATAATCTGAAGTTCGTGAGTTAATAGCACGATATAAAGATTCAAAGTGTAGGGCGGCTCGATACCTCCCTACACTTCTATGGCAACAACAAATATAGAGTTGGACATTGAAAATATAACTGGTGTATCAGACGCTGATAATCAGTATATTATTTCTGCGCAAAAATTTGTAGTCGCAAGTGTCCCTAAAGAATTATTAAGATGGGCTTCATCTGAAACGTCGCCTGCAAGTCATGGTGGCGATGATGATCCTCAACAAGTTACAATACCAAATGGTACAGATAGTATTATATCGGTAAGAAGAGATTCTTATGTTGCTCAAGAAGTTAGTATTGAAGATAGAGGATTTATTGGTGATAGTACAAGTTTAAAAAAAGCTACCAATATATTTCCAAAATATTTTGTAGCAGATGCAAATAGAATAATTGTAAAGCCAGATCCAGATAGTACATATAAGATTTATGTAACATATATAAATTTTAGCAATATAGATGATGATTCCGATTTAAGAAACGCAGTAGTTTTTCGTGCAAGTGCTCAAGAATTTGAAAAATTATCAAGTGGTAAAATTGTAGATTGGTCAGATTTATCTTCTCCAGTTATTCCTTCTTTAACATCTGTTTCTTTTACAAGTATTGATTCTGCTGTTGATGCTAATGCTCCAGTTTTTACTACAGCTGCAGTATCGTCTGGAAGTGTATATACAGGATCAGCTCCAACTTATGTTCCTCCAGTGATTAATACTCCAGATTTTTCAGATGCTAATACATGGATAAATACTGAAGAAGATCCAGAAATGTTAGCTTCTAGAGTACAAGTGATTAATTCTCAAATATCAGAATTTCAATCTAACATTCAAGATTCAGTAAATAAATTCAATCAAGAAAACGTAGCATTTCAAGCTCAAGTACAAGAATCAATGCAAGAAATACAAATTTCTAATCAAGTAAATATTTCAAAAGCTCAATCCGATTTACAACTTGCAATATCAAACGCAGATAGAAGTCAACAAAGACAATTACAAAATGCTATACAAGATATGCAAGCTATAGTTAGTGATAATGAGAAAAAATTGAGTAAATTCCAAGCTGAAGTTGGTAACTATCAAACTGAAGTAAGTGAAAGATCTCAAAAGATTTCTTCTGCAGTTCAAAATGCTAGTTATTATTCTGAGCAAGCAAGACAGTATTATGAATGGGCTTCTAACGAAATAAATATGTATATACAAAATAATAGTAAAATGATTGAAAGAACAATGGCAGCTAGAGATAGACGTAGAGCTGCTATGCAAAGGAGATAATATATGGCATCAACAAGAATGAAAGTTAGCACTAGTTCTCAAGTTTTTCACAGAGTAGCAGCTGCAGACGATATGCCAGCTCATGATGTTGGAACTAGTGATTCTAATGTTTCTGGACTTGGAGGTTCTGGCGATTTTGAATTAGAGAGTGATACTAATGTATCTTATTCAACTTCTCATCAAGTAGTAGATACTACTGAAGCTGCTATAGGTTCAGGGGCTATTGATGATTTTATTCATATTAAAAATACGGGATATACAAGTTCAGATAAATCAACTGCCGTTGCAACTGATTCTTATATAACAATTGGAGTTGGAGGCACATTTGCAAATGGTGGATTTACATTATCCGCTGGTGAAGCAATATGTTTGCATGGCCTTGGAGGAGGATCTAATAATTTATCTGAATTTCAGATAGATTCAAACGTAGCAGCCACATACGTTGAAATAGTGTATTTATAATGACAATTAAAGAAATAATGGAAAGATCTGGTACTACAGAAACCTCTCTTGTAATAGCTTGGTTAAAAGATGCGATGCATTTAATTCAATCAAATTCAAAAGAAAGAATTAAAGTTGTTAAGTATAATATTATTGATGGTGAAAAAGATTATCTTTTACCACAAGACGCTGTAGCAATTAAAACAATATCAGTTAAAGATACAAATGACAAAAAGTATAAAAGAATAAAAAGATTAGTACATGATCCAGTTGTTAGAGAAGATACTGATCCAGAATAGGAGAGAATAATGGAAGACAAAAAGAAAAAACAAAAAAAAGAATCAGCAAAAGATCTTAAATTAGCATTTGAAATATTAGCTGCTCATGAACAAGATTTATCTTCAGTTGATAAAAAAATAGAAGATATAAGTTTAATATTAGATAAAATAAAAAATAGAATGGGATTATGAGTTTCGATACTGACAGAACTTGGCTTTATCAAATAGTAGGTAGAGATATTCATTTATGGCAATATGTAGATAATGCTAATACATCAACATTAGCTGGATATAGAATAAGATTGCCTAATGATTATTATGGAAATCAATTAATTTATCCAAATGAAGATATAACTGATGGATTACGTATTGAATACACATCACTTGCTGAACCTTTTATTGCAGAAGCTCTTGAAGATATGCAAGTTTTTATTGATGGAACTACAATTGCATTTGTTGATGGAGGTGGCAGTTCTGATACAATAACTGATAGTGGTAATGGTTTTATTACGGCTGGTTTTGAAGCTACTGATAAAATAAGAATTATTGGATCTGCTAGCAACGATGGCGATTATCAATTAACAGCAGCAGTAGCAGGTACATTAACTATGGCTACTGGATCACTTACAGCGGAAACAGCTAGTGAAAGTGTAACAATATATCAAATACCTAAAGAAGATAGCTCTCCTAGTGAAACTTCTCACGTTAATCTTAGTAGAATGTTATCTTTGGCTTGCGTTGATTATATAAAAGCAATGTTGTCTGATTTAAGTGGAGAAGTGCAATTAAAAGAATATTATATGAAAGAATTTTGGAAAAAAGTTGGAGATAGTGAAAGTAATAAAAGAAAAGTATCAATATCTTTTCCTACTAGATCTTATTCAGTTCTTTGATATTAAAAGTAAAAATGATAAATTTAATAACAAAGATGCCCATGAGAATTGTCAAGCTCGGTAAGGCATCGTAACGCAAGAGAAAAAAGATGGCTAGAACATTAAGAAAATATTCAGTATTAGAATCTGGTAATATAAACCTCGGACAAGCTGGTGTAGCTTTTTTAACTGGTACAAGTACATATACTCCCCCAAGCGGACAAAATGTAGTTGCAATTCAGTTTGTTGAAGATAGTTTGTTTGATTCTGCTGACGCTACAACAGCCGATTCTGATTGGCCTACGGATGCCCAAGGTGGGCCTGGAACAAATAGTTCCCCAATCAATCAAACAACAATGCCTCAAGGGTTAACTGTATTTGGAAGATGGAATACAGTAGCTCTTGATTCAGGCTCAGCCTTTTTATATCTTGGTTAAGGAGTAAGGATAATGCCCAAACTATATGATTTAGTTAACAGCGCAAAAAAACGGAAGCAACCTTCTCAACAGAATAATGCCAATGTATTAGCAATTCCTCCAAGAATTGTATTACATATGCCAGAAGTAGCCGCTATGGTTAGACATCTGGACATGCTTTATTCTGGTATGATGATAGATGGATCTGCTCCCGGCAGTCAAAGTATGTACGAAAGTATTAGCTGGTATAACTCGGGTGACTCTAGAGTAAGAGAAGCTTAAATCATGCCCAATTTAGGGCTTGGATTAAGCATATCCAGAATGGCCAATCAAGTATCAAGATTGGCTAGAGACTTGTGGAATATCATTAACGATACTTGGCAATTGGAGCACAGAAAATGGGAAGATATAATATAGGATATTTATTATGGCAAGCTTAACAGGTCAAACTGTTGCCAGCAGTTATGAACAATTACTTTCATTGCCCGATGGCGGTGGAAATTCAACAACCCTAGTATCAATTACAGATGGAGATGCTGGAACTACATTTGGTTTCCAGATCAGTTCAAATGCTTTAATGATGACTAGCACCAATCAATTACAGTTTGGTGATACAGGAACTTATATATATCAATCAGCAGATGGAGTCTTAGACCTCGTATCTGATACTGAAATAGAAATTAACGCAACCACTATAGATATAAATGGAGCAGTAGATATATCTGGTGCATTAGTTGTGGGTGGCGATTTTACAGTAAACGGAACTACGACAACTGTTAACTCTACAGTTATGCAAGTCGATGATAGTATGATTGAGTTAGCTCACTCACCTAGTGGTTCAGAAGGTAACGATGCCGCAATAAATGGTGGTGGTATTACATTAAAGTCTAGTGAAGGTGATAAGACAATTTTATGGACTGATTCATCAGACCAATGGCATTACAATCAAGGTATTAATATTACAAGTGGTAATTTAGTTGTTGCTGGAAATATAGATTTAGAAGGTGATATTGATGTAAATGGTACAGCCAACTTAGATAATGTAGATATTGATGGTGATGTAGACATAAGTGGAAGCATTACAAATGCGGCTTGGACAGGCGATGTAATTGCAAGTGCTTATTTAGATGCTGATACTGCTCATTTATCTACAACGCAAACATTTTCAGGTGCAAAAACATTTTCTTCAACTACAACAAAACTATCTAATGCTAATGCTCAATTATGGGTAGGTGAAGGCGATGGTTCTACTGATATTTATATGTCTAAAGGAGATACTGGTGATGAAGTACGCTTTTCAAAAAATGCCGCTGGTGATTTAGATATTCTTACTAACTCTGCTACTCTTCATATAGATGAAGATGGTAGTGGTTATTATCAAGGTGGAAATTTTACATTTAATGAAAATAG
>TARA_R110002049_G_scaffold26208_2_pt1 | contig 13109 bp, 10 predicted proteins | sample TARA_R110002049 | Tara Oceans TARA_R110002049 (sample SAMEA4396941) | marine metagenome | biome: Polar Biome; feature: [SRF] surface water layer (ENVO:00010504); material: water (ENVO:00002006), including particulate matter (ENVO:01000060) such as... | depth 5 m | reverse complement strand
GTATTTCTATACGGGAAGTTGAAAACATTCGTGTACTTGATATAAGTGGCGAACTTGACGCCCATACCGCATCTCAACTCGAGAACTCTCTGAAATCTCTCATAGACCATAATGACATCCATATAATCGTAAACTGCAAAAGATTGGATTACATTGCCAGCGCAGGGTTAGGTGTTTTTATGGCGTATATAGAAGATGTACGAGGTATGGGGGGCGATATTAAGCTCACAAATATGAATGACCGAGTGTATAATGTTTTTGATCTACTTGGATTCCCAACATTATATGACATCCTTGACGACGAAAGTGAAGCTGTAACCGGATTCAATAAGTAAACATACTTTGGCAAAGTCAAACAACATATACTCCTTATCAGTTGAGGCATCTACATCTCAGTTAGCAAAGGTACGTGACTTTGTTGCAGAACACGCCGAACGCCTTGGATTACCGGAAAAGGAAATTGGTAATATCCGTTTAGCGGTTGATGAGGCCTATACTAATATCATCAAGCACGCCTATAAAAATATTCCTGCAAAACCTGTAAACATTGAGTTGGGTTCTGACAGTTCTCAGCTTTGGATCTCGATAAAAGATGAAGGTGAAAGTTTTGATGTGGAAGCCTATAGTGAACCGGATATCAAGAAAAGAATTAAGAATAAGCAACGTGGAGGTATGGGAGTTTACCTCATCCGAAAGCTGATGGATAATGTTCAGTACACTCGGTCAGGTCGTATGAATGAAATTCGAATGATTAAACATCTTTGATGCCGTGAGTTCTTCAGCAAATCTTGATGAACGGCACAGCAGGTTTGAACTTCGAACCCTTTTAGAAACCAGCCGGCTTTTAATAGAATCTCAAGATCCGGATTTTGTTTTAAACAATTTGCTACTGATAACAATGGGGAAGTTATTGGTAACCAAGGGAATGATCCTGATCTTTAAACCGGGAGAAAATGTTTACTACGCCTCAAGATCAAAAGGAAGAGGTTGGATCGCTGAGGGTGAAGAAATTAAGGTCGCTTTTACAGACGAACATTTAGAAACATCAGCTTTGGTTGGGAATGAACACGAAGAGCTGTTTCAGCAAATAGGCATTGAAAAGGAAAGTGTTCTTTTCAATCTAAAAACCTCCAATCATCATATTGGATTTTTATGTTTGGGGCCTAAAGGAAATAAACAACCAATTACCGATCGGGAAATTGAATTTATAGAAAGTTTAACGATCATTTCTTCCGTGGCTATCGCCAATTCCCGCATGTTCAAGGAAATGCGCCATATTAATCGGCGGTTGGACAGGAAGGTTCACGATCTTAACACACTGCTTGAACTGAGCAAAGATTTCAACCTTATGGTTGATAAAGAAGAAATTGCCCGGGTGTTCAAGTTTGCGATGTTAGGCCAAATGTTGATCAGAACGTTCTTTTTTGCTTTAGATGATGATGACGAAAAATTAATTGTTTCCATAAGTGGTATAAAAGAAAAACCCTCCAAAGAGGATCTTGATGAACTTTTTGAACTTGATGATGTCACGCATATTTCTAAGGACTCAGAGTGTGAATTTCTAAATGAAAATAACATCCGGTTAGTAATCGGTTTGAAATTTCAGAATGAAAAAATTGGGGTTGTTGGGGTTGGGCTTCGGGGAAATAAGCAGGAATACGGACAGGAAGAAGTAAATTTCTTGCAATCGTTGGGGAATCTGGCGTTGCTCACTATCCAAAAATCTTTACTGCTGGATGAACGGGTTCTAAAACAGCGAATGGAAGAAGAATTAAATCTGGCTAAGAATATTCAAGTAGGTTTGTTACCCGATCCTTTGCCCGAAATAGATCGTTTTGACCTTTCAGCTATAAATATTTCATCCCGACAAGTAGGTGGTGATTATTTTGATTTTATAGAAACGGATGAAAATGATCATCTCCTTGCCATTGCTGATGTAACAGGTAAAGGAGTTCCGGCATCGCTTCTCATGGCGAATCTACAATCCATGTTGCACGCCTTGGCCCCGATCGATGTTACGATGAGCGAAGCCACAGGAAGTATTAATGATATTATTTACAAGAATACACCGCCAGATAAATTCATCACTTTTTTCTGGGGTAAGATCTATGATGAAGGCACAAAATTTAAGTATGTGAATGCGGGGCATAATCCACCGATTATGTTTCGCCAAGATTCTGATGAACCGATTTTGTTGGAAGTAGGCGGTGTTATTTTAGGAGCAGTACCTACCATGATGCCGTATGAATCTTCAGACATTGAGCTAAAACCGGGCGACCTAATCGTATTTTTTACGGATGGCGTTACGGAAGCCATGAATCCCGAACAAACGGAAGAATATGAAGAAGACCGTTTGATCGAATGTATCAAGAAGAATCGTGGCAAGACCTCCAAAGAAATTCAGGATGCCATTATTGACGATATCAATGCTTTCTCGAATAACATTCAATATGATGATATCACGATTATTGTGTTGAAGGTGGATGAGTAGTTTAGTTGCCGATTCCATACGCTCTGCATGGGCCCGATAATGCCTCCGGCGTAGTGCAACGAAGCGTGTAAATCGCCAGCCATATCTATTTTAGCAGGACTAAAGTCCATGCTTGGTTATGCTCTTTGAGCGATTTAGTACATAAGCAAGAAAGGGTTTTCCTCCAGCAGGCAGATGCCTTTGGCGCAACCCTTGGTTGTTGAGAGAAAGCGCAGATTATGTTTATTCGATCCGGAGAGTTACGGGCTAACTAGAACCCAACACTAATGCAAGCCTCTCGCTTGTGTGTTTGGCTAGCTTTAGCTATTTATTCGTCCAAGCAAAACGCTCCCGCTTGCAGCGAAATGATGGATAGGTCTGAGCTTGGTTATTAATTCTCCACTTAAACCTCCCAGGTCTGTAAAGGAAACGAAACCAATAGGATGCAAAGGCTAAAGACCTTGGAGGTTTTGAACTTAACAATCGTTTTCAACGAAATAATGGGTGGGTGAAATCTGCTACTTACTTAATGTATTATTTCTATAACATTTCTGTGATATCCTTTCTTCCTACTTCAAATTTTGGTTTATTATTTACTTAATTAACTAATCTTTTATGTTGCCTAAATCTATCTTAAAATGGGATGAACTTGATGAACTCACTCCTTCTTATGCTCTTGTCGCTAATGTTGACCTTGTAATTATCAAATACGGAGATGAACATTCGGTACTTTTTGGACGATGTCATCACAGGGGAGCCCTGTTAGCTGATGGACATATTGATGGAGAAAATCTTATTTGTGGAGTTCATGGTTGGGATTACCGTTACGATACAGGAGTGAGTGAATATAATAATGAAGAAGCTCTTCACCGATTTAAATCCTGGTTAGATGACGGGCAGATTTGGGTGGATGAAGAGGAAATAGCTGCTTGGGAAAACGATAATCCGCAACCTTATCAGCGTGACCAATATCTGGGGAATTATCAAGATATTCACGGCACAGATGATGAGCCTTTCAATGGAGAAATTCAGGCACTTGCTAAAAACAGAATGAAGGAAGGTGCTCACGGCAATGTTGAAGCTATGGGAGTGAGCCGACAAGAACTTCCTGAGTGGGATGATATTCAATTTCAAACAGCTCAACTTTCCCCTTCCCCTCAGTTTGAAGATGTTGAAGTGGATACGAAATTGATCATTGGGCCAAAAGCTAAAAAACCACTCGAACTTTCCATTCCTCTTTTTGTTTCTGATATGAGTTTTGGTGCACTTTCTGAAGAAGCTAAAATTGCTTTGGCGAAAGGCGCTGAAATGGCTGGGACAGGAATCTGTTCAGGAGAAGGTGGCATGTTACCTGAAGAACAAGCAGAAAATTCTCGCTATTTCTATGAACTTGCTTCTGCAAAATTTGGTTTTTCGATGGATAAGCTTACCAAAGTTCAGGCTTTTCATTTCAAAGGTGGCCAAGGAGCAAAAACGGGAGTGGGTGGACATCTCCCCGGAGAAAAAGTAAAAGGCAAAATCGCTGAAGTTCGAGGACTAGAAGAGGGAAAGTCTGCAATTTCACCACCCAAGTTTGATGATCTGGTTACACCCGCAGACTTTAAAAAACTCGGTGATGAAGTACGAGAACTCACCGGAGGAATTCCTATCGGGTTCAAACTTTCCGCCAATCATATCGAGGAAAATATTCAGTTTGTTCTGGACGCCGGAGCAGATTATATCATATTAGATGGCAGAGGTGGTGGAACAGGCGCAGCTCCAACCATTCTTAGAAATCATATTTCAATTCCAACGATTCCTGCTCTTGCCAAAGCCCGAAAGTATCTGGATGAAAAAGGCGTAGGTCCTGATGAAGTTACTTTGATTATAACCGGAGGTTTACGAACTGCTCCTGATTTTGCTAAAGCTCTGGCTTTGGGCGCCGATGGAGTTGCGGTTTCCAATGCTGCCATTCAAGCGATTGGTTGTTTGGGAATGCGAGCTTGCCATACTAATAATTGTCCCGTGGGAATCGCATCAATGAAAGATCATCTGCGAGCCCGTTTCGAAATTGATAAATCAGCTGCAAGACTCGATAACTTTTTCCACGGCTCAACAGAATTAATGAAAATTCTTGCCAGAGCTTGTGGTCATACATCTTTTAAAGAATTCTCTCCCTACGATCTAACCACATGGAAAAAAGAAATGCATCATTTATCTGGTGTGGAGTATGCGGGGGTAATTAAATGAAATTTTCAGCTGAATTTTCAACTAAAGAAATAAACAATGCTCAGTTGACTCTTCATCACGCCGTACAATTTATTGCTGCTTCCGGAAATTACCTTTTGGATAAGAAAGAGGACGACAGCCATACCAATATGAGCTGGGATTCTAAAACCGGAACTTTCTATAGTGGCTCTATTAATGATAGAGCCCGAGTTGGTCTTCAAGTTCCTTCACTTAGTTTAAAAGTATCAGGACCGACTGGTATCGAGCTTGCTTCCTTTTCATTGGTCGGAAAAACTAAACAAGAAGGTTTAACTTGGTTGCAACAAGCACTATTGCTCAAACAAATTGATACTACAAGTTTAAAGCTGGAAATGCATTATGAAATACCTGATCACCCAACAGATTCAGGTAAGCCTTTCCAAAAAATAGAATCAAAGATTTTAAAAGAATTATCAAATCACCGTACTACCGCCGATCAAATGTGCTTTGATATTTTCTCAAAATACGCTAACGCATCTCCTCCGAGAACTTGGCCACATCATTTTGATCACGGTGTGTATGTTCCTCTTGAGTTTGATGAAGATCATAATGCTACTAAATCATTCAGCGTTGGCTATGCCGTTGCAGATGGAATCATCAACGAGCCGTATTTTTATGTTACTCAATGGAAAGAAAATGGTGATGTAAATTATTCGGATGCTCCTAAACTTGAATATGGACAGTGGCTACCCGAGAAATTGAAAGGTGCTGCTTTGAGTTTGAGTGAGATTTTAAAGATGAATGATCAGGAAGAAGGGATACAGAACTTTTTAGATAAGACTATTGGGTTTAGCAAAGCCTGACTAAAAAATAACCAAGCCCGTAAGGGTAATTCATGAATTGTCCTTACGGGCTTTTCTTAATAAGTAAATAAAGCAAAGAAGTTACTTTGTGATCTTATCCAATAACTCATTCAGAATCCCCATTTCTTTTTCACTGAGATTCTCAAAAATAGCATCCAGATTTTTCAATTTAGTATCGATCGTAGAAAGTAAATATTTACCATCTCCACTTATAAAAACCTGAACTTTCCTTCCGTCATAAGGACAAGGTTTCTTAGTCACTAGCCCTTTATTTACTAAACGATCTACAATCCTGGAAGTATCCGACATCTTATCGATCATCTTCTCACAAATGTCATTGGTCGATAACGGATCTCCTTTTGCTCCACGCAGTATTCTCAGAATGTTGAATTGTTGCTGAGTGATCTCAAATTGGTCTAAAAACTCTTTGATCTCATTTTTCAGCCATCCGGATGTCAACAACAAATTAATTCGAAGCCGGTGCTGCTCGTTTATAAATGTATCTTGCTTTATTTCTGACTCTGTGAACTCACTCATTATTTTGCCCGTTCGTACTGTTTTGGCCAATCTATATCTGACCTTAATTCTTTTGCCGCTTGTAATGGAAAATAAGGCGTTCTCAAAAACTCACGTGCCATTATCACTAAATCTGCCTGACCGGTTCTAATTATATGTTCCGCTTGGGATGGAGTTGTTATTAAACCCACGGTCCCTGTTGCAATTTCTGCTTCTTTCTTAATTCTGGCTGCAAAATCTGTTTGATAACCCGCTCCCCCTTTTATTTTTTGATTAGGTGATATTCCTCCTGAGGACACATCGATCAAATTGACTCCTCGCTTTTTCAGCATTTTTGAAAGTTCTATGCTTTGTTCTATAGTCCACGAGTTTTCATCGTCTATCCAATCAGTGGCTGATATTCTTACAAAAATGGGAAAATTATCCGGTAGTACACTTTTGACTTCGTCCACTATTTCCAGCAAAAAACGAGCTCTGTTTTCTAACTTTCCTCCGTATTCATCTTTTCTGTGATTTGAAAGTGGAGACAAAAACTCATGCGCCAAATAACCGTGAGCAGCATGAAGTTCAATGATCTGAAATCCTGCTTTTACCGCTCTTAGGGCTGCAGATTTAAAATCCGCGATAATACTTTTTATCTCCTCAATAGAAAGTTCATGCGGAACAGGATCATTTTCTGAATATGGAATGGCTGAGGGAGCTACGATCTGCCAGCCCTTTTCAGAATCTGGTGTTAAGTATTCGTTTCCTTCCCAAGGTTTATTCTTGGAGGCCTTCCTTCCGGCATGGGCAAGTTGTATTCCCGAAACCGAGCCCTGTTCTGTAATAAATTCCGTGATCTCTTTTAACTTAGAAATATGGTCATCTTTCCAAATTCCCAGATCAGCGTAGGAAATTCTACCTTCCGGAGAAACCGCTGCAGCTTCGGTCATTACAATTCCGGCACCCCCTACAGCTCTACTTCCCAAATGAACCAAATGCCAGTTGGTGGCAAATCCTTCTTCCGAAGAATACTGGCACATGGGCGAAACCATGATTCGGTTTTTTACCGTTTTACCACTGATAGTAAATGAATCAAAAAGTCTGCTCATAAATTTTTCCTTACATAAAAAAGGTCGGGTTATAAAATAACCCGACCAAGATAAACAATTCAACGATGTTTAAACATCGAGTAATTAACTTATGCTTCTACTGCTTCCAATGACTTCACTTCAGGAAAGTCTACCGGAATTTCAGTTGCATTATGAATCAGATTCGTAAACGTAACGCTCAGTACTACTGCGAGAAAGTCTACTAATTCTTTTTCTTCATAGCCTAATGCAAAAAATGCATCTCTGCTTTCTTCTGAGATTTTACCTACATTTCTTGCAGTTTCTGCTGCCAGTTTACTTAATGTTCTTAGCTTCTCATCTTCAATACTTCCATCTCTTAGCTTCATTGTATCTTCATCAGAAAAACCATTTTGCTTTGCAAGAGCTGTATGTGCAGCTAAGCAATAGTTACATCCGTTAACTTCTGATACAGCTAACTTAATAGTCTCTTTTTCCTTCATTGAAAAACTTTTTCCGGCTGCAGAATCAAAACTCATATAGCTTTTCAACACATCGCCATTATATCCGATAGTGGCGTAAATGTTTGGAACCATTCCAAGTTGCTTTTCAAGATTCTCAAAAATTGCCTTGGCATTATCATTAACTTGGTCTTTGGTAGGTATGTTTAGTGCTTTCATAGTATTTGTTTGTGTTCTAAATTAATTCTACACCATAATAGCGGTTAAACATTGATGTTACAACATTGAATTGATAGATGTTACCTATATACTTCATTTGGGTGGTCGGTTTTAGGATTGTGCAGAGATGAGATAGCAAGTCTCGTCATCCTTGTAGATGTCAAGTAATTCGTTAAAAGGAGTTCTAAACTCTTAACCACCTCAACCGCCGTCATTCGAATGCAGCGCCAAAGGCACTCCCATGGAGGAATCTGGATATATACTATAGCGGAGGAACCTTATTTATGTCTCAAACAATTTTGCAAGAAATTAGTTTTGAGATGGTTTTACTTGAGTATGCCCCCTTACAAGTAGTTTAACTTTGAACGAAATCGAAGCTCATCGTTCAATCCAGATTTCGGGCATACGCCGCGAAATGACTCATCTGTTTTTAATTCTACTCCCTCGCATCATTCCAAAAAACCTACCACGGATTTCAGAATGGGATTACGACTTTCTTTCTTCCAAATTGCTGAAAGCGTCGTTCTTTGAGGAATATCTTTTAGATCAATGAATTTTATATTCAAATCAAAACCTTGTTTTAAAGAGCTCGGCACTATTCCTATTCCCAATTCATTTTCTACCAACCTGAATATGGTATTTGCATGAACAGATTCATGAGCTACTTTAGGTGAAAATCCCTGATCTTCAAAAATACTCATAATTTTATCGTAGTATCCATGACTGTATTGACTGGAGAAGAGAATGAAGTCCTCCTCCTTCAGATCTGATATGTTCTTGAAGTTGTTTTGTGAAATCGGATGTGATTTGGGTAGCACCAAACAAAAGGTCTCTTCAAAAACATCTTTCTTTATAAGCCCTTCCGGGAGCCGCATTGTTCTTATAAAACCCAGATCCAATTGATCATTTCTGATCTTATCAACCTGATCCTGATTGGTCAATTCTGTCAACACAAAGTGAATACCAGGCGACTCTTTGTTTATTTTCTTGAGTAGTGTAGGAATCACACTTTGCATTGCCGAACCAACAAAACCAATTCTGATCTCTCCTTCATCTCCTTGTGCAATATGTTGGATGTTATCTTTTATATATCCCAAATGATCAAACAAGAACTGAGATTCTTTCAGTAAATATTCACCCGCTTTAGTCAGTGAGACATTCCGTTTATCCCTTTTGAATAATTCTGCCCCTACATATTCTTCCAACTGTTTTATTTGTCGACTTAATGCCGGTTGGGTGATAAACAGTTTTTCGGCAGCCTTTCTGAAATGTAATTCCTGAGCTACTGTTTGAAAATATCTAAGATGTCTGAATTCTATCTGATTACTCATAAGCATTAATATATGCATATAAAGTATTTCAAAACATCATAGCAATAATATATTTTACTAACTAATACAGTCTTTTTGCGGCGAAGGCCGAAATCTGGAACTAAGCTAAAGACTTCATTCTATTTATTTAGCAAAATCTAGATTCCTCCATAGGAGTGCCTTTGGCGCAGCCTTCACGGGAATGACCATGAGGGAGATTTATATCAAACTCATTTTAATTAATAGATTAATTATGAATATGTTTAATCTTGGTATTGATACCATCACCATTCAAAATGTGATTGATATTTGCGAAGGCAAACTATCCATCCAACTAAATAAGGAAGCCAGAGCAAAAGTAAAAACTAGTGCAGAAAACGTTTCTAAAATCGTAGAAAGTGGCAAAGTAGTTTATGGCATAAACACTGGGTTTGGTCCTCTTTGCAACACTATCATTTCAAAAGAAAATACGGCCAAACTTCAGGATAATTTGTTGAGAAGCCATAGCGTTGGTGTTGGAAATTCTATTGATCTGAAAATCGCAAAAGCAATGATGGTTCTGAAAGCTCACAACCTGAGTGTGGGCTTTTCCGGAATTCGTGAACAAACACTTGATCGAATCATTTACTTTATTCAAAATGATATTATTCCTGAAGTCCCCGAGCAAGGTTCGGTGGGAGCTTCGGGAGATCTTGCTCCACTGGCTCATTTATTTTTACCGCTGATCGGATTGGGGAAAGTTCACTACAAAGGAACATGGAGAGAAACTCCTGATGTTTATAAAGAACTCGGATTAAATCCCATTAATCTGCAAGCCAAAGAAGGACTAGCACTCATAAACGGAACTCAGTTTATTGCAGCTCATGCTGTTTGGGGCGTTTATAATCTTCATCATTGTTTAAACACTGCGGATATAATCGGAGCAATGAGCTTGGAAGGTGTATTAGGAAGTTCCAGTCCTTTTGACGAACGCCTTCATGAAGTTCGTCCTTTTGACGGATCGCGATTAGTTGCTCATCGTTTAAGAGCTTTACTTAAAAATTCAGAAATGGTTGAATCGCATGCGGACTGCGGACGCGTTCAGGATCCTTATTCCATTCGCTGCATGCCACAGGTTCACGGAGCGAGCAGAAATGCGTGGCTACATGTAAAGCAAATGGTTGATATCGAGATTAATTCTGTAACCGATAATCCTATTATTCTTTCAGCAGAGGAGTCTATCAGCGGAGGAAATTTTCATGGACAACCGCTTGCCATGCCTTGTGATTATTTGACGCTTGCCGCGCATGAAATTGGCAATATTTCTGATCGTCGTTCTTATCTGATATTAAGTGGAGAGCACCCCGGATTACCAAAACTATTAATGAGTGATATCGGTTTAAATTCCGGGTTTATGATTCCTCAATATACTTCCGCAGCTTTGGTTAGCGAGAATAAAGCACTTTGTTTCCCGGCTTCGGCGGATAGTATCCCAACTTCTCTTGGACAGGAAGATCATGTAAGCATGGGTTCTATCAGTTCCAGAAAACTAAATCAGGTGATCGATAATGTTGAGAAAATACTTGCTGTTGAATTAGTAAGCGCAGCTCAAGCATTTGATTTCAGAAAGCCCATGAAATCCGGACCGATTTTGGACGCCTGCCATGAACTGGTTCGGGAGCACATTGATCACGCCGATGAAGACCGGGTTTTTGCCGGTGATATCAGAAAAGCACAGGATTTAATACAGTCACATGCCATCACACATAAAGCTGAAGAAGTAGCCAATAAATTAAACATAGACTTAAACGGATCATACGATGAACTATTCCGAGTTTCTTAAAAAGTACGTTCAACATCCCAATTATATAACTCCAACCGGGACTTCTTTAAATGCCAAATCCTGGCAGACAGAAGCTCCGCTTAGAATGCTGCTGAATAACTTAAATGAAGAAGTAGCAGAAGATCCGGAAAACCTGATCGTTTATGGTGGAAACGGTCAAGCAGCACGCGACCGAAAATCATTGGAAAAGATCGTTGAGTGTTTACTCGATCTGGATGAAAATCACAGTTTGTTAGTTCAATCCGGAAAACCTGTGGGAATTGTTCGATCTCATCCGGAAGCACCCAGAGTATTGATCGCCAACAGCAATTTGGTTCCTGAATGGGCAACGTGGGATCACTTTAACGAATTGAAGGAGCGCGGTTTGATGATGTATGGACAAATGACAGCCGGCTCATGGATTTATATCGGAACTCAGGGAATTCTTCAGGGAACGTATGAAACTTTTGTGGCTTGCGGAGAGAAACATTTCGGTGGTGATCTCAGTGGTAAACTTTTGGTAACCGGCGGACTTGGTGGAATGGGTGGCGCTCAACCACTTGCAGCAACCATGGCAGGAGCCACTTTTCTTGGAATTGATGTTGATCCAGCTCGCATCGAAAAGCGTATAAAAACTCGCTACATCGATAAAATGACTCATTCGTATGAAGAGGCTATCAAATGGGTTACAGAAGCAAAAGCCAACAAAGAAAATCTGTCGGTTGGCTTGGTTGGGGATATTGGAGATGTGTTGGAGCGTTTGATCGAAGATGGAATTACACCCGATATTTTAACAGACCAGACTTCCGCTCATGATCCTATCAACGGATATGTACCTCACGGAATTTCGTTGAAAGAAGCTCAGGAGCTTAGAAAATCTGACCCAAAATCCTACGAAAAAAGATCCATTGAAAGCATGGTGCGACACGTTCTCCATATGTTGACTTTACAAGATCGTGGAGCTATCACTTTTGATTACGGAAACAATCTCAGGGCTTATGCCCAAAAAGGCGGAGTAGAAAATGCTTTTGATTTCCCGGGATTTGTTCCTGCATATATTCGTCCACTTTTCTGTGAAGGAAAAGGTCCTTTCCGTTGGGCAGCACTTTCAGGAGATCCGGAAGATATTTATGTAACTGATCAGGCTTTGAAAGAAGCTTTTTCTGAAAATCACAATCTTATCAAGTGGCTAAATGAAGCCAGAGAAAAAGTGGCGTTCCAAGGATTGCCATGCAGAATTTGCTGGCTGGGAATGGGCGAACGAGAAAAAGCCGGTTTAATCTTCAACGATCTTGTCCGAACCGGAAAAGTGAAAGCACCGATTGTAATTGGACGTGATCATTTGGATTGTGGTTCGGTTGCATCCCCAAACAGAGAAACGGAAGCCATGAAAGATGGTTCTGATGCAGTAAGCGACTGGCCATTATTAAACTTGATGAGCAACACATCAGGCGGAGCAACCTGGGTAAGTTTTCATCACGGCGGCGGCGTTGGAATGGGATACAGTCAGCATGCCGGAATGGTTGTTTTAGCAGACGGAACCGATCGTGCCGAAGCATGTATTCGCCGAGTATTGTATAATGATCCCGCGATGGGAATTTTTCGACACCATGATGCCGGTTACGAAAAAGCAACTGAAGTTGGCAACGAACATGATTTGATTATTTAATGAAACAAGTACGATAACTTTTTCTACCTCCTTCCGCCGGTTGAGTCTGTTGCACAACTCAAACCGAGCTTGGCAGTGGTTCTGTATGAAACCGAAAGCATTGGATCTACATTACCAAGTTGATCCCCGAATTAACGCAGGCGTCAAAAACAGAAGTGCATTTGTCATGGCGAAAGTTAATACGTTCTTACGAAACCAGATGGAGAGTGGTCATGTATTTTTTGATCTTTTCATAAGAAAAAAAGGTATCTGTATTTATAAAGTACGCTTTATACCATATATCCTTTTTAGCCTAAAATCCAAATGTTTAGTAATAAACTAAATAATTTGGTTTTTTATTATTAGATTTAATATAAAATATTGTATTTATTTGCCTTAATAAACAAATTATGAGAAAGTAAATCTTAACTTCCATACGTAGTTTTTTTTGTAATAGGTTCAGTTTTTGCGTTGAGCAACCTTGCAACAGAGTGTTTTTTGGTCGAAGGCACTTCAAATGTTAATTAGCCAGATGTGGGAACTCAGGGTAACAGGGCTACGACAATTCATGACCGACACTAGTGG
>TARA_R110002049_G_scaffold287606_7_pt1 | contig 13110 bp, 10 predicted proteins | sample TARA_R110002049 | Tara Oceans TARA_R110002049 (sample SAMEA4396941) | marine metagenome | biome: Polar Biome; feature: [SRF] surface water layer (ENVO:00010504); material: water (ENVO:00002006), including particulate matter (ENVO:01000060) such as... | depth 5 m | reverse complement strand
TGCTGTCTTTTGCCTTTAGTTTGAACATATTAGAACAAGATCAAATGGATCTAATGTTAGTAATAACAGCTTTATCCATGGCACTTACACCAATTATAAGCATGATCAATGAACGCTTGATACTTCCTAAAATGGGTACTAAAGAATCTGTAAAACCACCAATGGATCATATTGCCAAATCACAAAAAATAATCTTGGTTGGTTTTGGACATTTTGGAAGTACAGTGGGACGATTCTTAAGATCTCATGGTGTAGAAGCCACCATCTTAGATCAAGATTCTAATCGTGTTGATTTTCTTCGTAAAATGGGATTTGAAGTGTATTATGGTGATGCCACACGTATTGATTTATTAGAATCAGCAGGAATTGCCGAGGCTAAAATATTAATTTGTGCTATTGATAATCCAAGTGTAACCAAAGAGGTTACTAAACTAGTTAAAGAAAAATATCCGCATGTAGAACTCATGATACGCGCAAAAAATAGATATGAGGCTTACGATTTATTGAATTTAGGTATTGAAAATATTTATCGCGAATCATTAGACACTTCCTTAAGTTTAGCAAAAGATGTGTTAAGTAAATTGGGTTTTAGAAAATATACCTTGAACAGGCAAGTACAAAATTTTATTAAATACGATGAAGAAAGTTTAAGGCGATTAGCTCGAGAATCTAAGCGTGACGATAACTACATTTTTAAAGCAAGAAAAGAAATCGAAGAGCAAGAAAAACTTCTCAACCAAGATTTTAAAAGAGGTATAGTGGATTATGATAAGCATTGGGATAGTGAATATATTAGAAAAGCCTTAGAGAAATAATAGACTATAATTCTACCATTTGTTTAAAATAGAAGAGGGTAAATTGCTGAACATAAGGATGTTATGGAAACGATAGCACCGGAAGCAGCTAGAAAAATAACAACGAAAAATTTAATTTCCCTAAATATTTTTTTAAATAATAGTAAAAGGGTTGTCGTATTTAAGACAACCCTTTTTTTTATGCACTTAATAAGTGCAATTAGATACGAGTTGGGCTATTTTATATACTGTCTGATTATCACTCTCTACGCATTGATTGGGCCAACTACTAGCCAAAGCATTATTGGTCTATTCGTAACATATTTCGTATTTCATTACGCTTCTTTACTATAACTTTTAATCAGATTGTATCTACACGAGTTTGGTTATTCTTGTTTTTAATTTACAGTATTCTGATAGCCCCACAGGAATAAAGACCATATCTTAAATACTATAATCTGATTTCGGTAGTTAGTGTCTTGAACTAATCATTAACCCAGTTTATAGGCGGTGTTAACACATTTGAATTTATAAGCTTAAAAATTAAACATGAAAAAAAATTTAAAAACAATTTTGAAATTCACATTTTTAGTATGTACCATGTCCTTTCTTGCAATAAGTTGTAGTACGGATGAAGGGTCAGTTTTTGACACACCACTACCTGGAGATGAAACGGGAGGCGATGGTACTAACGAACCAGAAGTGGCAACTATTATTTTTAACGAAGCAAGCCCATCAAGTAATGTAATATCGGCTAGTGCTAGTGGCGAAGTAGGAACTACCGTGCCTGGAAGAATTATTTTTACTTCAGATGCTATTACACAACGTAGAATGTACATTACACAAAATATCTCTGGTCAAGGAGATATGCCATTCAATAGTTTTGCTTTGGCCAGTGATGATTTGAGTAAAGTACTTAATGCTGATGGCTCTATTGATTTGGATGGTGCTACAAAAAAGGAAATCGACTTTACATTCGAACTTCCAGTACCAGATATAGATAATGGACAAATTGTCTATACTTTTTGGACGACAAAAGGTAAAGGAGATTTCAGGGATATTGAGAAAAGATTAGCTTTAGGTGCTGGTACTATTACGGTTACCGTAGGTACTGGAACAAACCCATCTGCCGAGGTGCGCAGTTTTTCGAATATCCGATTATTTGCCCCTGCTGTTGATGGTACTACAGAGTCATTCTTCTCATTATTGAATGAAGAAGTATATAGAATTAATGTAGGACCAGAGTTTAGGGCTTTCTGGGATTTTGGTTACTATTTTGGTGCTTCTGGAGTATCTGCAGATGATAATGCCTCATTCGTTTCTACGGCTTCTTATGACGAATCATTTGGTTTTCCTGTTGAAGGTTTAGAACCTGGGTCAGGTGAAGAGGATATTGAAAATGAAACGTTGAACAATGCATACTTCGCAGTTTCAAGTTTAGATGCAGCTGGTTTTGACGGTGTTCTTCTTTCGGGAGACCTTGCTAATATAGCGCAGTCCAGCAGCCAAAAAATAACTAATTTGAGTGTAGGGGATGTTATTGAATTCGTAGATAACTATGGTAAAAAAGGACTACTTAAAATAACAATGTTGCAAGCTGGTTTCAACAATAATGATTTCATTGAGTTTGATGTGAAAATTCAGCCATAAAGAATAGACCTTAAAAATTATTTTTTTAAAGGGATGTCTTATAGACATCCCTTTTTTTATGCGTTGATATTCATTAAGTATTGTTGATAGATTCCAGATTTTTTTTTGTGATGTTAGTTAAAGCTTTTGAAATGTAGTAATGAATCTTAAATCTTTAAACGGATTCTATTAAAAAAATTTAGCTGTTTCGAAAGGTATAGGTGGACTTGAAAAGGGTTTTAATTTCTTTAAAAATCAGTACCTTTATGCAAACAACCAACCATTTTGAGAATCCCTCTATTATTTTTATTATGTTTAATCACTTCTCTTTTACATTCGCAGAACGAACAAAAAATTGATAGTTTAGAACAACTTATCAAGCATACTAAAATACATGATACCCTAAAGATAAAGGCCTATAATGATTTGGGGATATTATATGCGTATTCAAATCCTGACCTTGCAAAAGAGTATATTAACAATGCTTTACATTTGGCTACACAAATAGAAAGGCCCCGTGGTATTGCTGGGGCGTATAATTGTTTAGGAATTGTAGACTACTACCAAAAAGATTACGATGCAGCACTAATTAATTTTCAAAAAGCCCTTGAAGTTAATGTAGCGTTAGAACATCTTTGGGGCCAGGCAGCAGCACTTAACCAAATTGGAGCAGTACAAAATCTTAAAGATGATTATGCTGCCGCGATAGACAATTTTCAAAAAGCAGGAGACCTATTCATAATTATGAAAGATTCCCTAGCATGGGCAAAATCTTTACAGAATATTGGGCTCTCCTATTCGCGAATGGCGCATCATAAAAAAGCCATTGAAAATTATTTGAAGGCCATTCAACTTTATAAAACTAGTAATAATCCAGAAGGAGCTGCTAGAGTTTATGTATCCATAGCTAATATTTTTTATAAGCAAGAAAACTATATAAAATCTCTTGAATACCTGCAAGAAGCGCTTACCCTAGAAAAAACAAGTGATAATTTGACTTTATTATCTGTAATCTCTAGAAAAATGGGGAGTTGTTATAGTCAACTGGAAGACTATGACAAAGCATTAAACTATTTTCAAGAAGCTATTGCATACAAGAAAAAACGGGATAAAAATAGTGAGAAAAGTATTCGTTACATACAATTTGATATAGGGAATACCTATTATAAAATGAAAGAATATAACGAAGCCTTAAGCTATCAAAAGGAGGCTTTAGAGAAATATGGTTTAAATTCTCTCTCAACAGTGAGAGCAAGAATTCACAATGCAATTGCTAAAACCTATGTAGCACTCAACCAACTTAATGTAGCAACTAATTATGCGACTAACGCGCTTAAAATTTCAAAATCTGTTGGTGATCTGAAAGAACAAAAAGAGGCATATTACACCCTTGCTATGCTTGCAAAACAACAAGGAGAAAATGAAAAAGCGTTACAATTCTATATCGATTATCAGAAATTCAGCGATTCCTTATCATACCAAGAGAAACAACAACATGTTCGAGAACTCACTACAATTTATGAAACAGAAAAACGAGATAACGAAATTGACAAACAAAAAACAAATATAACCTTATTGAATGTTCAAAATAAAAACAAAAAACAATTATTACTTTTCGGATCTATTGGCTTTATAACCATATTTGGCGGAATACTTTTAGTTCTCTCTATGCGAAATACAAAAAAGAGAGCAGTTGTTCAAAAAGAATTTTCTAAAAACCTAATCCAAGCTCAGGAAATAGAACGGAATCGAATTTCTAAAGAGTTGCACGATAGTGTAGGACAACAGTTAACCCTCATTAAAAAAAAGGCTCAAAATTTAGAGCAATCAGAATTATCATCACTAACAAACACGGCATTAGAAGAAGTGCGAAGTATTTCAAGGAATTTGTATCCAGCAACTTTAAAACAATTGGGGTTAACAGAAAGTATTAATCAGTTATTATTACGTTTGGATGAAGAAACAGATATGTTTTTCTCCGTGGAAATAGACGAAATCGGTGAAGAATTAAATGAAGTAGCTACCTTAAATTTATATCGATTTATTCAAGAAGCGGTGCATAACGTGCTTAAACATGCCGATGCTAAAACACTAATTGTCAATGTAGTTAAAAAAAAGAGCCATATTGAGGTATTCATAAAAGATAATGGAATAGGGTTTAATACTAACAAGGCAATTAGAAATAATAGCCTGGGTTTAAAAACTATGGCAGAACGTATGAGTATATTAAAAGGTGCGCTGACTTTAAAGAGTAAAGTAAAAGAAGGAACAACAATCCGAGCACAGATCCCTATTTAAAATGAATAAAAGTATTACGATATTGGTAGCAGACGATCATCACATGTTATTAAAAGGCTTGGTAGATGAGTTAACTGATTATAATTATAACGTGGTTGCAGCTGTAACTAATGGAGCACTCGCTCTAGATAAAATTATTGACTTAAAACCAAAGGTGGCTATTTTGGATATCGAAATGCCATTACTAACAGGCTTTGAGATTATAAAAAAATGTACAGATAAAAATCTGAATACCAAATTTATTATTCTCACTTCTCATAAAGAAAAAGGATTTATACACAAAGCCAAAATATTAAATATTTCGGGATACATTTTAAAAGATGAGCCTTTTAAAGAATTGCATAACTGTATTCAAAGCGTCAGTAAAGGAATATCTTATTTTAGCACCTTATTTAACACGGTACTCGATAATGAGATAGCACCACAATTGCAAAAAATAAAATTGCTATCGCCCTCAGAAAGAACCATTGTTAGATTAGTGGCTCAAGGAAAATCTTCAAAAGAGATAGGAGAGCTTTTAATTATTTCTTCACGAACAGTATCAAAACACCGTTCTAATATAATTGCCAAACTAGGCCTTTCTCCAGAAATGGATGCTCTGGTGATATGGACAAAAGAACACCAAGAATTTCTTTCTACCATATAGTTTCTAATCGAAGTAATTTCTTTGCTACTACGTAGCCCTACTAATTATTGCACTGCCTTACGTATTTCATAACAGCGGGACATTAAATAGCTTGCCCTAGCAATAGGCACCTATTAATGAACCTAAGGAATTTAGCCTTACGGATAACCAAAAACCATGTTATGAAGAAAACATTTAAAAATTTACTCGTAAAATTTACCCCCGAATGGCAAGTAAGACCATTTCTGTTTTTTATGTTCTTACTGAGTCTTCTTTTTATTGCTTCATCGAGTAAGGATGCCGCAGAAGTTACACCCATAACAGAACCTGACCCTATAGTAAAACCAACGGCATCTAAAATTGCGGAAATGATTACCACTGCTAATGATTTTGAACCTTGCCAAGAATCTATGGCGGTAGAGGTTATTATGGAGCCTTTGATGAAATCGCAGGTAATTTAGACAAAAACAACATCAAGATTTTCTTACTAAGTACCCCTACTTAAAATTGTACGGAGTTACGTATTTCATGACCAGTGTACATTAAATAGCTTGCAAGAGCAAAAAACTATTAATAAACCTAAGGTTTTTACCTTATTGATAACCAAAACAAAGCCATAATGAAAACTAAACATTATCTATCTCTATTTTTTACCGTTAGTATACTACTTGTTGTTAGTTGTACATATGAACTTATACCAGCAGTAGCACCAGAGGTTATAACTGATTTGCCTGATGGATCCAGTAATAACCTTACGGGTATTTCTGAAGAAACAATTAATGAGATTCCAATAGATTTAGGAGAAATAGGAGTATCGATAGACACCCGCTCTTTAGCCATCTTAGGATATAAACCAACCACAGTCAATCTAATTATTGGCGGTACTTTAAGTTCGTATTCTAAAGAAGGTATTGACGTAAATGTATATACACATGTAGCAGACTTTAAGCTCTCCAGAGCGGACTTGAGCGAAGAGGTTTTAAAAGGATTTAGTAATGGTGTCGAAATTAATGTGGCAGTGCTCGACAATGACGGAAACGTTTTAGAAAATAAAACTATTTCGCGATACATTATTAATAGCACACCAAGGGCTATTAAAATTGCATCACAAAAATCAAAAATACTTAAACCCTTATCTTTCAATGCTAACGTTCCATATTATGTACAAGTAACTTCAGATACTGATTTTAATTTTTTAAGTATACCACGCGATGGTAGTTCTGATTTCGTTTATTATTGTGCGGACTATGAAAATAACGCACAATTATGTGCGAATGAAAGAGCCCTCTTTCATGGCGATTTGGGAATATATGAGGGTTATAAAGGAGCTAATTCATTTAGTTTTCCTGAAGCCCAATTCTATTTTGAAAAAACACCAACATATCCAGAAGACTCCAGCTATTATATTAAAAGTGTTAGAACTTTAGGATCTCTATTTGCTGAAATAGATGAATTTAATGATCCGGATAAGGCTAGGCTTTTATGGAGTAGGGACTCTATTCCTGATGATCTTCGCTACTTTAATGACGCTACTACTATTTATAATGGGTATGACACAGAGAATAAATTTGTTTTAGAACAAACAGCTGAGGGTACAATTAAAATACGCATGCTAAGTAGTGAAAAGTATTTAAAATCTAATAGATTAGGCGCATTTAAATACTCAGAATTTAGTGCATCAACAGCTGATGATCTTGAATTCATTATTATTTCTGCTGATATTGAATGGGAATTTAATGATTTAGGTACTAAATATTCACCAGCAATTATTCCACCAGCAAAAATGGATTTTGCATTTGCCCAAACAATACTAAATTGTTCGGGAGCCACAGGAGATTATGAGGTAGGTGTAGAAACCGTTAGGACAAAAAGTACTGAAATATCTTTTGATGAGAGTTTAAATCTTTTTTCAAGTAAAACCGATGGTAAATCTGTAACAGTAGGGGTAGAAGCCGAGGGAAAAATATTTGGAGTTGGTGTAAAAGCTTCTATCGAAGGAACTTTGAGTAACGAAAGCACTACCGAATATGGAAAAACAAAAGAGACAAGTCAAGGCAGTTACGATGAAGAAGTACAAACGGTATCTATAGCTCGCAATATAACTGTGCCTGAATACAGTGCGATAGAAGTTTTTGATGCGATACAAACATGGGAAAATATTCAAATACCTTTTGTTCAAAGATTTATAATTAGAGGTGCCTATGGTGAATTTCAATTAACAGGTTCAGAAATAGAAGCACAACTTATAGCAAATTCTTTTGGCGGTGTTGTAACCGAAATTGGAAGCGATTTCTTAGTTGTAAGTGTTAGAGGTACTGTTAATGTTGCTAATTATTTTGAGTTCACTAATAACCTTAACGATTTGCCTGGCGTATGCAACTAAAGAAAGTTGCGTATGCTAATTTTAAACATTCATTCCTAATTTAATAATCATAACTAATGAAAAAAACATATAACTTTTTAATCATATTTATAATTTCAATGGTAATAACTGTTAGTTGCACTATAGAAATTATAGAACAACCTATCGCTCCTATAGGTACAATTGACAATGAATCTGGAGCAGGAACCTCAATTAAAGATAGTGTTTCTTTAGAAACTTTGAACACGATACCTATAGATTTAGGAGAATTGGGTTTTACTATTGACACTCGAAAATTAGTTGTTTTTGGCTATAAACCCGTCAAAGTAAATGTTGAACTTTTTGCTTCATTAAGTAGCTATTCTCAACAAGATATAGTAGTAGATGAATTCACACATACGGCAATTTTTAAATTGGCAATAGAAGACCTTACAGAAGATACTATGGAAACTTTTGCAAATGGTGTTCCAATAAAAATTACTTTATTCGATAAAGACAATAATTTGCTTGAAACAATCTCAAATACAAAATTTGTAATTAGCGGTACAAATACCTCTTTGGTAATAACAACTATTAAACCAAGGATTTTTAACCCCTTGAAAATTCATCCAGATATTCCTCATTACATACGTATATCTGGAACCTCATCCGCATATTTTTTAGGTGGTAGTTCAGAGGGCTTTAGTACTAAGGCAAGTGACTTTATTTACTTAAATAAAAATTTGTTTTTAGAAAATAGTGAAAGTGTACAAGGTCAAATTCAAAAATTTTACTTTGTAGCTCTCGGTGATGACACCTATGCTATTAAAACAGAATTTGAAAATTCTTATTTAGAATATACAAATGGATCACTCTCCTGGAATAAAAGTAATAAAGATAACAATGGAAATTTTGTAGTAAACGATACTCATAAGTTTGTTTTAGAACAAACCGAAAGTGGTTTAGTTAAAATTCGTTCTATTGGGAGTTCTAATTATTTAAAATCTAAAGAATTGGGAGAGGAATCTTATTTATCAACAACCGGCACATCAAAAATTCTAGAATTTGAAATATTAGCAGCAAACATGACTTGGGAGTCTAACGATTTAGGTACTAATTTTTCCGCAGCTATTATACCGCCTGCAGAAATGGATTTTGTGTTTACTCAAACCATTGTTAATTGTTCAGCAGCTACAGGTGAGTTCTATGTAGGTATTGATAGTGAGGAAACCAGTGCTACCAGTATGTCATTTCAAGAAAGTTCAAACATTTTTTCAAGTGAAACTGATAGTAAATCTGCTACTGCTTCGGTTGAGGCTAGCGGAGGTCTTTTTGGAGTCGATGTTACTGTTTCAGTATCGGGCACTTTAGAAACCAGTTCAACAACTGGTTATGATAAAGCAAAAGGGGCTAGTGAAGGCAGCGAAAATTCTGAGACAGAGACCGTTTCATCAAATCGAAAAATAACGGTACCTCCATATACTGCTGTAGAAGTTCTAGATGTAGTTCAAAAATTAGATGTTGTAAGAATACCTTTTGTGCAACGCTTTTTTGTGAGAGGTCAAACCAATGATGGTATACCTTTGAGTGGTGAAGAAATTGAAACGCAGTTTCTTGCAAATCGTTTTGATGGGGTAATAGTTTTAGTAGGAAGCGATTTTTTGGAGTATAGTATTCGAGGTACCACCGTGGTATCTAACTATTTTGATTTTAGAAATACAGTAAATGATATTGAAGGTGCATGTAATTAGTACTAGAGCAGACTATTACTAAATAGGTTATTTGTTTAAAGTTGCACTAATGGAATTATGATCTTCAATAGACTCTTTTGGTTGTTTTGGAGACGTGATTCAAAAATAATTATGTTAATCTTCGGGGGACGATTTTCATAGTGTTAGTAGGAGCCCTAGTGTAGTCGCTGGGGCTTTTTATATAGATATTAAAACTTGTATAAAAGTGATAATTTGGTGACTAAATTGACTTTCTATAGCTCCAAACGGCTAAACCATTCATAACCAATGCGTATAGTAGTGTTTTAGACAATTGCGGTAGAATATCTATTAAACTAGAACCTTTAAGCATAACCATACGCATAACCTCTACAAAGTACTTTATTGGATTAAATTCTGTGATTATCCGAGCCCATTTTGGCATACTTTCAATAGGAGTAAATAAACCACTCATTAAAATAAAAATAACCATAAAAAACCAGGCTATAAACATCGCTTGTTGTTGCGTTTCTGTAAAGTTTGAAATGAATAACCCGATGCCTAAAACCACTAAAATATAAATGGAAGTGTAGAAATACATAAGGGGTAAGCTACCTAGCATTGGGACATCAAAAATGAGTTTGGCAATAATTAAGCCAATGGTTAACAAACCCATTCCTATGACCCAAAACGGGAAAAGTTTACCTATGATAAACTGACTTTTTTTAATCGGCGTCACATTTATTTGCTCTAAAGTGCCAATTTCTTTTTCTCGTACGATATTCATTCCAGACAAAAACAAAGTAATCATCGTGACCAATAACACTAATATTCCTGGAACCATAAAGGTTTTATAATTCAATGTCTCGTTATACCAAAATAACGGAATGGTTTCAATACGTATTGGCTGTACTTGCTTATCTGAAGGTTGTATTAAATCAACTTTTAGATGTGCATTAAAACGCTGAATAATTTGTGTTACATATACATTTTCAACACCTGCAGCAGCACCATCTATGGCATTAATGGTGACACCTATTGTCCTATGCTTTTCATTTTGTAAGTCACGTTCAAAATAATTAGGAATTTCTAAAACCACATCAACTTCACCTTTAAGCATTTCTGATCTTGCTAACTTTTCCGAAGGAAAATCAGTTAAGACATTAAAATAAGTAGACGCATTAAATTTTTCTATCAATGCCCTTGATGTCGAAGTGTGGTCGTTATCAATATAGCCAAATTTGATATTCTTCACCTCAAATGTAGCGGCATTAGATAGAATAACAAGTTGGAGTAGTGGTAACACAAAAATGATAGGAAGCATCCCTTTATTTCTAAAGATTTGCTTGAATTCTTTTTGGATGATGAATAGAATTGTTTTCATTACTCCAGTCTGATTTTATACTTCTTAACACTCAATGCCATAAAAAACACGGTCATTCCCAATAAAATCAATGTTTCTTTCCATAGATATTGCAATCCTACCCCTTTAAGCATGATTCCTTTTATGATGATAATAAACCATTTAGCGGGTATAATGTTGCTTATTACTTGAAGCGGTAAAGGCATGCTTGAAATAGGAAAAATAAATCCAGACAATAGGATTACTGGAAGCATTAAACCCATTAACGAAATCATCATAGCAGTTTGTTGCGTTGCAGATATAGTTGATATTAAAATACCTAATGCCAATGCACTTAAGATAAATAGAATACTCTCTAAAGCCAGTAAAAACAAACTACCTTGAACAGGCATGTTAAATATAAAAATACTTAATACAACAATAATTATGGCATTGATAATAGATAGAAAAATATATGGAAATACCTTTCCTAAAATTACTTGAATTGGTTTTAATGGTGATACCAACAAAATTTCCATAGTTCCTAATTCCTTTTCTCTTGTAATGGAAATAGAAGTCATCATAGCAGAAACCAACATTAAAATAATAGTCATCACCCCCGGAACAAACATATAGACACTTTTTAATTCGGAATTATACACCATACGTGTTTCTGGAACTATTTGATAGGCTATAGTAATATCATTATTCAATTCTGTTTGATACTGCTGAAGAATAGCATTTACGTAATTGCTTATCGTATTTGCCGTGTTTGGATCTGTGGCATCTGTAATAATCTGAACGGTTGCTTTATGCTCTTTAATTAGATTTTTACTGAAATTTTTTTCAAAATTTAAAACCGCTTTAACATGTCCTTTTTGAAAAACAGTAGCAATATCAGCTTCGTGAGTAACCAGCTGTTTAATGCTGAAATATTTTGAAGCTGTTATTTTATTAATGATTTCTTTTGTGGTAGCGTCTTTGGAATGGTCTAAAATAGCGACGTCCACATTATTTATTTCATTGGTAATCGCAAAACCAAACAATAAAATTTGGGCAATAGGCATTCCAAAGAGAATAAACAACGAACGTCTATCTCTAAAGATATGGTAGAATTCTTTTTTTATAAAACCTATGAATCGTTTCACACGTATAAATTATTAAGAGAGAAATTGATTTTAAATTTCATTGAATTTATTTTCATCCTCTTGCTAGTTTTAAAAACACATCGTTCATAGTAGCAGCATTAAACTGCTCTTTTAGCTTTTTGGGAGTATCTAATGCTTCTATTTTACCGTTGACCATTATAGATACTCTGTCGCAATATTCAGCTTCGTCCATATAATGAGTGGTTACAAAAACGGTAGTTCCGTTATTGGATGCTTTGTATATCATTTCCCAAAATTGGCGTCTGGTAATTGGGTCAACACCACCGGTAGGTTCATCCAAAAACACTATTTTTGGATCATGTAATAAAGCCACTGAAAACGATATTTTTTGCTTCCAGCCTAAGGGTAATGAACCAACCAAGTTATGGGCAACATTTTCAAGTCCTAATTCCTCAAGTAAGGCATTCGATTTTTCTTTTATTTCTTTTCTTGATAGTCCATAGATACCACCAAAAAAAGTAATATTTTCTTTCACCGTTAAATCATCATACAGAGCAAATTTTTGACTCATATAACCTATGTTTTTCTTGATGTCTTCTGCATTTGTATACACATCAAAGCCAGCTACTTTGGCCTTACCTGACGTTGGGTTAGAAATGCCGATAAGCATTTTGATAGCCGTGGTTTTTCCTGCACCATTTGCGCCTAGAAAACCAAATATCTCACCTTTTTCAACTTCAAAAGTAATAGCGTTTACGGCTGTAAAATCACCAAACATTTTGGTTAAACCCTCTACTTGTATGACTTTATTATTGCTCATTATTTTGCTAATTCCATAAAGGTATCTTCTATGGTTGGTTTTGTTTTACGTATTATAATATTTGATAACTTTTTGCTTGCTAAATACTGCACTAATTCCGTTTGATTAAAATCTGATCTGCTATCTGTATAATGCACAAATTCACCAAAAGGGTACACACTATGCTTGTAGGGATATGCATTTAAACTTTGGATTAATTGGTACATATTATTTGCACTAACATTAAAAATGGATTTTGGATAATGCAGTACAATGGCTTCTGGGGTGTCTATCTCCAAAATTTTGCCATTTTGAATAAGTGCAATTCGGTCGCATAATTCAGCTTCGTCCATATACGGTGTCGATACTAAAATGGTAATACCCTTTTTTTGTAAGCGTTTCAACATTTCCCAAAACTCCTTTCTCGAAACTGGGTCAACTCCTGTGGTTGGTTCGTCTAAAAA
>TARA_R110002049_G_scaffold609_3_pt1 | contig 13113 bp, 16 predicted proteins | sample TARA_R110002049 | Tara Oceans TARA_R110002049 (sample SAMEA4396941) | marine metagenome | biome: Polar Biome; feature: [SRF] surface water layer (ENVO:00010504); material: water (ENVO:00002006), including particulate matter (ENVO:01000060) such as... | depth 5 m | reverse complement strand
AATGATTTTATTAGACGGAAAAAAAACAGCTTCAGATATTAAAGAAGAAATCGCTTTAGAAGTTAGAGATTTAAAAGACAATGGAAATAAAACACCACATTTAGCAGCAATTATAGTTGGTAATGATGGCGCAAGTATTACTTACGTAAATGCGAAAGTAAAAGCTTGTGAACGTGTTGGTTTCGAATCTACTCTAATAAGATTGCCAGAAGAAACTACCGAAGATGATTTATTAAATGAAATTGCTATTTTAAATATTGATAATGATATTGATGGTTTTATAGTACAACTTCCTTTACCAAAACATATTAACGAGCAAAAGGTATTAATGGCTATAGATCCAGATAAAGATGTAGATGGATTTCACCCAACTAATGTTGGTAAAATGGCGTTAAACTTACCAACTTTTATTTCTGCTACTCCTTTTGGAATTCTAGAATTATTAGAAAGATATAAGGTAGAAACTTCAGGAAAACACGTGGTTGTTTTAGGAAGAAGTCATATTGTTGGTAGCCCAATGAGTATTTTACTTTCACAAAAAAGAAATGTTGGTAATGCAACAGTTACAATGTGTCATAGTAGAACAAAAAACTTAAAAGAAATTACTTTGCAAGCAGACATTATTATTGCTGCTATTGGTATTCCAGAGTTTTTAAAAGCAGATATGGTTAAAGACAATGTAACTGTAATAGATGTAGGTATTACTCGTTTAGCAGATTCTTCTAAGAAAAATGGGTTTAGGTTAGTTGGTGATGTTGCTTTTGAGGAAGTAGCTAAAAAATCTAATTTTATTACACCTGTTCCTGGTGGTGTAGGACCAATGACAATTGCAATGCTTCTAAAAAACACACTTTTAGCTTGCCAAAGAAGTAAGTAATTTATGAATACAAAAAAAGCGACTGACTATTTTTTTGAATATTTTCAGATATTTGTTGGAATTGTATTAACTAGTTTAGGTCTAAAAGCTTTTTTATTGCCCAATGGTTTTTTAGATGGTGGTGTAACTGGTATTGCTCTTTTGGTAAGGACGCAAGTAGATATTAATATGTCTTATTTGCTGCTTATTTTCAGTATACCTTTTTTAATTCTTGGCTATTTTACAGTTTCTAAACGTATTGTAATTAAGTCTATTATTAGTATTTTGGGGTTAGCCATATTTATACATGTAGAAAATTTTCAAACAATTACAAATGACAAATTATTAATTTCCATTTTTGGAGGTTTATTAGTTGGTTCTGGAATAGGAATAGCTATTAGAAATGGCTCTGTTTTAGACGGATCTGAAATTCTTGGAATCTATGTAAATGATAAATTTGGAATTAGTATTGGAAAAGTAGTCTTATTTTTTAATATTATTTTATTTGGAATTACAGCTTTTGTTGTTTCTGTAGAAGTTGCCCTCTACTCTATTTTAACCTATATAATAGCCGCAAAAGTTACAGACACAGTAATAGAAGGTTTTGAAGATTTTATTGGTGTTACCATAGTTTCTAGACAACATAGCATCATTAAAAAAGCTATTTTAGAAGAGTTAGGTGTTGGCTTAACTATTTATAAAGGTTCTTCTGGTTTTGGCCATAATGGAAAAGTAGAAGATTTTGATATCATCCACTCTATAGTTAATAGAATTGATATTAAAAAAATGTACAGAATTGTTCAAGAAATAGATACAGAAGCTTTTATTATTGAATTTGATGTAAACAGCGTTAAAGGTGGTGTTCTTAGACATTATATTGATAAGAAAAAGAACAAAAAATTAAACTCAATTAATAAGTCAGCGCATTAAAGCACCTTCTTTTCTTCTTGTTGCGCTCCAAATTCTTTTCTATAAATTCTTACAATTACCAAGAATAAACTTATTAAAAGTGGCCCAAAAATAAGCCCTATAAAACCAAACAGAGGCACACCTACAATAACACCTATTAAGGTTATTAAAGGATGTACATTATCTAATTTCTTTAATACAAAAAGACGAATAATATTATCTGTTGAACCTACAACTACTAACCCATAAATTAAAACTCCCCAAGCAGCAAAATTATTACCAGTAGAAAGTGTAAGAATAAATACAGGTAAAATTCCTATTAAAGTTCCTACAAAAGGAATCATAGAGCCAACAGTAACTATGATGAACCAAAAGAAAGGATCATTAATATCAAAAATTAAGAAACCTATTAATGCAATAATACCTTGTGCAATTGCAACCAATGGAATACCAATTGCGTTAGAACGAACCATTGCTTGAGATTCTTCTCCAATTATCTTTAAGTTTTTATCACTAATAGGAATGTATTCATATAAAGAATTCTTTAACTCAGATCTATTTGTAAACATATAATACAACAGAAAGTACATAATTCCAATTGCAATAAATATATTAAATGTTCCGCCAGCAAAACCTTCTAAATTGTCTGTAACCCAAGCAGAAACTTCAGAAACATTAATTTTTTCAGCCAAATCAAAACCAAACCTATTTTCAATCTTGCCAAATAAATCTTTAAGTGCTTGTGTTACTTGTTCTGAGTTTGTTACTGCATCTCCTATTTTATTTCCTAACATCATTAAAAGACCTGCAACTGGTAGTAAAATACATACAAAAGAAATAAGCATTAAAAACATTGCTGCTAAATCTGGTTTCCATTTTCTTTTTACCAACATTACCATCCATTTTCTTAACAAAACATATATAGTAATTGCTCCTAAAACACCAGAAAAATAAGGCATCATTTCTTTAAAAATAAGAATACCTATAAATAAAATTAAAAGTAAAACAAATACTTGTCTTATAGTTTTGGGTGCTATTGTATCTTTCATAGATTAGTTTTCTGCAATTTATTAAATAATAAATTTATATATTGTAATAATCAAATATATAATTAACTCATTTAGCTTATAAGCAGAAGTTAATTTTTAAAGTTTAATTTATACTCTTTTTTATTAATGGATTTTTTCCTAAAAGAAAATAACAACTTTACAGCATTCTCTCTACAACACTTAATAGTTGTATTATTTTTAATCTGTTTTGGAACAGTTTTAATTTTATATGCGAAGAAACAGAATAAGAAAACTCAAATAAAGATTGGTAATATTTTAGCTATCTCAATTTCAATAACAGTTATTTTAGGAACACTTATAAAATTTTATAAAGGTGATTTTAATTACCAAAAAGATTTACCATTGCATTTGTGTAGTTTTTTAGCAATAATAATTCCTATAGTATCTATCACTAGAAAATATTTATATTATGAAATTTTGTTTTTCTTGATTTTAGCAGGAACAACGCAGTCTTTAATTACACCAGATGAATCTAATTATTTAAATTTCCCTTTTTTTAGATACTGGTTTGTACACGCTGGTTTAGTAATATTTATAATGTTTGCTACATTTATATATAAAATGAGACCAACTATTAAAAGTGTTGGTAAATCTTTTTTGGGCATGCAGATATACATGCTTTTAATGTTTGTTCTTAACTATCTTTTAGGTTCTAATTATTTTTATACAAATAGAAAACCAGAAGCAGCTACACTTTTAGACCTTTTTGGAGATTGGCCAACCTATATCTTTGTGGTAGAATTAATTGTAATTCCTTATTTTTTATTGCTTTACTTACCTTTTTATTTAACTAGAAATAAGAATTAATCTTCTTCTCTATTTACCAAATCTATAGAAAAAGCTGGTAAACAAACTGCTAAATATTCACAAGATTCTTCAAACGGATTTGAGTATTGAATTCTTGTGTTTTTTTCTATTTTAATAGATTCTCCTGCTTTTAAAACAATAGTTTCACCTTCTATTATAAATTGTTTTTTTCCTTTTATAATGTATGTGTATTCTTCAAAAGCAGGTGTTTGAAAAGGTTCGCTCCAACCAGAAGGTGCAATCATATGTGCTATACTTACTTTTGCATTACCATCTGTGGCTTGACCAAAATGTTCTTCTATAACCTTACCATCTGTTGTAGGAACTACAAAAGGTGTTTTTTGAATTGTATATTTTTTCATCGACTGTAGTATAAATTAGTATATTCTCTTGTAATTACTTCTTCAATTTTAGTAAGATCATCAACATCAACTTCTACTAAATAATAAGAATCTGCATTTTCTAATTGTTCTAAAGTAAATAAGCTTGCAGAAAATTCTGCTAACTTTTTATTAGATTTATTTTTAGCTCCTATTGCTAATCTTACAATATTTAAGCGATTGTTATCTTTTAATAAACAACCTATAATACCAATAGATTCTGGCTCAGAAACATTAGTTTCTAAAAGAATTTCTCTTTCTACAGAATTAATAACAACATCATTATCTAAATAATATTGTAAAATTACTCTTCTTTCAAATTCAGAATTTGGTCTAAGAATAGATTCTTTATTATCTTCTATAGAAAATTTATTCATAATATTTTTTAGTTAAACCAAATTATAAAAGATTTCATTTTAGCCAAATCTGGAATTTGTTCTAAGGTTACTTTCTGTGTTGTAAAATCTTTTAAACCTAATTCTTCTTTATCAATTGCAATAGTTGCATTAAAATCGTCTATAAATAATGTTGCTGTAGAAAAAGTAGACTCTATTCTATTGATATTGTTATTTACATTAATTTCAGAGAAACTAGAGTTAATATTTATACCTGTTTCTGTTTTAAACCTAGCGTCATGCACTTCTATGCTTTTAATAGTAGAAACAGAATCTAATTGTTCTTTTGGTACAATTGTTAAAATATGCTTCCCTCCTTTTTCAAAAACTAAATATTCATCATCATCTTGAAAATAATTATCTCCTAATGCACCTTCACTTAAATTTTTTACAATAGAATCGTTTTCAAAAATACTTTCTAACTCTTCAATTGTTGTTTTTGTTGTTAAATGGCCAACTTTACCTTTTTCAATTTTAAATTTACCTCCGTCGCCACAGCTAATTATTAATAAAGAACATGCAATTATTACTGTAGATATTATATTTTTTTTAATCATTTTGGGTAGTTTATACGTTTTATAACGTTGTAATTTTAATTTTGTTATTTTAAAACTTTTTTTAATATTCCAAAAGCAGCTCTAATAAAAGTAGCACTTGTTAATACTTTTATTATTGGGTTTTGTGCTGTACTTCTTCTTCTAGAAGAACTTCTACTTGCCCTCTCTTCTCTTTGTCTTTCTTTCTCTTTTTCTTTAGCTTCTTTTTCTCTTTCTTTTTTGTCTGCTTCTGCTTTAATAGCCTTAGCTTCTGCTATATTTACTTTTTCTATTTTTTCGTTTAATAATTCGTACGCACTTTCTCTATCTAAATTCTCATTATACTTGTAAAAAAGACGCGAATTATTAATTACATTTTTTAATTCTTTATCTGTTAAAACATCCATTCTACTCATAGGAGCTCGTAACATAGTTCTTGCCAATGGTGTAGGAATTCCTTTTTCATTTAAAACGGATACAAATGCTTCTCCAATACCTAACTGTGTTAAAACTTCTTTAGTATCGTAATATTCTGAACTTGGGTAGTTCTCTGCAGCCAATTTAATTGCTTTTCTATCTTTTGCAGTAAAAGCTCTTAATGCATGTTGCACTTTTAAACCTAATTGTGCTAAAATATCTTCTGGCACATCTTTTGGATTTTGAGTTACAAAATACAATCCAATTCCTTTAGAACGAATTAGTTTTACAATACTTTCTATTTGATTTAACAATGCTTTAGAAGCTTCTTCAAAAACCAAATGTGCTTCATCTATAAAGATTACTAATTCTGGTCTTCCAGAATCTCCTTGTTCTGGGAAAGTTTCATACACTTCTGCTAACAATTGTAGCATAAATGTAGAAAACAACTTTGGTTTGTCTTGTATATCTGTTAATCTTAAAACAGAAATTATACCTTTACCATCTTGGTCTACTCTTGTTAAATCTTCTACATCAAAAGACTTTTCACCAAAAAACAAATCGCCTCCTTGTTGTTCTATTTCTACAATTTTACGCAAAATTGCACCAGTAGAAGATGAAGAAATACGCCCATATTCTGCTTGAATTTCTTCTTTACCTTCATTGGTAACATATTGTAAAACTTTTTTGAAATCTTTAATATCTAATAAAGCAAATTTATTGTCATCGCAATATTTAAAAATAATAGATACAATACCAGCTTGTGTTTCTGTTAAATCTAAAATTCTAGATAATAAAACGGGTCCAAATTCTGAAATTGTTGCACGTAACCTTGTACCATCTTGTTCAGAAATAGTTAAAACTTCAATCGGAAATTTTTGTGCAGTAAATGGAAAACCAATTTTTGCATGACGTTCGTCTATTTTTGCATGTCCAGGACTTGGCTGTGCCAAACCAGAAAGATCTCCTTTAATGTCCATTAATAAGACCGGAATTCCTTTTTCTGATAAATTTTCTGCTAAAACTTGTAACGTTTTTGTTTTACCTGTACCAGTTGCACCTGCTATTAAACCGTGTCTGTTTAAGGTTTTAAGCGGTACTTTTACAATTGCATCTGTTATGGTTTCTTCACCTAACATTGCAGCACCAAGCTCTATAAAATCGCCTTTAGTTTTATAACCGTTATTTATATATTCAAAAAACTCTTCTTTCTGACCCATTTATTACTAAATTTTGATAAAAATAATCAAAGTTTAAGAGTTAAGAAATTATTTGAAGATTTTGTTTGAAATAGTTTTAACAAATTATAGCATCACATTTTTACATTTCTGTAAATCTGTACTTTAAAAAAAATACTTCAATTTAATAAAAAAAGAGGATTTAACTTTTAAAAAAGCCAAATCCTCTAAGTATTATTTATATAAAACTATAGGTTTTATTTCTGAAAGTATTCAGGAATTAATCCTTTTAACTTTTCTAAAGTTTCATCAACAGTTAAATCACTCATTCCTCCAGCAGCATTTGCATGTCCACCTCCATTAAAATGTTCTTTTGCCAACATATTTACAGGGTTTTCTGCTCCTTTAGATCTAAAAGAAATCTTCATAATTCCGTCTCTTTCAGTAAATACAATTGCAGCTTTCATTCCTTTTATTGATAGAACTAAATTTGCTAAACTATCTGTATCTCCTTTTTTGTAATGATATTTTGCCAATTCTTCTTTAGATAAAGAAATAATAGCAACATTGTAATCATATAAAATCTCTAGCTTTTCGCTCATTGCATACCCTTGTAAACGCAAACGAGTTTCTGTATTATTATCACTTAATTTTTCGTGAATTAAATGATGTTCTACACCTGATGCTAAAATTTTAGCTAAAACCTCGTGTGTTCTTGGTTTAACAGAATTGAATCTAAAACTACCTGTATCTGTAAGAATACCTAGATATAAAGGTGTTCCAATTTTTTGGTCTAACAACTCTAAATGACCAGATTGTTCTATTAAATCTACAATTAATTGTGATGTAGAAGATGCTGTTGTTTCTGAAACGGTAATTGTAGGGAATTCTTCAGGATTCAAATGATGATCAATCATAATTTTCTTACAAGTAGTTTCTTCTAACAAAGCTTGCATTTCTGGTCCTACTCTATTGGTTGCATTGTAATCTAAACAGAAAATTAAATCTGCTTTTTGCATTTGTTCAGTAACTTCTTCTGGATTTTCTTCCATTAAAAGAATAGCCGAAGTGTCTAACCAATATAAAAAATCTGGTGCTTTATCTGGGTGACAAACAATTGCTTTTTTTCCTAATTTTTCTATAAAATAAAGTAAACCTAAAGAAGAGCCTATAGAATCTCCATCTGCAGATTTGTGGGCTGTAATAACGATGTTTGAAGCAGCTAAAATTTCTGATTCTATTTGTTTGTAAATATTCATGTAAAAACCTTTTTTACAACTGATAATACTTAAACAGTTGTTTCTATTTTTAGAATTGGCGAAGTTAGGTTTATTATTGAAGTGAAGAAGTATGTTTTTAATTATTTAAAATTAATCAATCCAATTTTTAAAATCTTTTACACGTTCTCTACTTACAATAATTTCTGTTTCGTTATAAGAATGTAAAATTAATTTTAAACGAGAATTAGAATACGCAATTATATCTTTTATCGCATTTATATGAATTATAAAAGTACGATTTACTCTAAAAAATTTATCTGGATCTAATTGCTCTTGCCAATGTTCTAAAGAATGGTCTAATAAGTAATTTCTATTTTCTGAAGTATGAATGTAAGTAGATTTATTTTCGCTATAAAAACACTCTATTTCATCGATGTTTATAATTTTTATATGCTGACCAACTTTTATAGATATTCTTTTTTTGAATTTTCTGTCTACAGGGTTTACCAATAATTTACGAATATCATCTAAGTTTACCTGAACATCTGTTTGTTTTGGTTGGTGTTCTTTAAACTTATCTACTGCTACTTTTAACTCATCTTCATCTAATGGTTTTAGTAAATAATCTATACTATTTAATTTAAATGCTTTTAGAGCATATTCATCATAAGCAGTAGTAAAAATAATGGCAGATTTTACTTCAATTTCTTCAAAAATCTCAAAAGATAAACCATCTGATAACTGAATGTCTAAAAATATTAAATCTGGATGTTCATTATTTTGCAACCAATTTAAAGACTCTTCTACAGAATGCAACATTTGTTGTACTTCTATGTCTAAACTAGCCAACATTCTGTTTAATCTTCTTGCTGCTGGCTTTTCGTCTTCAATAATTAATACGTTCATTTTTTATTTTTTTTTTATTTTCTACTACTTTAAGTTGATGAATTTTATAAATAAAACTAAAGTTATTCTTTCATAAATTCATCAATCTTTTTTTCTTCCCAATTTTTACCAAATAAATTAGGAAAACCAAATGTTTTAATGCCATGTAAAGCTAAAAACACTCCCCAAATTAACCAAATTGGTATGTGCTTAAAACCTACTTCATTATACTGATTGCTAACAACAAAATTACCAAAAAGCTTAAAAGAGAAATTCCAGATAAATGTTAAAAACAAATTTATTAAAATATAAGTAACTACATGTTTATAGAATTTTTTTATTTCTTCTACTCTAATTCTAGCTCTTACTAATTTTTTATTTTCTGAATTTTTCATCTTTAAAACTTTCTTTTATGTTTTGCATCTTCTTTATCCATTAATTCTTTTATTTTCTTCTCTTCCCAGTTTTTTCCAAAACCTAAAGATTGAAAACCAAAAACACCTAACCAATGAAAAAATATACCAATTCCCCAGAAAAACCAAGTAGAATAAACTCCAAAGTTAGAAATAATTTCGTCAAAACTATCTCCACTGTTAGACAAGCCAAAAATGATAATTCCGCTTAAAAAAAGATTTACAGCAAAGTAAACAGACAAGTGTACGTAAAACCCTTTAATTGCTTTTACTCTTTTTTTTACACGTATGTAATTTTGTTCGTTTGTAAAGTTCTGATCCATTTTTAATAAAATTTATTTTGTTCTTGTTCTTTCATTATTTGTTTAATTTTCTTCTCTTCCCAATCTTCACCTACACCAATTAATCGCATTCCAATTACACCAAACCAATGTAAAAAAAGGCCTATTCCCCAACCAATTGTAGAAAACCAAAACCAATGAAAATGTGGTTCAAACGTTAGGTTTACAATAATTATAGTTGGTATTATAACACAGTAAATAGCTAAATGTGTATAAAAACCTTTTATCTTTTTTACTGTTTTTTGCGCTTTTATATATTTATGATTATTTATTTCTTCTGCTTCCATTATTGTATTCTGTTATTTTGTTCTCTCATGTATTCATCAATTTTTCTTTTTTCCCAACCACTGTTAAAAAAGACACTAGCTCCAAAAACATTTAATGCCTGAAAAGCAATTCCTATTCCCCAAAACAACCAGATTTTATAGTTATGATAATCTGTAAAAGCTTCTTTAAATAAATCTCCGTTGTTTACATCTCCTGCAATAAAAATGGCACTTAAAAAAATATTTATAACTACGTAGGTTGCTAAATGCTTGTAGAATTTACTAATTTTTTCTACACGCTTTTTTGCTAAGATAAATTTTTGTTCTTCTGCTCTGCTTACTTCCATTATCTGTAGTTATTTTGTTTATTTTCTTTCTCCATTAATTCTTTTATCTTTTTGTCTTCCCAATTTTTTCCTAAGAAAATATTATAATTATTTACTTCTAAAAAATGGAATGTTAACCCAATTCCCCAACCAAATATTGGAAACCAGAACCAATGAAAACCTGGTGAAAAAGTTAAATTTATAAATATTAAAAAAGGGATTACTATACAATAAGAAGCTAAATTTTGATAAAATTCTTTTAACTTTTCTACCCTTTCTACTGCTTTTACGTATTTGCTGTTTTCTAAACTATCTGTGTACATAATATTTTTCATTTTAATTAAGAGAGGTAAACTCACCTTAAATGTTTTGTTGTTATTTTCTATTTTTACTCCTTTTTGAGTAATTAACCCATACCTATCTGCAATGTTTTGTAAACCTACTTTGGTACTTTTACCAATTGCTTCTTTAGGGTTGATGTTATTTTCTATAATTAAGTAATTATCTTCTTCGTAAATATTTATAGTTAATGGTTTAGAAGTAGAAACTACATTGTGCTTTACCGCATTTTCTAATAATAACTGTAATGATAATGGCACAATTTTTAACTCGTTATTACTTATTTCATCAGGAATATTAAATTTAACAGCTTCTTCAAAGCGCATTCCCAACAATTCCATATACGTTTTTGCAAACTTTAATTCTTCTGAAATTGGCACTAAATCTTTATTTCTTTGTTCTAAAACATACCTATATACTTTAGATAATTTTGTAGTAAATTTTTCTGCTTGGTTGGGGTTTTCGCCTATTAAACTGGTTAAAACATTTAAACTATTAAACAAAAAATGCGGATCTAATTGATTTTTTAAAGACTCAAATTTTGCAGTTTCAGTTTTTGCTACAATTTGTTGTTGAGTATTTTCTTGTGTCATTGCAGTTTTCCAGTTTATCATAAAACCTCTAGCATGTAAAAACGTAGAAACTCCTAATGATAAAATAATATAGAACAAGTGAATCCAGAAATAATTTCCTCTAAAAAAATTATTAAAATCTACACCATTTATTACTACAAAAACTATATAATCTATAACTAAAACTACAGGTATTGTATATAATATTGTTGCTATAATACCAGACCAAACTCTTTGGTTAGTTAAGGTTATCCAATCCCATTTAGAAGATAAATAGTTATTAATAAAAACGTTACCAAAGCCAAGACCAAAAGCATACATTCCAGATATTATAAAAGACCAAATAATACCATTTAAAGTTCTTTGTCCGAAAATAACACCAAATATAATTCCAAAAATTAGGGTTATTTTTAAGCATAAAATTGCTGCTTTTTTTAAACTTTTTATAGTGTAAACTTCTTGGTTTTTCATCTAGAATATTCTTTATTTAGTAATGTAATAATGGTGGTAATTTACTAAAATTTAATTGCTATTTTTAAATTTTCATCTTTCAAAATAAATTTAGCTCCCTCAAAAGTAGGTGGTGCAAAAGCCATTACATTGTTAGAAGCACCATAATCTTCTAAAGGCATTCTATATTTAGAGAAATCCATTTTTCCGTTATTATTTTTATCATGATAACAAGTAACAGCATATTCTCCTGGCGCAATGTTATCAAAAGTAATAATTGTTTTACCGTCTACAATTTTACCTTCTTTACCTTGTATAGGTTTTTTCATAAAATTGTCTTTATTGTATAAAGCAAAACCTACTTTACCTTCATCTGAAGATATATTGGCAACTGTTACTGTAATTGTTTTGTTTTGAGCTGTTAAAGAATTTGTTATTGTTAACATTGCTACTACTAAAATTGAAACTAAAATTTTCATAATATTTATTTTAATGGTTATTGATGGTTCAAAGATGCAACACAACCACGGTTTTAAAAACTAAAGAATACCCAACTGTATTTTTTTTAGGATGAATTGTAAATAACCAAAGAAAACATAACTATAATAGTTTTTTGAATACATAGAATATTTAATTTTACAGCAGTAAAACTCTATTTTATAAGAATTTAATAAATTACAATTCCTTTTTTTAACAAATTGGTAAAAGTTTTAAAATTTGTTTGATTTTATGTAAGTGTTTATATAAAAAGTATACATTTGTAGCATGATAATATTAATAAATAGGAAAAATACTATGGTACCCAGGTTGCGCTCTCGCAACGCAATGCGCTAATACTTTATTTAGCAATTAACTGAAACCATCATTTTTTTATTTTTTATCATGTACCAATCAAAAAACCTTAAAAGCTTACAAAACAAAATTATTTCTACAACTAGTAGGAACTTTGTACGCCGCTTTTTCTCGCCTCGCCCTTTGGGTGTTTAAAAAATTATGGAATTAGGTGAGTCCAATTCTGCATTTCGAAGCAAAAAAATCAAATACATTAAAATCTTAAAATATCAATACAATGGAAATTGTAATTGCTAACAAATCTCATACTATTTACGCAGATATTATTTGCAAAACAATAGAAGATGCTGCGCAAGTTAGAGGTACAGGTATCGCAAAAAGAAAACCAGAATACGTTGCCACAAAAATGGAAAACGGTAATGCTGTTATAGCTTTAGATGATGGTAAATTTGCTGGATTTTGTTACATAGAACAATGGGGACATGGAAAATTTGTTGCCAATTCTGGTTTAATAGTACACCCAGATTATAGAAATATTGGTTTAGCTAAAAAGATTAAACTCGTAATTTTTAATCATTCTAGAACCAAGTTTCCAGATGCTAAAGTTTTTAGTATTACAACAGGTTTAGCTGTTATGAAACTAAATAGCGATCTAGGTTACAAACCTGTTACATTTTCTGAATTAACTACAGACCAAAGTTTTTGGGATGGTTGCCAAACCTGTAGAAATTTTGATGTTTTAACAAGAACAGAACAGAAAATGTGTATGTGTACAGGTATGTTATTTGATCCAAAGAACAACAATAAAGAGGCATCTAAAGAAGTAAAAGAAGGTGTTTTTAAAAGATTAAAAAATATAAAACAAACATTGTTTTTAAAAAAAGATAAAAAATGAAAAAATTAGTAATTGCATATAGTGGTGGTTTAGATACGTCTTATTGTGCTGTAAGCTTATCAAAAG
>TARA_R110002049_G_scaffold297734_1_pt1 | contig 13132 bp, 13 predicted proteins | sample TARA_R110002049 | Tara Oceans TARA_R110002049 (sample SAMEA4396941) | marine metagenome | biome: Polar Biome; feature: [SRF] surface water layer (ENVO:00010504); material: water (ENVO:00002006), including particulate matter (ENVO:01000060) such as... | depth 5 m | reverse complement strand
CCCTTTGAAGTGGCTACCTTAGCCAAACAGATCCTGACGATATTCAATGGGATCAACTAGTCTAGCGGTTACCTAGTTTTTCTGGCTGGGCCGAAATTGTTCAGGCGCTGCCCAGGTTAAAGGACGGGCATAGCAATCTAGAGCATAAAGAGGAGAGCGGCGCGGCCGTCAGCGGATCGGCAGAGCCATGACCGATCCGAGGAGACCGAGCGGGAGGCCGAGAGCGAACGGGAGACTGACAGGGAAGTGGATCGTGACCGAGACGTCCCATATGGAACGTAAATGCCGCCGAGCAGTTGTTTGTTGAGAGAAAAACCTACTTCTTTCACAAGGGCTGACGCCGACAACATCAGACCTAAAATAAAAAAAAGGGTCTGCTATGACAGTCTATCTTCACAGCCTATCAACCGCTTTACCTCCCCATTGCTTGACGCAAACCGTTGTGCGCGAGCGAGCATCCGTCATATTTGGCGTCAAATACCCCCAATTCGACAGGCTTTCAAAGACCTTTGACACCGCCGGAATCGACAAGCGATATTCTGTTGTCCCCATTAATTGGTTCTCCGAGGATCATGGCTGGTCGGATCGCAACGCGGCATTCATGTCCGGCGCAAAAGCGATGTTTGTTGATGCTGCGCAACTTGCTCTCAAAAATGCTGGCTGGACCGGCTCGGATGTCGATTGCGTGGTGACTGTCTGTTCGACGGGTATAGCTACACCGACACTGGATGCTCATGTGTTTTCAGAAATGGGTTTTCGTGAGGACATCATGCGCGTTCCCCTGTTTGGACTGGGCTGCGCAGGTGGTGTGTCTGGGCTGTCCGTTGCACAGGCCCTCGCAGAGGGTAAAACCAATGCAAAGATATTGCTGGTCGTGGTGGAGACGTGTTCACTATCGTTCCGGGCGGATCGCCTTCAAAAAGCCGACATCATTGCGACTGTTCTGTTCGGTGACGGGTCAGCAGCGGCTTGTATCAGCTCTTCCGAGCCGACAACTGGCAAAGTTGTCTCACTAGGCCAAGGGCATCAGAAAATGTGGCCCGATACGCTCGGAATCATGGGCTGGGACGTCGACGAAACCGGCTTTGGCGTGGTGTTCGACCGCTCGATTCCGTCTTTTGTCACCGACGAGTTTGCCGTTGCAACAGACGGCGCTTTGAAAGCTGCGGGTCTCAATCATTCTCAGATTGATCGCTACGTTTGCCACCCCGGCGGTGCAAAGGTTGTAGATGCCATTGAATGCGCGTTGCACCTTGGTCAAGGATCATTGGACGCTGAACGCGATACATTGCGTGCGGCAGGTAATATGTCAGCCCCGACAGTAATGTTTGTGATGAAAGCGGTTCTTGAGGCAGGTACAACAGGCCAGATGATGGCCTGCGCATTGGGGCCGGGTTTCACTGCGTCTTTCTTGCCATTCTATGTCAGTGAGGATGCCGCATAATGGAAACCGTAACAGTTCTTTTCCTCGGATTCATTATTGCTCAGCGGCTGAGCGAGTTGGTTATTGCCAAGCGTAACACTGCAAGGCTGCTGGCCAAAGGCGCTTATGAAGTTGGCGAGTCGCATTATCCGGTGATGGTTGCCATGCACAGCGTATGGATCGCGTGTCTGATCTTCTTTGGCTATGACGAGGCTGTTACCTTTGGCTGGCTAGCTATCTTTGCTGTTCTACAGGTTTTCCGTCTCTGGATTTTAGGCAGTCTTGGTGGCCGGTGGACGACGCGCATCATTATTTTGGAGGAACCGCTGGTCGTACGCGGACCTTTCAAATATGTTTCTCACCCCAATTACACGCTGGTTGTGGCAGAGATCATTGTCGCGCCGATGGTTCTGGGCCTTGTTTGGGTTGCCGTTGTTTTCACGGTCCTGAATGCGGCAATGTTGTGGGTCCGCATTGCCGTGGAGCATAAAGCACTTGCACCACTGCGGGCGGCTTAACCTTTGGCTTGGGGCATCGGGTTTGGCGGTGAGCGCCTCGGTCTTTTTGCTCTCAAGTTCCCACGCAGCGCCACGGTTCTTTTATTTGCTGTGTTGGTCTTGATCGGTAGCACACTACCACGGCTATCTTTCGATGACGATATTCACCGTGTCTTCCTATCCGACAGCCCATTGTCACAAGCGCAACGCGCCTACGAGGCGGAGCAATCACCTCCGCCGTCGACTGCGTTGATCCTTGTTACGTCGCTGGACACGATGGACGCGCAGGACATGACAGTTCTACGTGATCTGTCATTGGACCTAGAGTTTATTGATGGGATAACGGCAATTGCATCGCCTTTCATACTTCGGTCGCCCCCGACGCCAGAAGCACCCTCTGGCAGGCCGCTATTCGGCACCCAGATTGAACCGAACTTTGTAGATGATTTGGCGTCCTTTAAGGCGCTGGCGACAGGTTTGCCGGCATTCCTGAATGACGACTTTACGGCGATGTTGCTGAGTGTGTCCATCAATACCGATCAGACAACGATTGCCACGGTGATGTCCGACATCCAAGCCGAGTTTGACCGCGTCTTACCCGCTGACTTGTCTGCTGGCATGACGGGCCAGGAGGTTATTAGCACTGAAATCGTGTCAGGATTGAAAGATGATTTGCTCGGATTAAACCTTTGGGGAGCATTGATTGTCACACTCGCAGCCTTTGCTCTGTTACGCGATCTGCGGATGGCGCTTCTAGCAGTTGTGCCCGCACTTTTTGGCTCGGTAGGTGTGCTGGCTTTGACAGTCTGGCTTGGCTACCCGATCACAGTACTGAGTAACGTGATCCCGATCCTATTACTGGTGTTGGGCGTTGCTGATGGTGTTCATCTGGCGGGACATCTGAAGGAAGAGGGCGCTGTGCGCGGGGCTGTCTCAACCGTCGGTCCTGCATGTGCATTAACGGCGCTGACAACGGCAGTCGCATTTGCCAGCATCATGTTAACTGGCAATGCGCAGCTTTTCGAATTTGCAGTTTTAGGCGCTGTTGGGACGATACTGTCTTTTGCAATCGTCATTGTGACTTTTGCTCTGCTGGGATGGGTTATCCCGCTATCATCAAAACCTGTCCCACAAATTAGCGCTGTCTTCGCGCATCGTTTGGCAATGACGGGGGCGGCACTTCCCCGTCTCACCATCGCCACCTGTATCATTATGTTGATCATTGCTGGCTTTAGCTTCAGTCAGACAAAAGCATGGTTTCCGCTCTACCAGAACCTGCCTGACAACAGCGCGACATTGGCTTTAAACGATTCCATTTCAGACGACTTCGGCGGCGTGTTCAAGATGGTTATCGAGGCCAATGGCGATTGGACCAGCACGCAAAATCTAGTCAATGCGCTTGAAGCTGTTAGCGCACCAGGAACCGTGTTGTCGGAACTGAACTTTGCCCGCTGGTTGGGCCACACGGACACGGTACCGACGCCGCAAGAGCTGGAAACCCTGCCACGCGCCTTGGTAGACCAGCTTCGCAGTGAAGATGATGTGTCGCGCATTTTTGTGTCTGTGCCCGAGCCAATGCGTAGCGACGCCACACTTGCGCAATTCGATGTGGTCTATGACACCTCCATTGCCGCTGGAGCAAATACGATCATCGGTCTACCCACGATTATGCGGCAGGAAGCCATCAGCCTCATCGAGCAATTATCGTTTGGTTTGATCGTGGCAGCCATTGGCGCGACGGTCATGGTGGCAATTGCGTTTCGATCAGTGCATCTGGTGCCAATTCTGATCATCCCCAACGTTTTGCCATTGATGATCACTGGCGCATCGTTGCACCTCTCGGCGCAGGGCCAACTTAGCCCCACTGCCGTCCTTGCTCTAACAATCGCATTTGGTGTCGCCATTGATGACACGGTTCATTTTCTCAGCCGATACACCGGTGCAAAAGCCGCAGGCCAAACATCAAAGGAAGCGGTCAGAACGGCCACCAAATCGGCGGGTCAAGTCATGGTTCTCACCACGCTCTTGTTATCAATTGGGCTATCGGTGACGCTGTTCAGTGATTTTACCCCGATCCGGTTGTTTGGGGGAATGATGATCGTAACACTATGGGCCGCTTTGCTCATTGATCTGCTTTTACTGCCCGCTTTGCTGACTTGGAAAAGGACTGCGCATGTTTCTGTTTAAAACTACTTTCATGGCAGCTATAGTCGTCGCCTCTGCGGCTACCGCAGACCCTCTTGCGGATATGAATGGCACTTGGCGCGGGTCGGGCTGGGCCAGAGAGATCCAACAAGGCCCGCAGGAGACAATGCGCTGCCAGATCACCAACAGCTATGACGCCGCAGTTTTGACCCTTACCCTGACGGGGCAATGCGTTGTGCCAGGGCGGCGGCTAACGATATCCGGCACTTTGACGGGAACCGAAGGTGTGGAACGGATCACCGGGCGATGGTCCAACCCAGACGGCATCGGCAGCACCCGTATCATGGGGATACAGCGCGACGGCATTGTCGCCTTCAACTTTAATGCAATTGATCCGGCTACGGGCCGTAGCCTTGCACAGAACGTGGAATGGCGGGTGTCGGACGAAACACTTCGCCTGCGCTCGACTGATCGCAGCGACCCGAGCATTATGATGTCCGACATCACGTTTGGCAGGTAGGCAAATACCCAGCCATATTTCTAGAAATCATCGTAAATTGTAACGGCAAAAAAAGTGCCAAATTGAAAGCTGCAAGATGAAACACCGCATACTCCTCGCCTTCGCACCACTTCTGTTGGCTGTCGCTTGCGCGACCACTGGCCCTGCCTTCACAGGTGGCGCAGAACCAGGCACAGACATTGTGATCGACATGCAGCCAATCCTACGTTTCGCACCAACCTCTCAAACAATCTCCGTTGGTGACACTGTCGAGTTTCGCAATGTATCGGCATTCGTTCACTCGGTATCGACACGACCAGCAACGCCCGAAGAAGCCGCTTCGACAGAGTTACCCGTCGGAGCAGAGAGCTTTGACTCAGGTGATATTAAAGCTGGTGGCATTTATCTGCATACCTTCACCATACCCGGCACTTACCGATATTTCTGTGATCCGCACCACGGCGCAGGAATGGTTGGCACGATTATCGTAACCGAAGGGTAAATATTTACTTGGCTATGAAGCTGCCGGCCGTTTCCGCATCCTTATCTTTCATTGGACAAGGCAGTGAAATTTGGAACCTACATAAATACTTGAGAGCCCCAAATTGGAGGCCTTGGAACTAAAAACAAAGGACATGCCCGCGCCCGTTGGCGAACGGCGTGATCGCATCAAGGCTTAATCATATGAAGTACGATAGCATATCAACTTTAATTAGCTGGATGCGCAGCCATATAGAAATGACGTCTTTGGCCCTTTTGAGCATCATCGTCGCGGCGATTTTGACTCTTGCCGAGCTGAGCGAAGAAGTGTTCGAAGGCTCTACTCGCAATCTTGATCGCGACATCCTTCTGCTATTAAGGACGCCCGGGGACCCCTCGAATCCAATCGGCCCCTTGTGGCTGGAGGAAATGGGGCGTGATTTCACTGCCTTAGGGGGCGTTGCCGTACTGACACTTACGACGCTTGTCGTTTCGGTGTTTTTCCTGTTGCTGCACCGATGGACGTCGGCGCTTTACATTCTGGTGACCGTCGGTGGCGGCATTCTGATCAGCGGTATCGCAAAAGAGTTCTTTGACCGTCCACGACCTGACCTCGTTCCGCATGGTTCAATAGTTCACACTGCTAGCTTTCCATCTGGCCATTCGATGATGGCCGCCGTTGCATACCTTTCGTTGGGCGTTCTGATCGCACGTGTGCAACCGCGACTTGTTCTCAAGGTCTATGTCATGATCGTGGCGGTTCTGCTGACGATTTTCGTTGGTGTCAGCAGGATATACATGGGCGTTCACTGGCCCACGGATGTTGCAGCGGGCTGGCTGGCTGGCGGTGCTTGGGCCATGATTTGCCTGATGGTTGCCAGGAGCTTGGCGAAACGCGGGCACATAGAGCGGGAAGCCAAGGAAGACGATCCATAGGAAACTACTCGAAGCATTCCGTGGGAAACTTCTTCGTCCAAACAGCCTGGCAAAAAAACCATTAAAAACCTATGTGGTTGTGGAATGTTTTTTGGCTCTCTCATAATGGCGGACATTCGTGCATCACCCAGCATACGACACTTTGGGATCACTGCTGACCTTCGCCACAATGGTCATGAGTGGCTGGTTCAGGGAACTGCCGTTCGCTGCACCATGAATGAACTCACAGACTGCGGACAAAGCTGCCGTTGAGTCAATCTTACCCAATGGCTGGTTTCGGCGGTTCGCGCCGTTATTACACACCAAAATCTGAAGTTATTGCTTTCAAACATTTATTGCCTCACCTTTTTGCCGCGTTGCGGAGAAACCGGTTACCTAGATGTCGACATGTCAAGATCGAAATTGATTACCGCGACCTAACTCGAGTTTACGAGTAGACCTTGCCTGGGTTCATGATACCTTTGGGATCCAACGCGGTTTTAATTGCACGCATTGTAGCGATTTCACCAGCGCTTCGCGAATAATGCAACCAGTCACGTTTGAGGGTACCTATGCCATGTTCAGCCGAGATTGATCCGCCTAAATCCCGAACCAGTTCATAAATGACAGCGTCCAAGGCGTGCAGAACGGTATCGTATGTTCGCGCCGCCATGTCAGGTACGTGTACAACCGCGTGAAGATTCCCGTCACCCATATGTCCAAAGAAAAATGTCTGGGCCGTCGGGTAAACTTCATCGATTCCTGTTTTGCATCGCGCAACGAAGCCGGGCATGTCTGCAATGGGTGTGCTCACGTCAAAGTTCATCAACGGCTTAAGCGCTGCGTCCATACGGTGACCATCACGGACATTCCAAATGTTTTGAGTTTCGGCCAATGATTTTGGGATCACGGCATCAACTAATACGCCTTGTTCATACGCCGCTTCTAAAAAGGGCTCTAGTACGTCAGTTGATTCAATAATCACAATCATTTCAGCTGGATCAGTAAAGAATTTTGGCCAGCAAGATCCGCATTGAAATCAAAATAGTCAGGCCACATTACTTCAAAAGCAGAGAGAAACAGTGCCTTTTTCGCGTCGTTAAAGAAAGTTACTGCGGCCTCGGCCGATGCCAACGAACATAAAGCAGTGTGCTGGATTTTTTCAGCTGGGAACAATCGAAAGACGACGCGTGTAATCACAGCAATCGTACCTTCAGAGCCTACAATTAGGTTCTGCAAATCAAGACCTGTATTATCTTTAGTGGATTTATTAAGGTGAGTGAGCACCGTGCCATCAGGTAATACGGCTTCTAACCCCAATACATTGGCCCGGACGGTGCCATATTTGATTGTCCTCAGGCCACCTGCATTGGTCGCAACCATGCCGCCCACATGACAGCTTCCCCGTGCGCCATAATCGACAGGAAACGTCAAATTTTCAGCAGCGCATGATTTTTGCAAAGTTTCCAGAATGGTGCCCGCGCGCACGGTGACAGTGCAACCGACAGGATCGATCTCCTCTACCCCACTAAAGCGGGAGAGAGAGAGGACAATATCTTCAACAGCAGGATTTGCACCACCTGCCAAGCCAGTCATTCCACCTTGTGTAACAACGCTTTGCCCTGCTTGATGACACAGCGCCAGACATTGACTGATTTGCTCCACTGTTTCTGGGCGCATAACTGCCAGTGGCAGGTGTTGACCTGTTCGGCTCTCATCAGAACGACTGGCCTCGGGTATATCTGGGCCACTAAAGAAACCCTTATCGCCGAGAATATCATTAAGGTCGTTCAGGAGTGTCATTTTTTCCGACATTAGGCTTGTGCCATTCAATGAATCCCGCCGCTTGTTTTGGAGATCTTGGACATATCAATTTCCGCCACTTCAAACCCGCGCGCCTCAAGATTGTCAATCAACCTACGCGAATGATATGGAATGATCTCGCGATCATTGCCCAACGGCATAAAATTACACCCCAAATCTTTAGTGTCGCGGAGGGACACGTCAACTATCTCATGTCCCCTTTTTTTAGGGTATCCGAGGACATTTATGAAGTCTGTCGGCTGCCGACGCACAGTCCAGCACTAGTGTGGTCTCTTGGGCGGACTACGGACGTTCGCTACGATCTTCGCGAAGGTCCACATTGCGGACAAAACGGGCATTCTCGTCCGCTGTCCCAATGTCTGCTCTTAACAAATGACAAGCGCGAGGATGTGGTGCCGCTGACGGGCCAGAACGTGGAACGAAGCTAAGGTAAATCTGTAGAGCTATTTTACTTCGAAGTCTTTTGTAGAAGTTTGATCAATTCATCAAACATTGCCCGCTGCTCATTGGCGTCGCCACTTGATATGGCGATCTCAACGCAATGCTCCGCATGGTTTTCGAGAAGAAGTTTTTCGACTCCAAGAATGGCAGCTCTTATGGCGGACGTTTGCGCCAGCACATCCATGCAATAACGATCAGCTTCTACCATACCCGCCACGCCTCTGATCTGTCCTTCCAATCGGGACAAGCGATCCAGTGTTTTATCTTTGTTGGTCTTCAACTGACTATTCCTCAAGGATGATATGGAACCAAATCTGGACACGATTGGTTATACCCTATACGAGTATAAAAATACCCCCCAAGGGTATGAGGTAAGCTATCACGGATCCCAACACAAGGAAGACACTACAATGAATACACATGCTACGCATCAAGATAAATCATCCTCCAAAGGCGGCGGCTACGGGCGTTTCTTTGCAATGATCGCCACGTCGACAGTGGTCATGTACGGGCTTATGTATTTAAACACCTATGCAATTGACCACGTGTTCTTTTCACAGACACGGATGTGGATGGCTCTTTATATGGGCGGCATGATGACGATCATTATGTTGGTTTTCATGCTGGGCATGTATTCCAACCGCTCCACTAACATCGCGATCTTTGCGGGCGCAGCCATTGCTTTCGTCGCTGGTGTGACGCTGGTGCGCACGCAGGCAACAGTTGGCGATGTGGCGTGGATGAAGGCCATGATCCCGCACCATTCCATCGCGATTTTGGTCAGTGAGCGGGCGAATTTCTCGGACCCGCGCGTTCAAGAACTTGCCACGGCAATTATCGAGGCCCAGTTGAGCGAGATTGAAGAGATGAAAAACTACATTGCGGACATCGAAGCCAATGGTGATGCACCAGCTGGCACGCCGCGCACAATCCCATCCGAGTAATTCGTTCCAAATAAGGAGAAACCGCCATGTCGGTTACCGCACAAATAGACAGTCCTGATGTGGCAAAAGAAAAGAGCCAAGGCGATGGAAAAGTCGCCTCGCTCTACTGGATGGCCATGCCCGGGCATTTATGTCCTTTCGGGCTAAAATCAAAATCCATGCTGGAACGCAAAGGGTACACCGTCAATGATACGCAATTAACCACACGCGACGATGTGGACGCATTTAAGAAGGCTCACAGCGTAGAGACAACGCCAATCGCGTATATCGGGGGCGAACAGGTTGGGGGCTACACTGATCTAAAGAAGCACTTTGGCTATCGTGTGTTGGGCAAAGACGACACGACTTATGCCCCAGTGATCGCGATTTTTGCGTCAACTGCGCTGATGGCGTTGGCAATCGTCCTGAACCTATATGACGGGTTTCCTGTTTTGACTTGGTTGAAATGGTTCTTTGCAATTTCGATGGTCGCGCTCGCGATCCAGAAATTGCAAAACGTCGAAGGGTTTGTAAGTGGATTTTTGGGCTACGATTTGCTGGCGCAACGATATGTCCCCTATGGTTATGCCTATCCGTTCGCGGAACTCTATGCCGGTGTGGGGATGATGGCGCTGATCGGGACGGGAAGCGCACTGATCTGGCTGGTTGCACCTGTCGGGATCTTTATTGGTTCTATCGGTGCGGTCAGCGTGATCAAGGCTGTTTACATCGAAAAGCGCGAATTGAAATGTGCCTGCGTTGGTGGAGATTCCAACGTACCTCTAGGATTCATTTCCCTGACCGAAAACCTTGTCATGCTTGGTATGGGGCTTTGGATGCTTGGATTGCAATTTTCCTGAATGAACAGCAACGTTGTTTTGAAATTGAGTTCTGAGCGAGATTTCAAACGCTCAGAACTGTCTTCAATGACAAGAAGGCCAACATGATCTTTGCAATCACATTGGGCAGCGGTCTCGTTTTTACGGGATCGCTGCTGCATTTTATTATCCTGCGACAATCAGCGCTTTGGATCGATCCGTCTCTGCATCCTATCCGGTGTTTTTCTCTCGCGATGGGGATCATAATCTTGGCACATCTGTTTACTGCGCTGGTGTTTGCAGTTGCATTCCATGTCGCCGAATTTCAACTTGGTTTTGGCGAGCTGACAAATACATTGCCCGCGGCGTCTGCGCCCGACTTTATGGACCGGTTCTATTTCTCTTTGGTCAACCTTACCACACTGGGTCGCGGTGATCTGTTGCCAACCGGCCACCTGCGTTTTCTGACAGCCATGGAAGCTCTTTTAGGGTTTTTGGTGATTACTGGATCGGGTGCGTTTCTACTAAAAATTATCAATTCACAAAGCCATATAGGCGGGAAGTGAACGGTGTGACTTGGCAGCCAATTTGTAATTTGGGAAGTTAGAATTCAGAAGAAAAGAAGCCAATTTCGCGCGCGTTTGTTGTTGGTTTTCTTTCCTGTCGTGATCTCCAAAGCTGACGTTCGTACAATCCGCAGCATCGAACACATTGGGCTCCAAGCGGCCATCTGCTGCAGACTGCACCAACTTCCGCACTGCGGACTATTCTGCCGTTGAAGTGCCCAGCCTGAACGTCGGGTTGTTTAGGCGAGGCACAGCTTGCAGTTCTTACGCTCGAGACGGTGGCTCATGTTAAAGGACAACAAGTCTTCACCATGGATGCTCGCCAAGAAGGCCCCAGCGGCTTTCCGGTCACTCCCCGATAGGCTTTCCAACGCGTCCAATGCCGCCTGCAAGCGGAACAGAGAAAATGAAAGGGCAAGTGTTTTTCCTTCACAACCACCAACAACAAATGGCACCATCCCAAAGCTACGTGGAACTTCATCCCCAGAAGATGCCGTTTCGCACCATTTACCAAACAGATTATTCGTGGCTGCCAACACAGGGAAATGTTCTGCTGCGTGCCGCTGAAAAATTGGTAATAGTGTCTCAGGGATTGCATCTTTTCGTGTTAAATCTCCATTGCGGTTCTGGCCGGATATGGTGCGTTCTGTCCATCTCGCCACATTTGGGGCAACCTGCTCCATAATGTCGCGGCTGGCCGGATCTCGGTACAAATGCGCATAGAGCGGTCCGAGCAGGGCGAAATCTGCGAGGGTAGGCCTGTCTCCAAAAACATACTTACTGTTCTCGAGATGAGCGGAAAACTCGGCAAGGAACTGTTCGTAAGAAGCCTCAATGCCCGGAATTGTTGTCTCGTCAATGCCAAGCAGTGAAACCATCGCACGAAATTTTTCTCCGCGCTGCTTCCCAATAGAATAGTGTTCATTCGCCGGCGCATCAGGCGCAGAGGATCGCCCGAACTCTGTAAAAATCCAATCTTCGTTGTAATTCCAACGGTAATGCATCGCCGGTAAGAGTAACCATTGATCTCCAAAGACCTGCATCAAAAGAGACGCAAACTGTTGCATCGGACCATCGGGCATGACGGAGGGTTCGGGGTTCGTGGACTCAATCTCGGCGATGATGTCCGCCGTATCTTGAACGATGCGTCCATCTGGCGTCTGAAGAACAGGAATAACCGGCCAACCCACATGCGGTAGTATAACCGTTTTCATAATGGTTTCGTTGACGGCGTGCTCTTCGAAGACAAGACCTTTCCAGTTTATGTATCCCCGTACCTTTCCAGTGAACAGGCTGGCTTGCGAGCCATAGAGAATGTAACCGGTCATGAGATGTGTCCTTGCGCCATTGAAATTGAATGCCGATGCACGAAAGAGATTGGATGGATCAAGTGTCCCACGTATCCCAATTAGTCGCAACAAAGAGCTCGGCTTACGTTGCGATCAACGCAGTATTCAATCCGGCGATTTCAGCCCACTTAGAAGGAGATGCTTTGCACCTCGTTATGGAACCGAGTGTCGGATATTCGAGGCTTTGAACCTATCGCTATACGTGTGGATTTAATCGAATAGAGACTTCCTTTAGGACCCCTAAAAGCGCCTTAACAGACATTCGTGTAAGCTGCAGCATTCGTAAGTCTGGGCTCTTTCAGGACCTTCGCCGCGATGGTCATGAGTGGCTGTTCAGGGAACTGCCGTTCGCTGCACCATGAATGAACTCACAGACTGCGGACTTAGCAGACCTTTGCTGCGCGCAGGTAAATGTCTGGTTTGGGAAACCGCTGAACAAACGGTCGTTTTTGAAGCAGTAGCGCAAAGGATTTATGTTCTTCACATCCTTCGCCCTGTGGCCGATTGTTTTCTCTCGTTAGGATAACATCTGTTCGTTAGTGTTCTCAATATGACAACAGAACCAAGACTTGATATCATCGGAGCCGCGCTTGCTGACTCGACCCGATCCCGCATTCTTTGCGAAATGATGGATGGGCGAGCGTTCACAAACAAAGAGCTTGCCTGCGCAGCTGATGTCAGCGCCCAAACCGCGAGTGCGCATCTCAAGCATCTTGAAGCTGCTGGTTTGAGTTCATCCCTTCGCAGTGGTCGCAATGTTTATCACCGCATCGCAAGCGCTGAAGTCGCTGGTGTGCTGGAGGCTTTGGCAAGCCTGTCACCTAGGGACCATCTACACCGCGCTAAAGACAGACGTCTTCCAGAAGCAGATACCTTGCGCGCACGCAGCTGTTACAATCATATTGCTGGTCGGCTTGGTGTTTTGATCACAGCCCGACTAATTGCTTTGGACGTGCTGGAGTTGGAAGGAGAAGTCGTTTCGATGGGCTCTGAGGGGGCGACATTCTTCCATCGAGTGGGGATAGGAATACCGCTTCTGAATAATATCAAAAAACCCATCATAAAACTCTGTCTGGATTGGACTGAACGCAAGCACCACATATCTGGCCCTTTAGCGACAGCGTTTATGGATAAATCTTTGGAAATGAAGTGGCTGGAACGGCGTGTGGGAAGCAGAGCGCTTGTGATAACCGCTTTTGGTTATGAGGTGAGAGTGTCCGATCTTCTGTGTAACTGCGATCTGGTCCATGCT
>TARA_R110002049_G_scaffold174462_3_pt1 | contig 13134 bp, 12 predicted proteins | sample TARA_R110002049 | Tara Oceans TARA_R110002049 (sample SAMEA4396941) | marine metagenome | biome: Polar Biome; feature: [SRF] surface water layer (ENVO:00010504); material: water (ENVO:00002006), including particulate matter (ENVO:01000060) such as... | depth 5 m | reverse complement strand
GAAACCCCGAGGCAGAGCCATCGGGGAATTATTTAGATTAAATTCCAATGAATCCTATTGCACAACTCATAGAAACCTTAAATAATCAAAATTTATGGGATAAAACTATGGCGTTAAAACGCAACGACTACCTTAAAGTAAAGGGCAGTATTGATACAAATTTGTATTTAGTTTTAAGTGGAAGCTTGCGTATTTTTGTAATCGATGAATTTGAAGAACACACCATAAGGTTTGGTTACAAAAATAATTTAATTGCTGCTCTTGATTCTTTTTTAAACGAACAACCCTCCGATTTTTATATCCAAGCTTTAAAAAGTTCTACACTAAAAGTAATCAGTAAAACTAAGTTTATGGATTATGTTACTTCCTCTTTTGAGAATACGAAAACATGGCAACTCATTTTAGAAAATTTTGCGCTTCAACAAATGGAACGCGAACGCGATATTTTAACCACATCGCCTGTTGAACGCTACAATCGAGTTTTAAAACGCAGCCCGCAATTGTTTCAAGAAATCCCCAATAAATACATTGCATCTTATCTTCGAATGACACCTGAAACACTTTCAAGAATTAAAAAATCTTAATTTCAATCAATTTTTATATCTACTTAATTACCAACCTTTGTAAAAAACAAAATCATGAATATTACATCGGAAGCATTAATTTCAGAATTAATAGAATTAACAAGACAAAACATTAACGAAGCGGAACAATTAAATCAAAAATCAATTAACGAACTCAATTGGAAACTTGATGAAAAAACGTGGAGTGTTTTAGAAGCTATAGAACATTTAAATCTTTACGGCGATTTTTATTTACCCGAAATAGAAAACTGCATGGACAAAAGCAATAAAACTTCAGAAGCTTACTATAAACCAGGATTACTTGGCGACTATTTTGCAAAAAGCATGTTACCCAAAGAAAAATTAAATAAAATGAATACGTTTAAAAGTAAAAACCCAAATGGCAGCTATTTGGATAAATCTACTTTAAAACATTTTTTATCACAACAAGAAAAAACACTCCATATTTTGAATAAAGCTCGAAATGTAAGCCTGAACAAAACTAAAGTATCAACAACTTTAGGGAAACTGGTGAAATTAAAATTAGGAGATACTCTAAGAGTAGTTATTTATCACAATCAAAGACATATTGTACAAGCTGAAAAATCACTCGAACTTCAACTAAACGACTAAACGACTAAACGACTAAACGACTAAACGAAAATATCAATTTTTATCCTCAAGCAAAGGCACAAACCGAAACTCGCCAAACTCGTGTTGCTCAAATTCTTTTGGTCCTTTTCTAATAAAAAGTGTCATAACTTGAATAGCATCACCCACAGGAATAACAAGCCTTCCGCCTATTTTTAATTGACCCAACAACGGTTTAGGCACAAAAGGCGCTCCCGCAGTTACAATAATACTGTCAAAAGGCGCTGCTTCTTCTAAACCTTTATAACCATCACCAAAAATGAGTTTTTTAGCACGGTACCCCAACTTTGGTAAAAACTTACCGGTTTTTTTAAAAAGCTCTTGTTGGCGCTCAATGCTCCAAACTTTAGCTCCCAACTCACACAAAACAGCTGTTTGGTATCCGCTTCCTGTACCAATTTCTAAAATTTTATCCCCTTTTTTAACTTGAAGCAATTCACTTTGAAAAGCCACCGTGTAGGGTTGCGATATGGTTTGATCTGCTCCAATAGGAAATGCTTTATCTTGGTAGGCATGATCTAAAAAACCAGAATCCATAAATAAATGTCTAGGTATGTTTCCTATGGCTTTTAAAACAGCTTCATCAGTTATTCCTTTGTCTTTAATGATGTTAACTAACTTTTGTCTTAATCCTTTGTGCTTAAAAGTATCTGTCAATTTTGGTGGCGTTTAGTATGCTAAAATTAGGCAAACATTTTAAAGTCTGAAACTATTTATTGAGAATTTATTTTAAATAAAAATCAGACTAAAAATTCATATCAATTAACTAAATTCATACGGTAAATATCTTATTTTTGTTGAAAACGTAATAATTATGCTAAATGTTGGTGTACTTGGTGCTGGCCACCTCGGAAAAATTCATTTAAGACTTCTTAAACAATCTGAAAAATATAATCTTGTAGGTTTCTATGATGCCGATGAAGACAACGGTAAACGCATAGAAGCCGAATTTGGATATACATTTTTTAATTCGGTTGATGCACTTATTGGTGCTGTTGATGTGGTGGATATTGTAACACCTACCCTTTCGCATTACGACTGTGCGAAACAAGCCATTGCAAAAGGCAAGCATATTTTTATTGAAAAGCCTATTACCAATACCGTTGCCGAAGCGGAACACATTAGAGAACTTTTAGCAAAACATAATTTACGCGGACAAGTGGGACATGTAGAGCGTTTTAATCCTGCTTATTTAGCTGTAAAAGATGACATTAAATCACCTATGTTTATTGAAACACATCGATTAGCTGAATTTAATCCAAGAGGGACCGATGTTCCTGTTGTTTTAGATTTAATGATTCATGATATTGATATTATTTTGAGTGTTGTAAAATCTAAAATAAAAAACATTTCCGCAAGTGGTGTGGCCGTTATTAGCGACACACCGGATATTGCCAATGCCCGATTAGAATTTGAAAACGGTTGCGTTGCCAATTTAACCGCCAGTAGAATTTCACTTAAAAAAATGCGTAAAGCACGTTTCTTTCAAAAGGATGCTTATATCTCGGTAGATTTTTTAACTAAAAAATGTGAAGTGGTTAAAATGAAAGATGCTCCAGAAAATCCAGGAGATTTCGATATGGTTTTACAAAATGCGGAAGGTGTTAAAAAACAAATCTATTTTGACAACCCAAAAATTGCTGACAATAATTCTATTTTAGATGAATTGGAAACCTTTGCTGATGCCATAAATAATAATACAACACCAATAGTAACCTTGCACGATGGCACCGAAGCATTGCGTGTTGCTAATCAAATAATTGATTGTTTCTAATCCCATCCTTAGTCCTTCCCAAAGGGAAGGAAACTCTGATGGGTAAAACTTATAATTAAACTAAATTAGACGATACTATTAACATAACAGGTTCGCTCCTTGGGAGAGGTTAAAAGAGGATTATGAAAAACACAGCAGTAATTGGTGCTGGCACTATGGGAAACGGAATTGCCCATACCTTTGCACAAAGCAGATTTAAAGTTAACCTTATAGATATTAACGAAGCCTCGTTGAAACAAGGGATGGAAACCATTACCAAAAATTTGGATAGAATGGTTGCCAAAGAAAAAATTACTGAATCTGATAAAACAGAGACTTTATCAAACATTTCTACATTTACAAACATTTCTGATGGCGTTAAAAATGTAGATTTGGTTGTTGAAGCCGCTACAGAAAATATAGATTTAAAGCTTAATATTTTTAAGCAACTCGATGGCCTTTGTCCAGAAGATACCATTTTGGCAACCAACACCTCTTCCATTTCCATTACACAAATAGCAGCGGTAACCAATAGGCCCGAAAAGGTCATTGGGATGCATTTTATGAACCCGGTTCCCATAATGAAATTAGTCGAAATTATTCGTGGTTACAACACGAGTGATACAGTGACCAAAACCATCATGGACGTATCTAAAACTTTAGGGAAAGACCCTGTAGAGGTTAATGACTACCCTGGGTTTGTTGCCAATCGGATTTTAATGCCCATGCTTAACGAATCCATCGAAACACTTTACAACGGTGTTGCTGGCGTGCATGAAATTGATACGGTTATGAAACTGGGAATGGCACACCCAATGGGCCCTTTACAATTAGCCGATTTTATTGGTTTAGATGTTTGTTTATCTATTTTAAATGTGATGTACAACGGCTTTAAAAGCCCAAAATATGCACCGTGTCCGTTATTGGTCAATATGGTTCGTGCAGGTAAATTAGGTGTAAAATCTGGAGAAGGTTTTTATGATTATTCAGAAAGTAGAAAAGCAGAGAAAATTGCTTCGCAGTTTTTGAAGAAATGAGTGTTCAGTGTTCAGTGTTCAGTGTTCAGTGTTCAGTAAATTTAAAATTTAAGAATGAAATTTCAAGATTTATTAGCTTACCAAAAATCCTTTAGCTTAGCAATGAAAATTTTTCATTTATCAAAATCATTTCCTAGAGAAGAAACATATTCGCTTACAGACCAAATAAGAAGGTCTTCTCGTAGTGTTTCTGCAAATATTTCTGAAGCTTACAGAAAAAGATTATATCCCAAACATTTTATTAGTAAACTAACCGATAGTGATGCAGAAAACTCAGAAACTCAAACATGGCTAGAATTCTCATTACAATGTAATTATATTTCTAAAGACACTTTCAATAATCTGATGAACGAGAGTAATGAGGTTGGTAAATTGATTAACTATATGATTCTAAATCCCGAAAAATTTGGTTCAAAGTAGTAATCAACTGATTACTGATCACTGATTACTGAACACTAATTATATGGCCAAAATAATCCCATTTAAAGCAGTAAGACCAACTAGAGCAATTGTCGGTTTAGTTGCATCTCGTTCATACCAAAGTTATACCATAGACGAACGCGAATCGCGTATGGCCTATAATCCCTATTCATTTTTACATATTGTAAATCCAGGTTATAAATACGATCAGGTAATTAAAGGAGAAGAACGTTATAAACTAGTTAAAAACAGATATTTAGAATTTAAGGAGGAAGGCGTGTTCATTACAGATAAAAAGCCGGCTTTATATGTGTATAAAATAGTAAATCGTCACAATCAAACTTTTAATGGTATTATAGCAGCAACAAGTGCAGAAGACTATGAAAAAGACATTATTAAAAAGCATGAAGACACCATTGAATCACGGGAAGAAACCTTTAAAAATTATTTAAAAACAGTAGGTTTTAATGCAGAGCCGGTGCTGCTCACCTACCCGGACAACACTATTATTGGCGGTATTATTAAAGAAACTCAAAAAAAGCATGCCGAATACGAGTTTACTATGACCTATAAGGACACACATTACTTATGGAGAATTGATGATAAAGCTATTATCAAATCAATACAAAATGAATTTGAAAAAATGAACACTATCTATATTGCCGATGGGCATCATAGATCGGCATCATCTCATCTATTATACCAAGAGGAAAAAAAATTGAATCCAGGTCATAACGGTTCAGAATCATATAACTTTTTTATGTCGTATTTAATCCCAGAATCAGATTTGGTGATACACGAATTTAACCGTTTAGTTAGAGACCTTAATGGATTGACCAAGGAGGGGTTTTTAATAAAATTAGATACTTTTTTCCGAATTGAAAATAGAGGTAACATACCATATAAGCCAACAAAGCCACATCATTTTAGTATGTATTTAGATGGTAACTTTTATTCTCTTTATTTGCGAAAATCTGCTTATGAATTTAAAACATCATTGGACGATTTAGATGCGCACATACTATATAAAACCATTTTAGAGCCTATTTTAGGAATTAAGGATTTACGTAATAACAATCGCATTGAATATTCCCACACACATGGGAAAGACGAAACGGTAAATATAAAAGGCAGCGTTGATAGTGGTGAATTTAAAGTTGGTTTTGGTATGTGTTCCGCAACTGTAACCCAAATGAAACAAATTGCAGATGATGGTTTAAAAATGCCGCCAAAAAGCACCTATATTTTGCCAAAGTTAAGAAGTGGAATTACAATTTATGAATATTGACACTTCGTGTTATTCTGAACTTGTTTCAGAATCCCATCAAATAAAAGAAAAACAAATAATGAGTATTAAAGAAAACCTCAACAACATAAAATCCACATTACCCGAACATGTTACACTTGTTGCAGTTTCAAAAACAAAACCAGTAAGCGATTTAATGGAAGCCTATAATGCCGGCCAGCGAATTTTTGGTGAAAACAAAATCCAAGAAATGGCCGAAAAATATGAGGCTATGCCAAAAGACATTGAATGGCATATGATTGGGCACGTGCAGCGAAATAAAGTAAAATATATGGCTTCGTTTGTATCTTTAATTCATGGCGTTGATAATTTTAAATTGCTTAAAGAAATTAACAAACAAGCCCAAAAGCACGATAGGATTATTGATTGCTTGCTGCAAATAAAAATAGCTGAAGAAGATTCAAAATTTGGAATGAGTAAACATGACGCTTCAGAAATAATGCAATCTAAAAACGTTTCAGAATTAAAATATATTCGCATTACGGGAGTTATGGGTATGGCTACTTTTACCAATGACCAAAATAAAATAAAAGAAGAGTTCAACCTACTAAAATCAACATCTGATGATTTAAAATCACTGAATACCGATAACTGCAAACTGCAAACTATTAGTATGGGAATGAGCGGCGATTATCAATTGGCCATTGCATGTGGCAGTACCATGATTCGGGTTGGAAGTAGTATCTTTGGGGCTAGAAATTATGATTGAAAGATTGAGCAACAGCTCAACAAAAAACAAATAAAGGCATAACCATTTTTTGTACGCAATACTAGACATAGAAACCACTGGAGGCAAGTATAATGAAGAAGGCATAACCGAAATTGCTATATATAAATATAATGGCCATGAGGTGGTCGATCAATTTATAAGCTTGGTTAATCCAGAGCGAGACATTCAGCCCTTCGTAGTAAATCTTACAGGAATTAACAGCAGCATGTTACGCAATGCACCAAAGTTTTACGAAGTTGCAAAACGTATTATTGAAATCACCGAAGACTGTATTTTGGTGGCACATAATGCCCAATTTGATTATAGAATTTTAGGTATGGAATTTAGACGATTGGGTTATGAGTATAAACGCAGGTCTTTATGCACAGTGGAGTTAGCCAAAGATTTAATTCCCGACCAGCCCTCTTACAGCCTTGGTAAGTTAGTACGGTCACTCGGAATTCCTGTAACCGATAGACACCGTGCTTCAGGAGATGCTTTAGCTACGGTTAAGTTATTTAAAATGTTGTTGGACAAAGATTCTACAAAAACTATTGTTAAAAAATCCATTCGATTAAACCCTAAGAAGCAATTGGAACCACGCCATTTAGATATTCTAGATGATTTACCTTCAATAACGGGCGTTTATTATATTCATAAAGCAGATGGCGACATTATATATATTGGAAAAAGCAACAACATCAAAAAGCGCATCAATCAGCATTTTACAAACACCAATCATAAATCAAAAAAAATACAAACACAAGTAACTGCCGTAACCTATGAAGCTACCGGTAGCGAACTTGTTGCGCTACTAAAAGAAAGTGAAGAAATAAAGCGTATTAAACCCATACATAACAGAGCTTTAAGGCGAAACATTTTTACACACGCCCTGTATAGTTTTAAAGACGAGAACAACTACGTCAATCTTAAAATTGATGTGGCCGATGGCCGCAAGAAACCAATAACAACCTTTAGTAACCGCCAAAGCGGAAAAAGTTTTATTACAAAAGCAGTTGATGATTACAATTTATGTCAAAAATTAGCTGGATTATATAAAACAAAAAGCAGTTGTTTTAAATATGGGATAAAGGAATGTGAAGGTGCTTGTATACAAAAAGAAGCCCCGAAAATTTACAACAAACGGGTTAAAACATTAATTGATAAAAATAGCTACGCCAATAAAAATATGGTGATTATTGACAAAGGCAGGGATATTGATGAGCGCAGTGCCATTTTAATAGAAAATGGCGTTTTTAAAGGTTTAGGCTTCTTTAACTTAAATTATCAAATTAATAATATGGAGGTACTGGAATCTATTATTACGCCCATGAATAACAATAGGCACACACAGCACATTATCCAAAGTTATCTTAGAAAAAACAAACGATTAAAGGTTATATCATTCAATTAAAGCTTTCTTTTAGTATTTTTGAATAAATGGGATCATTAAAAAAAAATTGGAAAACAAAACTTCATGATATTATTTATGAAGCTGATACGCCTTCGGGCAAGTTGTTTGATGTTATATTATTAATTACAATCATAGCAAGTATTATTCTTGTCATGCTAGAGAGCATTAAAAACTTTGATGAAAACTACCATAATTTTTTAAATATTTCAGAATGGATAATTACGATACTTTTTAGCTTTGAATATATAGCAAGAATTATAACCGTTAAAAAACCTTTTAAATATATTTTTAGTTTTTATGGGATTGTTGATTTTTTATCGACCATTCCAAAATACATTTCATTATTATTTGGTGGTGTACATGCATTGGCCGCATTACGCGCATTACGTTTGCTAAGGGTTTTTAGAATATTAAAACTAGCACGCTATTTAGGCGCTTCAAATATGCTAATCTCTGCACTAAAATCAAGTCGCGCAAAAATTTCGGTGTTTTTATTTGCGGTACTTATCCTTTCTATAATTTTTGGGACGATAATGTACCTCATTGAAGGTGAAGAGAGCGGTTTTACCAGTATACCTGCAAGTGTGTATTGGTGCATTGTAACACTTACTACGGTTGGGTTTGGAGATATTGCTCCCATAACGCCCATAGGGCAACTAATTGCGGCTATAATTATGGTATTGGGTTATGGCATTATTGCCGTACCTACTGGTATTGTTTCAGCTGAATATACGGCCCAAGGAAAAAAAGTGACACCTCACAATAATGAAAGTGTCCCATTAAATTCAAAATCCTGTGAAAATTGTTTGGCTGAAAACCATAAAGATAAAGCCGATTATTGCTATAACTGCGGAGAGAAACTTCATATATAAATTATTATCAAAACAAAGCATCTCATTTCAATTATTGGCCCAACGGCAATAGGCAAAACCGCCCTAAGTATAAAACTTGCTCAATATTTTAGCACAGATATAATATCTGCTGATTCCCGTCAGTTCTTTAAGGAAATGCAAATTGGCACAGCGGCACCTTCAAATAAAGAATTGGCAGCAGCTAAGCATCATTTTATCCACCATAAATCAATACATGAAAAATATAACGTTGGTGCTTTTGAAAAAGCGGCAATAAACTTATTAAACACGCTTTTTGAAACACATAATGTCGTTATTATGACTGGAGGTTCAGGGCTTTATGTGGATGCCGTAACAAAAGGTTTGGATGATTTTCCAGAGGTAGATCCAAATATTAGAAACACTTTAAATGCGCAACTTAAAAATGATGGCTTAGCCGCTTTACAAAACCTGTTAAAGGCGCTAGATATAAAAACCTTTAAAACCATTGCTATTACTAATCCTCACCGTGTCATTCGTGCTTTAGAAATTTGTATTGGCACAGGAAAACCATATTCTTCGTTTTTAAACAAAGGAAAAGAAAAACGAAATTTTAAAACCATAACCATTGGATTAACTGCTGAAAGAGATCTTATTTATAACCGCATTAACCAGCGGGTTGATTTAATGATGGAAGCTGGCTTATTAAATGAAGTGAAAAAATTAACAGAACACCAAAACCTAAATGCCCTAAATACAGTTGGCTATAAAGAACTGTTCAACTATTTAAATGGCCAATGGCCTTTAGATTTTGCTGTGTCGGAAATTAAAAAGAATACCCGACGCTTTGCAAAACGCCAACTCACTTGGTTTAAAAGAAATGAAGAAACGCTTTGGTTTGATTACACTGAAGAATCGGATAACATTATAGAACATTTAGAAACCCTAATTAAATGACCGTAGAAGCTATATTATCAAAATTGGTTTCCTTTCCTGTCTTGGGTGGAGAAAGCAACCTATCGATCATTAATTGGATTAAATCTTATATTGAATCTTATGACGTAGAATGTGTTCTAGTTCCTAATGAAATAGGAAACAAAGCCTCCTTGCATTGCCGTATTGGACCTCCAGTAAGTGGTGGCTTAATTTTGTCTGGCCATACAGATGTGGTTCCTGTTGAAGGTCAGGATTGGGAAACAGATCCTTTTAAATTAGTAGATAAAGGAGATGGCAAATTATATGCCCGGGGCACTTGCGATATGAAGGGGTTTATAGCATGTTGCTTGAGCGTTTTACCTCATTTAGCCAAAGCTGATTTAAAAAAACCCATCTATTTTGCTTTTTCTTATGATGAAGAAGTTGGTTGTTTGGCGGCCCCAGAATTGATAGCACATATTTTAAATCACTATCCAGAAACTCCCAAATATGTGATAATAGGCGAACCTTCGTTGTTACAGCCCATTGTTGGCCATAAAGGAATTTGCTTATATACCACAAAGGTAAATGGTTCAGCGGGACACAGCAGTGGTATAAGGAAAGAAGTGAGCGCCATCCACGAATGTGCCAGATTAATTTTATGGCTGGAAGATAAAATGAATACTCTAGTTGATTCAGGCCGTATTGATGAACGTTTTAAACCACCTCACTCCTCTTTGCATACAGGTATTGTTCATGGTGGAATAGCACCAAATGTCATTGCAGATAAAGCGTATTTTTCTTGGGATGCCAGAGTAATTCCAAAAGATAATTTATCGGAAATCATAGAAGCCTTTAAAACGCATTGCAATAACAGAATGGAAGTGTTAAAACCTATATTCCCCGATTTTAAAATTGACACTGAAGAAATACATCCACCCGTAACCAGTTTTTTAACTAACGAAGACACCGATATTGTAAAACTTATTTTAAAAATAAACTCTAATAAAAATATTGGAACGGTTGCCTATGCTTCAGAAGCGGGACAATTTAACGAAGCTGGCTTACAAAGTATTGTTTGTGGTCCTGGGTCTATTGAACAAGCCCATAGGGCCAACGAATTTGTTTCTAAAGAAGAACTGACTAAATATATTGAAATGCTAACTAAATTAATGGTATTATTTACTACTGAAAGCATTCTTGATGGTTTTTAATTTGAATAGCCTTAGAATAAAGTAATTTGTCCTTCGCCGTCTATTTCCCCATCATCAGAATTGCCTTTATTGTTATCTGGATTGGAGGTATTGGAATCTTTAATTTCATCAATATTAATTGTCTCTTCATCAACAACCTCTAGATCATCGGCATGAACTTCTTCGGGTGCTTCATAAGGTAAGGGATCCAGTAAATTAATCTGATTTACTTTATCTTTTGTCAGTTGATTTCCTTGTGCTGAAATTCCTTTTATATCAATAAATGCTTCTAAATTAACTTCTAAGTTTTCCTTTCTCTCTTTTCCGCGTTCTTTTGCAAAAACCACCTCAGCCATAGGCTTCCAGTCTGTTGAAACAATTTCCAATTGTGATTTTGCATGCTCTGAAATAAAGGATTCTTCTCTTCCTTCAATTTCAATTAAAAACCGTTTCACATAATAAAGTTCCTTTTCGCCGTTAAAATAAATTGCTGAAATGGGCTTTTTAGGAACCCATTTTTCCAACACGATCATATCATTATCAAAATGCATGGTTACCTCGGGGGTAACTGTTTTAACAATTCCAGATTGAGTGATAATCAATAGTTTATCCTCGCCTCTAAATTCGCCTATAAGTTCTCCTCTACCATCAACATTTATACGTTGTACCGTATCATCAAACCATATTTTTCTTGGCTTTAAGGTAGAAACGCCTTTTTCTTTAAGCTCAATACGTTTAACAGAATATTTTGTAACTAAGTTTCCTTTTGATACGCGGCCTTTTATTAAAACATCAGCAAAATCAATATCCCATTTCAATTTTTTAATACTTCCAGCTTGACGAAGCATAACGGTAACAACCTCAGCTTCTCCATTCGGGTTTGCAGAAAAATACAACAGCACCGAACCTTTATTACCATTTGTTAAATCATACTCCCTGTCTCTAGTAGTACTGGTAACCGCAAAGCGTTTTATATAAGATGGCCCGCGACTTCCATCGCGATAAATCATATTATAGATGGTACGCTTATCTTTTTTCTTAAACACAGCAACGTGGATAATATCTTTACCTATAAAGGTTTTAGAATCTACTTTTGTCACCATCATTTTACCTTGTTTGGTGAACACAATAATATCATCAATATCGCTACAATCACAAACATATTCATCACGTTTAAGAGACGTTCCAATAAAACCTTCTTCTCTATTTACATAAAGCTTTGTATTACGTATAACCACTTTTGTAGCATCAACATCATCAAAAGTACGGATTTCTGTTTTACGTTCGCGTCCTGCACTGTATTCTTTTTTAAGCCTCGTAAAATAAGCTATGGCGTAATCTATAAGATGTGCTAGATGATGCTTAACTTGGGCTATTTGGTCTTCTAAAGCATCAATTTTTTGTTGGGCTTTATCTATATCAAATTTTGAAATACGCTTGATTCTAATTTCAGTTAAACGTACAATATCATCTTCGGTAATGGTGCGTTTTAAATGCTTTATATGTGGTTGCAATCCTTTATCAATCGCATTAATTACACCTTCCCAAGTTTCTTCTTCTTCAATATCTCGGTAAATTCTGTTCTCGATAAAAATACGTTCTAATGAGGCGAAGTGCCATTGTTCTTCAAACTCCCCTAATTTTATTTCTAACTCTTGTTTTAAAAGCTGAACGGTATTATCTGTTGAGCGACGTAACATTTCGGTAACTCCAACAAAAAGTGGTTTGTTGTCTTCTATAACGCAGCCTAAAGGCGAAATTGATGATTCACAACTTGTAAAAGCAAATAAGGCATCAATAGTTTTATCGGGCGATAAACCAGCTGGTAAGTGTATTAATATTTCAACCTCAGCAGCGGTATTATCTTCTATCTTTTTAACTTTTATCTTCCCTTTATCGTTGGCTTTTAAAATAGAATCTATCAGCGAAGACGTTGTGGTTCCAAATGGGATTTCGGAAATAACCAAAGTGTTTTTGTCTAGCTGGGATATTTTGGCACGAACACGCACTTTACCACCACGCAAGCCATCATTATAATTTGAAAAATCGGCTTCTCCACCAGTAGGGAAATCAGGTAAAATGGTAAAACGCTTGCCTTGTAAATGCTTTATGGAAGCATCGATAAGTTCTATGAAATTATGCGGTAATATTTTTGTTGATAAGCCAACTGCAATACCTTCACCGCCTTGTGCCAATAGCAATGGGAACATGACAGGCAAATTTACAGGTTCTTTTCTACGCCCATCATAACTGGCTTGCCATTCGGTAATTTTAGGATTGAAAACAACATCCAACCCAAACTTAGAAATACGCGCTTCAATATAACGCGAGGCTGCTGCTCTA
>TARA_R110002049_G_scaffold302636_3_pt1 | contig 13145 bp, 10 predicted proteins | sample TARA_R110002049 | Tara Oceans TARA_R110002049 (sample SAMEA4396941) | marine metagenome | biome: Polar Biome; feature: [SRF] surface water layer (ENVO:00010504); material: water (ENVO:00002006), including particulate matter (ENVO:01000060) such as... | depth 5 m | reverse complement strand
TGTCCTTTTTTTTATCTTCAATTTCACCTTTTAGATCTTCATGCTTCCTTACTGCCTTTTCTAGCTTTTTCTTTTCTTTTTCTGCTCTTTTTAATACTTTCTCTGCTCTTTTGGCCTCTTTTATCGTTTTTTTTGCTTCTTTTTCGGCTTTCTCAATCCTCAATAGCGTTGCAGCATCTTTGGCGGCATTGGTTGCTAATACAATTGAATCAGTTACTGTTTCTGATTTTTGCTTAGTTTCTTGTCCGTAACTTGAGAATGTAAATACTACTGTTAATCCGAATACTAAATAATGTTTCATAAATTAATAAAATTCATATTGTTAATGGTTTGGCGAAGATATAAAATAGTACAATTGAAAAATTAAAATTAAAGGGTACTATCTAAAGAAAAGTTTAACGGATTCCTACTTTCGTTTTTTATATTTTTGCACTTAAATTATTACTATGTTTTCAAATGAATCGATTATAGCATTAGCCACACCCTCTGGAGCTGGAGCAATTGCTGTAATTCGAATTTCAGGAATAGATGCTATTTCAATTGCTTCCAAACACTTTATTTCTAAAAAAGGAAAAAAGCTAGCGCTTCAAAAAAGTCACACTATTTTACTTGGACATATTACCGATGGTAATCGCATACTTGATGAAGTATTAATTTCAATTTTTAAAGGACCTAATTCATATACAGGAGAAAATGTAGTAGAAATTTCATGTCATGGTTCTACCTATATTCAACAAGAAATACTACAACTTTTTTTAAGAAACGGATGTAGAACTGCCGATGCGGGAGAATTTACACTACGTGCTTTTCTTAATGGAAAAATAGACTTGAGTCAGGCTGAAGCAGTGGCCGATGTTATTGCATCGGATAACGCTGCAAGCCACCAGATTGCAATCCAGCAAATGCGTGGGGGATTCAGTAATGAAATAAAAGAATTGCGGGCAGAACTTATGAATTTTGCTTCATTAATAGAATTGGAATTAGATTTTGCAGAGGAAGATGTAGAATTTGCCAATAGAGCCCAGTTTCAAGATTTAATACATAGAATTCAATTAGTTTTAAAGCGATTAATAGATTCTTTTGCCGTCGGAAATGTTATAAAAAACGGAATTCCAGTAGCTATTGTTGGTGAACCAAATGTTGGAAAATCTACGCTTTTAAATTCATTATTAAATGAAGATCGTGCAATAGTTTCTGATATTGCAGGAACAACAAGAGATACCATTGAAGATGAAATATCTATCGGTGGAATAGGTTTTAGATTTATAGATACAGCCGGAATTAGAGAAACTGTAGATGTTGTTGAGGGCATTGGTATTCGTAAGACTTTTGAAAAAATTAAACAAGCACAAGTTGTTTTGTATTTAGTTGATGGCTCTCTCTTAGCTGCAAATAATGCTATTGAAGCCTTAAAAATTGAGCTTGAAAAAATAAAAAATCAGTTCCCACTAAAAACAATCATCATAATTATTAATAAATCAGACCAGCTTGCCACAGAAAATATTAAAGCTTACCGTCACCAACTTATAACGGAAGATAAGCAGCAAAAGACCATTTTTATTTCTGCAAAAACAGGTGCTGGAGTTGATGATCTAAAGGCTGATTTGTTAGGTTTAATAAATACGGGGGGCCTTAGAAACAATGAAACTATTGTAACAAATTCTAGGCATTACAATTCCTTATTAAAAGCTTTAGAGGAAATCCAGAAAGTGCAGTATGGAATGGACGCTGGCTTCTCTGGAGATTTATTGGCAATAGATATTCGACAGGCATTATACCATTTTGGTGAAATTACAGGAGAGATAACCTCTGATGATTTACTAGGGAATATTTTTGCTAATTTCTGTATTGGCAAATAATAAAGGAAAACAAATGATAACAAAAGAAGCTAAACAACAGTTTATCAAACATTTATAATATTTATCCTTTCTTTTAACTTCTCTTTTTTATATATTTATTACATCTAATTTACACCTTAACTCTATGGAGGTGTAAAAAGATGTAAATATTGATATATGAAAATCCATCTTAAACAAAAGAAACTCAAAAGCGGAAAAACTAGTCTTTATATTGAATTCTATAAAGGGTACATGACAAATGAAGAAGGTAAAATTAAACACAATCGTGATTTTGAATATCTTGAACTTTACTTAACCACTGACCCAAAATCTGCTTCTGAAAGAAAAGAAAATAACGAGCAACTCGAATTGGCCAATCAAATTTTAGCCATAAGAAAAGCCGAAGTTTATCAAGGTAAATATGAACTCCAAAACAATCATAAGGGTAAAACCAATTTCTTAGAATTTTACACTCAAAAGAAAGAGGAACGATATCAAACCAAAGGGAATTATGATAATTGGGAAGCAGCACAAAAACATTTAGAAGCCTACTGTCCTCAAAATATCACTTTTAATGACATTGATGTAGATTTCATTAAAAGCTTCAAGAAATACTTAGATACTGTTGCAGTAACCAAGAGCGAAAAGAAACTCTCTCAAAATACCAAACATACCTATTACAATAAATTCAAAGCCACATTAAATGCAGCCTTTGAAGAAGGGTATCTTAGTGAAAATCTTTCTAAAAAAGTAAAAGGCTTTACTATGGGAGAATCTAAAAGAGAATATCTAACTCATGAAGAAGTTCAAAAATTATCACAAACGAAATGTAAACTTCCTATTTTGAAACGCGCTTTTATATTTTCGGTTTTAAGTGGTATTCGTTGGTCTGATATCAATAAACTAGTATGGTCAGAAGTTCGTGATGAAGGATTAGATGAATTGCAAAATCCAATACATCGAATATTGTTTACACAAAAAAAAACCGATGGAGTCGAATACCTATACATATCTGAACAAGCCAGACAGTTGCTAGGCAAGAGAGGAGATCATAATGACCGAGTTTTTAGAGGCCTACGTTATAGTGCTCATATGAATATGCAACTATTAAGATGGTGCATGGATGCTGGAATAACTAAACATATCACCTTCCACTCCGCTAGGCATACTAATGCTGTACTGTTATTAGAAAACGGTGCTGACATATATACAGTATCTAAACGTCTCGGACATAGAGAAATACGCACTACGGAAATTTATGCTAAAATCGTTGATAAGAAAATGAAGGAAGCAGCCAACATTATACCTGAATTAAACTTAGAATTATGAAAAATTTATTTGAATTTATCCTAATATCAACCTTAAGAGTAAATGATTTTATCAATTCTTCTATCAGCAATGTTAGAATAAAACTAACACAATATCAATTGCATATATTTTATATGTTGATAGCACTGCTATTGTGTATTGGGTTAGTCACCATGTTGCTGTCGAACTCTAATATAATTTGGATTATAATTTACAGTGTAATACTTTTTATAAACTTATTATTTGTCAGTGCAGCAATTTATGCTTTTGAAAAAAATATTAAGATTCTAAAAATAGATGGTAAATGGGGTGCGCATAAAATAACAGAGGCTCAAACTGTTTTAAATTCTATTAATCCAGAAGAAAAGATTGATGTTCAATCTAATAATGGTTTTAAAAAGATTGAGAAGGAAAAGATTATTGAATTAATAAAAGAAAAGAAATGGTTTAGATCAGATAATCTTGATGTTGATTTAAATAATTTATTTGACTTAAATTTTTATAAAATTGATAAACTTTCCATTCATGCTGTTTTCAGTCAACCGATAGATACAGGTAGAATTTTATTCCAATTGTTTGATTTAAAAATATTTACAGAAAAACAAGTCAAAGAAATTTATCGTGCAGATATTATTAAAATCAGAAACAATAAATTAAAAGGAAACTATAACGATCATAAGTCTAAATTGATAACTAACAACGGTCTCTTTGGCTGCGATGAAATTAATATTCATGATGATTTAAATAAACTTTCTTCTGTAACTAAAAGTTATAAATAGTTTTCTATTGTTTATCAATGCTTAACTGATTCTGGGCTTTCTTATTGAATACTTTTATTTCGAATTCATAAACAAAGACAAGCGCTTGTCCATTTTTTAATTTCAAAAAATAAGACAATGGACAGTATTACATTAGACGAAAGATTATCTAGAATAGAAAAACTATTACTAGGGACAAAAAAAGTATTCACTTTTGATGAAGCATGCGATTACTCGGGTATTTCTCGTAGCTACATGTATAAGTTAACATCCTCAAATCAAATATCCTTTTCTAAACCGAATGGTAAAATCATATTTTTCTCCAAAGAAAAACTAGATTCTTGGTTGTTATCAAATCACAGAAAATCAACTCTGGAAATTAAACAAGATGCTTCGAGTTATGTATTAAATCATAAAAGATAAAGGAGATGAAAAAGGATGAATGTATAATTCAACCTAATCATATCTCTACTGCTCGATACAATCTCTCTGCCCTAGAAAAGAACATTCTTTACACCATTGTAGATAAACTACAATTTCAAATGACGAAGAACTCGTTCAATGAATTTACGGAACAGGAAGTCAAAATTTTACTAAAGACTATAGAGAAAAATAATAATTATTCCCGAATAAGGAAAGCAGTTATATCATTAGGATCAAAACATGTAGAGTTTGAAATAAATATTCCTGGCACTGATAAGGTTAAAAAAACACTGACAGTGCTTACAAGTGGATTTGATTACATCCCTAATTCAGGAGAAATCTCCTTTAAAGTGCCTTCTTCTGCTTGTGTTTTTTTCTGTTACATAGGCGGAGGCTATACCTCTTTGCAAAAATGTATAGCCATAAGCCTAAATTCTATTTTTTCTAAGTACATGTATGAATTGTGTTGTAGATGGATTGATAGGGGTGGTTACACCTGTACTATAGTGAATTTAAGAAGCTATCTATCCGTTGGAGAGAAATATGTACAACTAGCACATTTTAGAAATAAAGTATTAAATACAGCTCTAAGAGAGCTGAAACAAAAAGCCGATTACTATTTCAGTTACACGCTTATAAAAAAGAACAGTAGAAAATATACGGACATCGCTATCAAAATACATAAAAACGTATCAAACCAAGAAAGTAAGTTTATGGGAGTTGATGAAAAGAAATACAATTACACCTACCGATTTCTTTGCATATTTTTTCCAAACTATGTAGATGATAAAGCACTTGTGTATTGTGAAAAATTAACTTCAACTAGCAAATTGAATTTTGCCTATGAACGCTTTAAGAAATTAGATCAGGAATATTCTTCGGGGAGCAAGACTAATTTAGATATTAAGAATCTACTAGATTATGTAATTCTACCAGAGTTCGGAGTAAAAGAAAAACCTAAAAAATCGAAATCACACTTTACTAAAACTCAGTGTGATTCTATTGAAAATCTAGTCAAAAGGTGTGATTTGTTTAGTCAAAAGGTGTGATTTCAAAAATTAAACTTAGTCAAAAGGTGTGATTTAAATCCTGTATCCCTTGTCCCTAGTGAGGTTCAAGCGCAATACAATAGGTTAACTAATAATATAAAATACAAGTTTATAAACTTTAGAAAAATAAGCTAATGAAAAAAGAAAATATATCGTGCAGAAGCGCCCGTAATTTTTGTCTAGTGAAATTACTAGAAAAATTAGGTCACTTCCCCACAAGGAAAACGGAAAAAGAAGCTTGGTTTCTAAGTCCTTTCAGGTCAGAAACCCAAGCCTCTTTTAAGATTTCTCTGGCGTTAAATCGATGGTACGATCACGGAATGGGAAAAGGAGGAAATAGTATTGATTTAGTGATGCAGCTAAAAAATTTCACTGTGAAAGAAACTTTAGATTTTATCTCAGGTAACAATATTTCATTTTTTCAAAAGCCCGGGACCAATATTAAAAAGAAAGACAACATCGAAATAATTTCTATTCGAACGATAAAACATATCGCACTAATTGAATACTTAAGATCAAGAAAAATCCCTTTAGATATTGCGCGTCAATTTTTAAATGAAATTTATTACAAAAGCAACGGATATCGATTTTTTGGACTCGGTTTAAAAAACCATCTGGGTGGTTGGGAATTAAGAAACAAGTTTTACAAATCTTCAAGCTCTCCTAAGATGTATACCTATTTTAATTCAAATCAAAAAACACTATTAGTGTTTGAAGGTATGTTTGATTTTCTTTCCATGGCAACAATAAACCCGTTACTAATTTATCAATCAGATAGTATCATACTTAATTCTATTTCTTTCATTGCTCACATCGAAGAACATATACCAAAGTATGAACAAACATTCTTGTATTTAGACAATGACCCGTCTGGAAATTTAGCTACCTCTAGCCTACTCATTAAATATAGTGCCGTTTCTGATGAAAGAAATCTTTATTCGAACTATACAGATTTAAACCAAAAACTATGTCATGGATAGAGGATACGATAATGATTCAAGGGGTAGAGAAATAGAAAGAGGTGATCGAGGTCTAAAAAAGAAAAAGCCTTTTTTGGTGGAAATTAAAAAGCAAAATCAAATAAAGAAAATTGTTTATGAAAAATTGAATCTTGATTCGGATTCAATAAAAAATAAAGATAGCATTAGTATTGGGCAAGAAACAAACTTTATCGAGGAGGATTCAACATCGGAAAAGGTTTCGAGATGGGTGTCTGTGGACACAATCTCGACTGCTCCCGTTGGTTGCAGTACGAAAAAGTCTTTAAGTGTAAAGGATCAAATCATTAAATTCAGATGTAGTACCTATGAAAAAAAGTTATTAATCGTTAAAGTAAAACGAAGTGGATTAACCCTTAGTGAGTACTTCAGAAGAATTGCTTTTGAACAACAAATAGTGGAAAGACTCTCCGATGATGAAATCGAAATTTATCAAATGTTGGTGAAATACCACAACAATTTTAAAGCCATTAGCAATTTGGTTAAAAAGAAAAATCCTGATCTAAGTTCCACAGTATTAGAACTAGCAAATGAACTGAAGTTTCATTTAAAAAAGTTTTACAAATGATTGCAAAAGGAAAGGCTATATCACATACTAGTGCTTCAATTTCTTATGGTTGGAATCAAGAAAAAGAGGCTGAAATAGTTTTTAAACAACATTTGATTGGTGAAAATCCAAAAGAAATTACAGAAGAATTTAAGCTGTTACAAACTCAAAATTATCATTGTCATCGGAACACTTTTTCTTTTGTAATTAGTCCAACAATTAAAGATGGCCAAACATTGACTTCAAAAGATTTTGGGAAAATATGTGAAAAATTTATTGCAGAATTGCGGCTACAGGAGCGCCAGGCAATTGCTTTTGTGCATAAAGATAAAGAACACGTTCATATACACCTTTATGTGAATCGGATTGATTTTCATGGTGTTGCTTATAAGGATAGGCTAATTGGTATACGTAGTCAAAGAGCCGCAGAGAAAGTTGCCGAAAGCATGAAACTCACCACGGTAAAGCAAGTGCAATTTGAAAAAGAATTTGATTTAAAAGCAGTAAGAGAAGAAATTAAAAGAAGACACGATTTAAGCTTAAAACAATTTGAGCCAAAATCATTCAAGGATTATATCGAGGTGATGCAAACGAACGGCGTAAAAGTGATTCCGAGTATAAACAAAGCAAATAGGTTGCAGGGGTTTCGCTTTGAGTTTAATGGACAAAATTTAAAAGGAAGTGAAATTCATAGGTCTATGACTGGTGGTAATATTGGCAAATGCATTGCTCAAAATATTGGCCCTGAAAAATTATTAGCGCAAAGTAAAGCAATACCACTTTTAGGCAAAACAGTAGAGTTATCAAGCAACTTAGCATTAAGCATCACAAAGACAATAGTTAAAAAAGTAATCTCCCGAGGAATTGGGTATTAAAAAACAGAAATATGGCAAAAATTGAAGATTTAACAGAATTATTAGTTTCAGAACTGAGCGAATTTGAAAAAGGAATTGCGAAACTAGAGGTTTTAGAAAAACGAATTAATAACACTAAAATTGAAGTAGACCTAAAAGAGTTAAAACCTATAATTGCTGACCACGAAAGTGCAATGACCAGCAGTAAACAACACCAAGAACATTATCTAAATAGGTTAGAAACACTACTTAAAAATGCTAAAGTGTACCCTAAATGGTCGGTAATTACTTTTATGGTAATGGTTCTGATCACATGTTTAACTATATTTTACTCGTATACAGTAAAATCGAATGCTATAAATGCAGAAGAAGAAGCATATCAAAAAGGATTAAACACTTATGGAAATTACATGATTCAATTTTTAAATGATCACCCAAGGGCGGAAAAAGAATTTTACAAATGGAAACAGGAAACAAAAAATTAGATTCCTTTTTTTGATCTTAACTACAAAAAACCTTCAACTTTAGTCCTAAAGAATGTATGCTAGCCAAAGTACTTTCTAAAGTTAGAGCAGCTTGTTTAGCCTCTGCAGGAGGATTTTTATGCCCAATTTTTTCAAGAAAAACATCTTTTTTCATTGTATGCCCCATTACCAACCAAACTTCTTTAGAAATGTTTACATCCATTTTCTTTTTAACTATGAAATTCCAAATTGATTTGTATTCCGTACAGTCAATTTCTGGTGGTAAGTCTAAAGTTCTTATCCTTTCTTTTATATTATAACTTTTTTTAGAATTTGGGTTCCATGGTTTAGTCCAAGTTTTTACATTACCAGGTGGAGAATCATCAAATATTGATAATAAATGAGCATTTTTTACTGCCTGATTACAGATTTCACTAATCGCAGATGCACCATACCTACCATGACTTGGATTAGGTTTGTTCCCTTTACCTTTAACATGAATAAATACTATTTTCTTATTAGTCACCAAAATGAAATCTGCTGGCTCTGTATTTAAATCAGTACAAATCAACAACTCCTCTTTTTCCCCATTTTCTAACATATAATCCTTTAATTGAGACCCTTCTCCTCTATTAGCCAATAATGAAAAAATTGAGTTGTCCTGCCAAGAATCTATACTTGTTCCATTTTCTGTTCCTTTTTCGGAATATACTTTTGACAAAGCATCTATTGAAATTAACATGTTTGGTATAGGTGATACCATTTTATCAAAATTTAAACCAAATTTAAAATGAGGCTCATAAAACCTTCCTCCAGAATATGACAGACCTTTTTTAGTTAGTATTCTGAAACATTGTTTTCGATTTAAAACCTTTATTAGATTAACAACCTTGTTCTCAAATTCAGAATCAATAGTTTCTATTAGACCTGAAAGTTCTTTACAGTCTAAAACATATTTATTTCTTTTGTCATCAAATAGTACTTCAATTTTAAATTGAACTTCATTAACATTGAGTTCAAAATTATATTTCCCACTAGAATCAATATTTATTACAGAAAATTTTTCTGGAATTGACAATTCTTCAGTATTGATATCTTCCTCTGAATCATCAATATTATTAACAACCTTTAAATCATTTTCCAACTCAAATAAATCTAACAAAATACATTCGGGTGCCGGATCTTTTATAATAGATACTTCAGTTGAATATCTATTAAAAACTTTGGGGATATTTGATGTTTTGTTCAAAGAATCACATAGATAATCTATCCAATCTAAATACTCTTTGAACTTAACATTTTTACCTTCACTTTGACTAATCCTCCCTGTGCTAAAACCAATGTATGTGCGTATTTGAAATTCTTTATCTTTTAAACTAGCATCCTTATAATCTTTATAAACTTTTTTGTCAACATAATGTCCGTATGTAGAACTCAAAAAATGAGAAAAATCGTTCAAATTAGGGGCAGTATCTTGAATAGATGATGCCATATAAGAATGACTATGAGGTTCTAGCGATCCAATATTTGAACTTTTTAATGCAACACGACTCAATACAGTGTCATCTGATTGCTTAAAAATTGAACGGAGTTTTGAAGATTCTAAACCATATCCTATACCCAATTTATCTTTTCCAACTGGTAATAACTTACCCGAATCATAAAAAACTAAAAATCCTTTTTGTTTTTTAAAAAAACATATTTGATGTGTAATTTCCGGATAAAAAGCATCGGTTAAAAAAGGGGAGTTATTAACAGTGAAGTATAAATAAAGACCTGAGTCTACTCCATAAATATTCTTGAAAAAGACATGATCTTTACCTTTAAGATTATGATCTAAATATTCTTTAACAAATTGAGAAGAATCGAATGATTTATTTATTTTTATAAAATTAGCTTTTAATGGTATCAGGACTTGATTCTTTAGTTCTTCTCTTGTCCAATTAACAAATTTTTCCTTAGTTAATTTAAGTCTTACCTTTTTATCTATATATTGGTGTTCGCCAACTTTGTTGTTTAAATCGTCTAAAATTTGTTCCGCAAATGTTTTAGTTATTTTACCACTTTTATCAAGGTAAACAAAGCCATTCCAAGAGTCTAGATAGTCTGCTTCTGTATAATTATACACAAAGGCAGTTTCATCATTTCTTTTGGGATTACGGATTATTCTACCAATTTGTTGAACTAATGAACGTGTATTAGTCATTTCATCAATTATGGCTAAACATCTAAACTTACTACTATCTATTCCTTCGACTAATTTAAACTGATGAACCCAAATATCCTCTTCTTTTTCTTCCTGGCTTTTTGGGACGGCACTTAACAAATAAGGCTTTAAAGCTTTATTCTTTTCTTTAAAATCCTTTTTAAATGTTTCATGAATTGAAAAAAAATTTCTTTTTAGTCTTAATAATTCTTTAGATATTGTTATGATTGATTCTGAACTATCACATTTTATAATAAGTCTAGCTTCTTTATGAGTTTTCTTAATTTTATCAAATCTTGCAATTGAATCATTAATAGCAAGAATTACATTTTCTTTTTTACCAAGGTCTTCAACTTTAACTTTTCTTAAATATTTAAGCTCTTTTAATTCATCAAAGCTTTTTTTATAAACATAATTATCCCAATCTATATCAAATTTTTTAAAATCGTTACGGAAAGGTGTTGCTGTAAAAATAATTTTTGGAGCTCTAAATGCTCTGATCGTTTCACTCCATTTTGGCGCCGGTTCATAATGACCCTCATCAAATAATATTAATTTTACATTTTGTATTAGAATTTCATACAGTTTAGGATTTGTGTCTCTAACTTTATGTAATTTTTGAATTGTCCAACAAATAACAGAATCAGACTTTATATCTTCCTCTGTCGCCTTTTCATCAAAAACAGATTTTGTTGGATGCGTTTTTAGTCCATCAAATTTGTTCAAAAATAAATTACCTGAAAGCTCTTTAAACAATTGATCTATTACCGGTCTTCTAGGCGTCAATACTAAAACACATCCTTTTCTAGGTAAACAACAAGCTAATGAAGCTATAATTATTGTTTTCCCGCTTCCAGTTGGCAAGGCAACAAGCCCTGATAAAATAGTTCTGTTATTATCATAATCTAAAATATAATTACTCATCAAATCAACCCCTGCTAATTGATAATCTCTTAAATGAGATTCAACTTCTACTGGCTCCAAAATTGATTTCCTTTGCTTCATGTTTGTTTTAAATGTTTACTATCCTTCCAAAATCTTCTTCAAATAATTAATCCTTAATTATTTGAAGAAGATTTTTTGTTTTGATGAAATTCGTACTCAGAAGTATCCCATTATATCTAGTAATTAATTAACATCAATAATACTCCTTTATATAACCATAGGCCCTATCAAACAAAATCTGATCTTTATGCAGTTTATATTTTAATAAGGCTTTACGTAATGATTTTTGAACTTCTCGCTCGCCAGAACTTGTTTTTTGCCATCCAGGAAAACGTACTACCCTAACGATTGCGTCTATATCTTCAACAATACGCTCAACTACTGCTGGAGTTTCGGTATTTTTTAATTCTAAAAACAATTCTGTTAAGGCTGCTTTGGGTGTTTTGTCAATTAAAAACTCTTCAATTTCTTTTTCCGCAACAATTGTTTCCTTTGCTAGTTTACATAGTTCTTTTACAAATTCAATTGAAGTGATTAATCCTTGTTCTGCTTGATCTCTTAATGCCTCTAAACGCTCACTTAACGATTTGAATTTAGGATTTCCTGCATGTTTCTGAAAACGTTTAATTAATATCTTTTCAAGTTTTTTAGCGTTTTTTGGGTCTGGATTATTAAAAATTTCTTCAATAACATCTGCATCTAAAACAAACTCTTCCAAATGATGTACTTCACCAACATGTGTGTTTTCATGCATCAATTTTGTTGTTTGAGCACCTAAAGAAAACCAAAGTAATTTACCAACATTATCAGCCGCAGGTCTAACGGATTCAAAAACTTGGGATAACCACTTATAATCTTCCTGGTAAAGATTTAAAACAGTATCCGGAGATAATGATTCCCAAATTTTAGATAAGTATTTATAATCTTTAGCAAAAGCATCTTTCTTTTCATTATTGCCTATAGCGTTCTGAGCTGCCTCTAATCCTTCAAAACCATCAACAGTTCTGTCAATACCTTTAAAATGGGATAAGGCTTCTACTACAGCTTTAGGAAGTTTATCTCTTAGGTCAGATAAATTAGAGATAACTGTTTTTATGCTTTCCTCATCAAACTGTAAAGCTTTTGCCGCATCATCAAAAACACCAAAATAATCTACTATTCTTCCAAAAAATTTGTTTGGAAACAACCTATTGGTTCTACAAATAGCTTGCAACAGCGTATGATCTTTTATGGATTTATCTAGATACATGGTTTGCAAAATTGGGGCATCAAAACCTGTTAACAATTTTGCTGTAACAATAATGAATTGCAAATCTGAAAGTCCATCATTAAATTCATCAACAATTTTTTCTTGCTGACTTTTATCAATTCCCCATTTTTGTTTAAACTCAAAATCGTCATTTGCAGATGTAGAAAAAACTACACGACTTGCTTCTTCTGGAAAATATTTATCTAACTCTTCTTTATATTGCACGCAAGCATATCTGTCAGGAGTAACAATCATCGCTTTAAAGCCATGTGGCTGAACTTTCTCTTTGAAATGAATTGATATATCCTCCACTATTTTTGCCACACGTTCTGGAGATTTTAGGAAGGCGGCCATTTTTGCAGATTTTTTATTTAAAGCATCTGCTTCTTCATCTGTTAGCGCGGTACTCTCTTTAAATTCGGCAAAAGCTTTATCAATACTTTCTTTATCAACATGCACATCTACTAAACGAGGTTCAAAATGTAACGGCAAGGTGGCATTATCTC
>TARA_R110002049_G_scaffold616_2_pt1 | contig 13150 bp, 11 predicted proteins | sample TARA_R110002049 | Tara Oceans TARA_R110002049 (sample SAMEA4396941) | marine metagenome | biome: Polar Biome; feature: [SRF] surface water layer (ENVO:00010504); material: water (ENVO:00002006), including particulate matter (ENVO:01000060) such as... | depth 5 m | reverse complement strand
AAAGCCTTATGTTATGCCTGTAAATCCTTTTGAAACAAGAAAGGACGCTAAATCTAGTGTTGCAGGAATTAAAAGTGCATTATTGCATCTAAGAGAAGGTAAACCCTTAGGTATTTTTCCTGCAGGAGAAGTTTCTACTTATAAAGACGGAAAATTAAATGTAGATAAACCTTGGGAAGAAGGTGCTGTAAGGTTAATTAAAAAAGCAAATGTACCCGTAATTCCTATTTATTTTCATGCAAAAAATAGTAGGCTTTTTTACTTTTTATCTAAAATATCAGACACCTTAAGAACAGCAAAATTACCTTCAGAAGTAATGTCTCAAGGTGGTAGAGTAATTAAAGTTAGAATAGGAAAACCTATCTCTGTTAAAGATCAAAACGAGTATAAAGACATACCAGCCTTCTATGAATTTATTAGAAAGAAGACTTACATGTTGGCAAACCCTTTTGAGAAGGCACATAAATTACTTTCTGCTCAGAATATAAAAATTAAAAAACCTGCTAAAAAGATAACTAATCAAAGAAATACAGATCTTTTTGTTAAAGAAATAAACACTTTAAGAGAAAAAGAAGGTAGGTTATTAGAAAGTAAAAATTATGAAGTGTTTTTTGCAGGAGCAAAAGACATTCCTAATTTATTACATGAAATTGGTAGATTACGTGAGATTACCTTTAGAGATGTTGGTGAAGGAACTAATAAAACTATAGATTTAGATAAATACGATAAGTATTATCATCATTTAATTTTATGGGACAGAGAAGCAAATTGTTTAGCTGGTGCTTATAGAATGGGTCTTGGTAAAGAAATTTATAAAAAATACGGAATTAACGGTTTTTATGTTCAAACTTTATTTAGAGTAGAACCAGAATTACATCAAATGATGGCTAATACTATAGAAATGGGTAGAGCTTTTATTATTGGTGAATATCAACAAAAACCAATGCCTTTGTTTTTACTTTGGAAAGGGATTGTACATGTAACTTTACGTTATCCAGAATATAAGTATTTAATGGGTGGTGTTTCTATTAGTAATCAGTTTTCAGATTTCTCTAAATCTTTAATGATAGAGTTTATGAAATCTCATTATTATGATCCATATATTGCGCAATATATTCATCCAAAAAAAGAATATAAAGTAAAACTAAAAGACGGTGATAAGGATTTTGTATTTGATGCAACCAAAGCAGATATGCAGAAATTTGATAAAATTATTGATGAAATTGAACCAGGAGCACTAAGAATACCTGTTTTAATTAAAAAGTATGTAAAACAAAATGCGCGTTTAGTTGCATTTAATGTAGACCCTAAGTTTAACAATGCTGTAGATGGTTTAATGTATATTAAAGTTGCAGATATACCAGATAGCACTGTAAAACCTGTGATGGAAGAATTTCAGGCAGAATTAGAAAAAAGAGCTACAGAACTACAGAAAAATAAATAATTTCTTTAATTACTACGCAATAAATTTAAATTAAAACACAAGTTTACTTGCTGTTATTAAAAATAACCTGACAAAAAAGCAGTCTTTTTCATTTGGTATAGTTTTAGCTTTTAATATTTTGTATTAAAAAATGAAACAAATGAAAACATTTTTAAAAATTTTATTAACGGCTTTAGCTGTAATTGTATTAGCTAATATTTTACCAGGTGTAGAAGTTTCTGGTTATGTTTCTGCAATTATAGTTGCAATAGTAATTGCCTTGTTAAATATGATTGTAAGGCCACTGTTAATATTCTTTACATTACCAGCTACCATTGTAACATTTGGCTTGTTTATTTTTGTAATAAATGCAGTTATTATAATTCTGGCAGATAAATTAGTAGAAGGTTTTGCTGTTTCAGGATTTTTTGCAGCTTTGTTTTTTAGCATATTGCTGTCAATTTTTAGATCAGCATTATTTTCGTTGTTAAAAGATGATAAAAAATAATAATTTATAGAATAAGTTAATGAAAATCAGTGCAATTAAAATTTATAATATTTAAAGTTTTAGTTTTTTTTTACTGAAACAGAACAACTTAAATGCTTGTTAGGTATAATATTTTTGATTAATTTCGCATTCGATTTTTTTAAGATAAAAGAACAAAAGAGATGAATATTACAAGAGAAAACATAGATGCGTTAAACGCAGTTGTAAAAGTTGATATTGTTGCAGATGACTATCAAGCAAAAGTAACAGAATTGCTAACAGATTACCGAAAAAAAGCTGATGTTCCTGGTTTTAGAAAAGGGCAAGTACCAATGGGTATGATTAAAAAGCAGTATGGTAAGTCTATAATGATGGATGAGGTAAACAAGCTTTTACAACAATCTTTAAATAAGTTTTTAACAGAAGAGAAATTAGAGCTTTTAGGTAATCCTTTACCAAGAGTAAATGAAGATTTTAACTGGGATGCAGAAACACTTTCTTTTGAATTTGAATTAGGTTTAGCACCAGAATTTGATGTAGACTTAAAATCAAAAAAGAAAATTAACGCTTATAAGATTGTTGCTACAGAAGAATTATTAGAAGAAGAGGTAAAGAATATTCAAAACCGCTACGGAAAAATGATTCCTTTAGAAGAAGCTACAGAGCATTCTAACGTTACAGGAACTTTTGTAAATGAAGAAAAAGAAATCAACAAAAAAGCTACTTTTTTAGTAAACGATCTTAAAGGTAAAAAGAACGAAAAGAAAGTTATTGGAGCTAAAATTGGCGACGTAATTGAGTTAGGTACTAAGAAATTATTTGAAGATGATCATAAATTAGAACACATTTTAGGTGTTTCTCATGATGAAATTCACGATTTAGATATTACTGTTTCTTTAACAGTAGAAGAAATTACAAAAACAGAACCTGCAGATTTAGACAAAGAATTATTTGATAAATTATTTGCAGACGGAAGTGTAACTTCTGTAACAGAATTAAAGGAGAAAATTAAAGAAGATGCAGAAAAGCAATTCTTACAACAAGGAGATCAGCAGTTATTAAACGCTGTAATAGAATATTTAGTAGAAAATACTAAATTTGATTTACCTTCAGAATTTTTACAAAAGTGGTTACAAACTGCTGGCGAAAAACCATTAACAGCAGAAGAAGCTGCAGCAGAATTTGAAAAATCTGAAAAAGGTTTACGTTACCAATTAATCGAAGGAAAGATTATGAAGGATAACGATATTAAAATAGATTATGCAGAATTAGTAGAGTATGCAAAAGGATTTATCCGTACGCAAATGGCTCAGTTTGGTAACATGAATCCAGAAGATAAAGAATTGGATGAAATTGCTGGAAGAATTTTACAGAATCAAGAAGAAGCTCAGAAATTACAAACTCAATTAATTAGCCAAAAACTATTAGCTTTTTATAAAGAAAACATGAGTTTTAAAACGAAAGAACTTTCTTACGAAGATTTCATTAAAGAAGTTTACAAATAACAGTTTAAACTGTTTTATTAACTCTTTCCATTTATAACAATAGGAAAGAGTTATAAAAAATTAGAAACCTGAATTTGTTAGATTCAGGTTTTTTTAGCGACTAACTGAAACAAAAGAGTAAGAAATTGTTCTTATATTTACAAAACAAATATTAAAAGAATCACGAAAATGGATTACGGAAAAGAGTTCGAAAAATACGCAACAAAACATCACGGAATAAGTAGTACAAATTATACAAAGATAACTAGTAGTTTAACGCCATATATTATGGAAGAACGTCAAATGAACATCACACAAATGGATGTTTTTTCACGTTTAATGATGGATAGAATTATCTTTTTAGGAACTGGTATTAATGACCAAGTAGCAAATATTATACAAGCGCAATTATTGTTCTTAGAAAGTGTAGATGCTAACAAAGATATTTCAATTTATATTAATTCTCCTGGTGGTGGTGTTTATGCTGGTTTAGGTATTTATGATACTATGCAGTTTATTAAGCCAGATGTAGCAACAATTTGTACAGGTATGGCAGCTTCTATGGGAGCCGTTTTAATGTGTGCAGGAGAAAAAGGAAAACGTTCTGCGTTACCTCATTCTAGAATTATGATTCACCAACCTTTAGGTGGTGCACAAGGGCAAGCATCTGACATAGAAATTACTGCAAGAGAAATTTTAAAGTTAAAAGATGAATTGTATGAAATTATTGCAAATCATTCTGGACAGTCATTAGAAAAAGTTCATAAAGATTCTGATAGAGATTATTGGATGAAAGCTGATGAAGCAAAGACTTACGGTATGATTGATGAAGTTCTAGCAAGAAAAAAATAAGACAATTCTGTAATTACAAGAAGCGTAAAAGAAATTTTTAAAACAAGTTTCTTTATTATAATAGTAACAAGCTATAAGTAAATTAGCTTGTAGCCAAAAGCTAAAGACAATGTCGAAAGAAGAAAATTTAGAATGTTCGTTTTGCGGACGAAAAAAAGCAGAAACAGATTTACTAATTGCAGGTATGGACGCTCATATTTGCGATAAATGTATAGAACAAGCTCATGGTATTGTAGAAGAAGAAGTTTCTGAAACAAAAGCTAGTGGTTTATCTAAAGATTTAACACTTAAGAAACCATTAGAGATCAAAGAGTTTTTAGATCAGTATATTATTGGTCAAGATGAAACAAAACGTTCTATGTCTGTTGCAGTTTATAATCACTACAAAAGATTATTACAAACTAAAGATGATGAGGATGATGTAGAAATAGAAAAATCTAACATTGTTTTAGTTGGAGAAACTGGTACAGGAAAAACCTTGGTAGCAAAAACAATTGCAAGAATGCTAAACGTACCTTTTGCTATAGTAGATGCTACTGTTTTAACACAAGCTGGTTACGTTGGTGAAGATGTAGAAAGTATTTTAAGTAAACTATTACAAGCATCTGATTATGATGTAGAAAAAGCACAAAGAGGTATTATTTTTATTGATGAAATAGATAAAATTGCCAGAAAAGGTGATAACCCATCAATAACAAGAGATGTTTCTGGAGAAGGAGTACAACAAGCATTGTTAAAATTATTAGAAGGTACTGTTGTAAATGTTGCGCCAAAAGGAGGAAGAAAACATCCTGAGCAAAAATTTATAGAAGTAGATACTAAAGAAATTTTATTTATTGCTGGTGGTGCATTTGCAGGAATTGAAAGATTTATTAGTAAGCGTTTAAATATGCAAGCTGTAGGTTTTGGAGCTTCTTTAGATGATGATAAAGTAGATGAGGAAAACTTGTTGCAATACATTATTCCTTCAGACTTAAAAGCATTTGGTTTAATACCAGAAATTATTGGGCGTTTACCTGTTTTAAGCTACATGAATCCTTTAGACGCTAAAACCTTAAGAGCAATTTTAACTGAGCCTAAAAACGCTATTATTAAGCAATACTCTAAGTTGTTTACAATGGATGATGTAACGTTTAGCATAGAAGAAGATGCTTTAAATTACATTGTAGAAAAAGCAGTAGAATATAAATTAGGAGCCAGAGGTTTACGTTCTTTATGTGAAGCAATATTTACAGATGCAATGTTTGAATTACCAAGTTCAGACGAAAAAGTATTTAATGTTACCAAAGAGTATGCAGAAGCAAAACTTAACAATACAACTCTAAAGAAATTAAGAGCTGCTTCTTAAATTTATAAAATTATATATTTATTTATAAATCAACCTCACTAATATATCTTAGTGAGGTTTTTTTATTTTAACAAAATGCAAATCATTAGAAATATCTAATTCTTATATTTGTGCTTCCTTTTTTCAATAAATTACCAAAATGATATCAAGAAGTACCATAGACCGAGTTTTTGAAGCTGCAAGAGTAGAAGAGGTTATTGGAGAATTTGTTCAACTTAAAAAAGCAGGTAGTAACTTTAAAGGATTAAGTCCGTTTGTAGATGAGAAATCACCTTCATTTGTAGTTTCTCCAGTTAAGCAAATTTGGAAAGATTTTTCTACCGGAAAAGGAGGGAATGCTATTTCATTTTTAATGGAACATGAGCATTACACTTACCCTGAAGCTATAAAATGGTTAGCAAAAAAGTATAATATAGAAATTGAAGAGACTGAGCAATCTAGTGAAGAGAAAGCACAGATGAATGAAAGAGAAAGTATGTTTTTGGTATCAACATTTGCCAAAGATTACTTTCATGATATTATGCTTAATTCTAATAAAGGTAAAGCAATAGGACTTTCTTATTTTAAAGAACGTGGTTTTAACGATAATACAATAAAGACTTTTGAATTAGGATATTGTTTAGATGAGTGGGATGGTTTTACAAAAGCTGCTTTAGATAAAGGATACGACTTAAAATATTTGGCTTCTACAGGTGTAACAATTGTAAAAGAGAATAGACAATTCGACCGTTTTAAAGGACGTGTAATGTTTCCAATACATTCTATGTCTGGTAGAATTTTAGGTTTTGGAGGTAGAATTTTAACTGCTGATAAAAAAGCAGCAAAATATTTAAATTCACCAGAAAGTGATATTTATCATAAGAGTAAAATTTTATATGGTCTTTATCAAGCAAAAAAAGAAATAGCAAAACAAGATAATTGTTATTTGGTAGAAGGTTATACAGATGTTATTTCGTTTCATCAATCTGGTGTAGAAAATGTTGTTGCTTCTTCAGGTACTGCTTTGTCGTCAGATCAAATTAGATTGGTAAATAGACTAACAAAAAATATTACAGTACTTTTTGATGGGGATGCTGCAGGAATGAGAGCTTCTATTAGAGGTATTGATATTATTCTTGAACAAGGAATGAACGTAAAAGTAGTTCAATTTCCAGATGGTGAAGATCCAGATAGTTTTGCAAAGTCACATTCTCAATCAGAGTTACAAGCATATTTAGAAGATTCTGCACAAGATTTTATCAATTTTAAAGTATCACTTTTATTACAAGATTCAAATAACGATCCTGTAAAAAAAGCAGGTGTAATTAGAGATATTGTAAGTAGTATTTCTAAAATTCCAGATGGTATTCAGCGAGAAGTCTATGTACAAGAATGTGCAAGAATAATGGATATTTCTGAGCGTGTATTATTTAGTGAATTGGCACAATTATTAAAAAAAGATGCTCACGATAAAAGTAAAGCGAATAGTAAATTACAAAATAGACCTCAGCAAGATCCAAATGAGCCACCATCAGAATATTTTTTAGAGCAAGAACAAGCTCAAATGGGTGTTGTAAAAGGAGGAACTTCTTCTGGGAAAATAGATCAACTTACTATTTTAGAAAAAGAAATTATTAGAATTTTATTATTGTTTGGTAACGAAGAAACAGAGTTTATTGAAGAAATAGAAACAGAAGACGAAGAAGGAAAAGTTACTATTACGTCAAGAAAATATAATAATAATGTTTCTTCAGAAATTTATGTACACCTTCAAGATGATGAAACAGAATTTACAAATGCTATTTTTCAAGAAATTTATACAGAGATTATTCATCAATTAAATCAGTTCGAAAAATTAGAAATAGATGGATTGGTAAATCATAAAAACACAGAAATTTCTAGCACCGTTACTTCTATTTTAATGGATGAAGAAAAGCACCAATTAAGTGATTGGGAAGGACAAAATATAGAGGTTAAAACAGCTTTAGAGATTTTACCTAAGCTAGTAAACGACGCAGTTTTTAATTTAAGAAGGGTGTTAATAGGAAAGAAAATTGATGAGTTAATAAAAGGAGCAACAGGAGAAGCTGTAATAGATTTAGAAACAATAAAGGGTTATACTGGTTTAAGAATCAGGCTTTTTGAGAAATTAAATAGAGTTGTTTAAAGTTATTAAATTGTAAAATAAGGGGTTTTTCCCCATCAGGGATATTATTATAAGAATAGTTTTTTTGTATATTGCAAGTGCTAAAGAAAAAACTTTATTATGAAAAGAATTTTACAACTATTAAAAATTGTTCAATTATTTGTGTTGTTACCATTTGAAATTTCTAAAGGTTCTAAAAAAAGAGCTTATATGAGAATTAAGAAAATGATGATTGCAGCTAACCTTTTGTAATGTTTTACATTAAAAAATAATTAAAATCCCGTAAAGAAATTTACGGGATTTTTGTTTTTATAGTTTTTTACTTTAGATCAATTGGAATTTCACAAACTGGTATTGGTACCATTTTATGTTGATTAATTCTATTTAATCTTTCGTAAATTTTAAATACTTCTTTTTTTCTTCCAGAAAAATCATTTTCAGTTTTTCCATCATCTTGCATTTTCATTGCCCATTCTAATTCGTCATAAGAAGCACCAATTTGATCTTCATCTGTTCTGCTGTCTCCAAATAAACCATCTGTTGGTTGTGCTTTTTGTATTGAATTGGGTACACCTAAGTAAGCTGCTAATTCGTAAACTTCAGATTTCATTAAATCTGCAATAGGACTTAAATCTACACCACCATCACCATATTTAGTATAAAAACCTACACCAAAATCTTCTACTTTATTTCCTGTTCCTGCTACTAAATAACTATGTAAGCCTGCAAAATAGTATAAAGTGGTCATTCTTAATCTAGCTCTTGTATTTGCTAATGATAATGCTACTTTAGCAGAATCTTCTACATCTGGTACAACATTTTTAAAATCTTCAAAGGTTGATGTTAGGTTTACTCTAACTTCTGAAACGTTTTTAAAATTCTCTTTTAATTGTTTAATATGTTCTTCTGCTCTAGAAACTTGACTTTCTGCTTGGTGTATTGGCATTTCTACACATAATGTAGGAAAACCTGTTTTAGCACAAAGTGTAGATGTAAGCGCAGAATCTATTCCGCCAGAAACACCAACAACAAAACCTTTTACTTTTGCCTTTTCAGCATAGTCTTTTAACCAAGAAATAATATGATTTGCTACTTTTTCTGTATTCATTAGATAAACTATTTTAGTATTTTTATCGTTTGTAATTCTAATAGCAATATACAACGTTTATGAGATTTTTTCTAGTCATTTTATTGGTTTTATTCAGTTTTTATGCATGTAACACAGATAACGTAAAGAAAATAGATGTTTCTAATATTGAAGTAGATTTTAATATTAAAAGGTTTGATGTAGATTTTTACACATTAAAAAGTGAAGATTTAGGAGACTTAAAGAGAAAATACCCATATTTTTTTCCAAAAGAAATTACAGATAGTATTTCATTATCAAAAATTAATAATGAAGATGAGCAAGAGCTTTTTAGAGAAACTCAAAATATTTATAAGAAGACAGCATTTCTAGAAACAGAATTAACCTCACTTTTTAAACATGTTAAGTATTACAACCCAAAATTTATATCTCCTAACGTTGTAACTATGTTAACCAATATAGATTATGATAGCAGAGTAATTTATGCAGATAGTTTATTAATTATTTCTTTGGATGTTTACTTAGGAAAAAATCATAAGTTTTATGCAGATTATCCTAAGTATATAAAAGAGAATAATACAAAAGAACATATTGTAGTAGATGTTGCTCAAGAATTTATTAAAAGACAAATTCCTACAAGTCAAGATAGAAGTTTTATTGCTAAAATGATACAAGAAGGTAAGAAAATGTATTTAATAGACAGTTACCTACCTAATGTTTCTGATAAAGAAAAAATTGGTTATGAAATAGATAAAATTAATTGGATAAGAGAAAATGAAGAACAGATTTGGAGTTATTTTGTAGAGAGGAAGTTACTTTTTAGTACAGATACAAAATTGAATAAGCGTTTTTTAGAAACAGCCCCATTCTCTAAGTTTTATATGCAACACGATAATTTATCTCCAGGAAGAGTAGGTGTTTGGGTTGGTTGGCAAATTGTGCGTTCTTATATGAAACATAATGATGTATCTTTGCAAGAATTATTAAAAATTAACGAATTAGATTTATATAAAAAATCGAAATATAAGCCAAGAAAATAATGTCAGTAAAACATAACTCAGAAATAAAATTTAACGTAGGTTTAGATGAAAACAAAGTTCCAGAAGAAATTTCTTGGACTGCTAAAGATGGTGGAATAGATAATGAAGCTTCTAAAGCTATTATGATATCTGTTTGGGATCATAAAAAGAAAGATACACTTCGTATGGATTTATGGACTAAAGATATGCCTGTAGATGAAATGAAGCAGTTTTATCACCAAACATTAGTATCTATGGCAGATACTTTTGAGCGTGCAACAGATGATCAAAAAATGGGTGCAACAATGCGTGATTTTTGTGATTATTTTGCTGAAAAGCTAGAATTAAAAAAATAAGAATATCTATAACTAGATAAAAAAAAGGCGATAACTAAATTTAGTTATCGCCTTTTTTTGTGTAAGATTTACAAACAAAAAAAAAGAGAGCATATTTCTATGCTCTCTTTTTAATTTACTTTTATGTATTAGTCTAAAGAATTAGAAGGTTTAATTTCTACCCTTCTGTTTAACTGTCTACCACCAGCATTCTCGTTAGAGAATTTTGGTCTAGATTCACCAAAACCTTTAGCTGATAAGTTGTCATTGCCAATACCTTGCTCTATCATATATTTTCTAACCGCATTTGCTCTTCTTTGAGATAAATATAAATTATATCTATCACTATTTCTATCATCTGTATGCCCTTCAATAAGGAACTTTACATCTGGTACTTGTTTCATTAATTTAACAATCTTATCAATTGTAGATAAAGAGATTGTTTTAATTCTATCACTATTTGTGTCAAAGTAAATACTTGTAGCAAGTAATGCAATTTGATTATTAATGTTAGAAGCATTATTTGTTGCTGGTTGTTGTAATGGACAACCTTTATTTTCTATAACACCAGGTGTTGCAGGACATAAATCTTCTCCATCCATAATTCCATCACCATCAGAATCTATATTTAACGGGCAACCTTCATTAGATTCAGGTCCGTATTTTAAAGGACATTTATCTTTGTAATCTGGTAATCCATCTTTATCTGAATCAACTGCTTTACCGTTACCATAAACCATTACACCTGCTGGTGTATTAGGTTCTGCATCTAGCTCATCCATTACACCATCTTTATCAGTGTCAATAATTTGAAATTTACCTCTCTCGCCTTCATTTTCATCTCCCCAAATAGTAAATACTTTTCTCTTACCAAGCTTTACAGATACACCTAAACTAGATACAAAAAATGTTTCCCAATCTTGTTTGTTAGAAATAGCAGCATCTAAATGATCTTCATAGTTAAAGTACATACCTGTTCTAAATTCTAAATCTACTCTTTTATTTAATCTTCTTTTTAATCCAAATTGGGCAGATAAATAAATAGAACTTGCTGCATTCTGACTATTTCTTGTTGGGTTGAAACCGAAATCTACTATTTTTTCATTTCTACCATCAGAAAATCTTTCATATAAAGCTGAATTATATTGATGATAACCTACACCAAAGTAACCAGCAGCATGCCATTTCTGAGCTGCAGTTTGGTATAAGTTTGTAAAACTAAAAATTAAATTAAGTTCAGCTCCATAAGCAGCTCCATCAAAATTTAAGTTATCTTGGTTTACAACTTTTCCTTCAGAATATAATACAAAGTAATTAGATTCGTTAGAAAAATATTGCGCTCCACCAGAAATCTTGTTATAAGATGCTTTTAATTCTAGACCTAATAAAGGGTTAAACATCTTATTTACATAGATGTAGCCTCCAAAATTAAAGTAATTAGTGTCATCTCCTGTTCCTATAGAACGTAAATCTCCATGCATAATAAAATTACTGAAACCACCACCAACAGCCCAACTGTTAGAGTTTTCTAAATCGATTCTGTTTCCGTAAGTAATTTCGTCTGTAGTAAATTGACTGAATATTGCAGTTGTAGCGAAACAACTTAAAATTGCAATTAAAAAAATTCTCCTCATTAGGTTTATATGTATTGTTAATTTAACAAATTTTTGGGGGGAATTGTTGATTCTGCAAAAATATAATTTTTTTTTTAATTAGACTTTATTTTATTGATTATATAATTATAGTCTTTTTTATTGTTTACAAAATCGATTTCTGATACATCTATAATTAATAAATTAAGGTTTTCTTGCGTGTTAATAAAGCTTTTATAACCATCGTGTATTTTTTTAAGATATTCAGATTCAATATTTTGCTCATAATCTCTTCCCCTTTTTTTTATGTTTTCTAACAGACGATCTGTGTTTTGGTACAGGTAAACATATAAATCTGGTTTTGTAATCTCTTTATATATTAAATTAAACATTTTTCTGTACAACAGGTACTCGTCTTTAGATAAAGTAACTTGAGCAAAAATTAAAGATTTAAATATATAGTAATCTGAAATAATAAAATTTTTAAATAAGTCGAATTGTGCTAAATCATCGCTTAGTTGTTGATATCGATCGGCTAAAAAACTCATTTCTAAAGGAAATGCATAACGTTCTTTGTCTTTATAGAATTTAGGTAAAAAAGGATTGTCTGCAAAACGCTCTAAAACTAACTTTGCGTTAAACTGATTGGAAAGTAGTTTTGCTAAAGAAGTTTTACCAGCACCAATATTACCTTCTATTGCTATGTAATTGTATTTTTCTGAAATCTGTAAAGGTCTAGATAACTGCTCTTCTATTTTCATTATTTCAGAATCATCATTACAATTTTCTAAACAATTACCAAGTGTTTTCTTTTCTATCGGATGAATTACATTACCAGCAATTTCAACCAAAGGTATCATTACAAACTTTCTCTGTAACATTTTAGAGTGTGGTACAATAAGTATTTTAGATAAAATAATTTCATTATCATATAACAATACATCAATATCTATATTTCTGTTTTGATACCCATCAATATTATTTCTTTTTCTACCAAGATCTTTTTCTATTGCTAAACAATTAGTTAATAACTCTTCAGGAGACATAAAAGTAGAGATCTTAATACAAATGTTAAAAAAATCATCTCCATTAAAACCCCAAGAAGCAGTTTTGTATATAGAAGATATCTTTTCAATATCACCAATTTTTTCACCAATTAAATTTATTGCCTTTTGTAGGTTGTCAAGTTTATTTCCTTGGTTAGTTCCTAAAGATAAATATGTAGTTTGTTGAATTTTCATATAGAGTTACAAAGAAAATAAAAGCATTTAGATAATTGGGTTTTAAACAAAAAAAATCGCCAAAATAATTTGGCGATTTTTAAATATCAATATAAAAAGAATTTATTCTTCTTTTCTAGGTTCTCTTGGTTTTCTATCGTCACGACGATTGTCTCTA
>TARA_R110002049_G_scaffold94988_5_pt1 | contig 13154 bp, 11 predicted proteins | sample TARA_R110002049 | Tara Oceans TARA_R110002049 (sample SAMEA4396941) | marine metagenome | biome: Polar Biome; feature: [SRF] surface water layer (ENVO:00010504); material: water (ENVO:00002006), including particulate matter (ENVO:01000060) such as... | depth 5 m | reverse complement strand
CTCAAGTTTAATCGGCCGCAGCATCAGCACGGCGGCAAGCAGCATTACGATCGCAAACAGCACAAGCTGGACCGGGCCTGCTACGTAAGCTGAAACGAACGCGCCGATGTAAGTACCGATAATCCCCGGCACGCCAAACACGAGCACACTGCGCCAGTGAATCAAGCGGCTGCGTACGAATTGCAGGCTGCCTGCCAGGGCAATGCTGCCAACCACGAACAGCGACCCTGCGATGGCGACTTTTTCCTCTTGCCCGAACAGGTAGACGAGAACCGGCACGGTCATGATTGAGCCGCCCGAGCCGAGCAGCCCGAGGCTGACGCCGATTGCGACAGCGCCTGACCAGGCGAGCAGTGAGAACATCATCGCTTGTGTTCCGGCTGCGCGGTTTGCTAGAACGCGTTCAGCGGCAGCTTAAGGTATGCCGTGCCGTTGCTTTCCGGCGCTGGCAAGTGGCCTGCGCGAATATTGACCTGGATCGCGGGCAGGATAAGCCGCGGCATCCCGAGTCCGGCATCGCGGCCTTCGCGCATGGCAACGAAATCCTCGCGCGACACACCGTTACCAATATGGATGTTGCTGCGGCGTTGTTCCGCAACCGTCGTCTCCCAGCGAAATTCGTCGCGTCCCGGGGCTTTGTAGTCGTGACACATGAACAGTCTTGTCTCATCAGGCAAGGCCAGGATGGACTGGATCGAATCGTAAAGCTGGCCGGCATCACCGCCCGGGAAGTCGGTGCGCGCAGTACCGTAATCCGGCATGAACAGCGTATCGCCGACAAACGCGGCATCGCCTATTACATAGGTGACGCAAGCGGGCGTGTGGCCGGGGGTATACATAACCCGTGCGTCGAGTTTGCCGATCGAAAATGTCTTGTCAGCCGGGAGCAATTGATCGAACTGCGATCCGTCGACGGCGACATCCGGCAGGTTGAAGATACGGGCAAATGTTTTCTGTACGTCGACAACGTGTTCGCCGATTGCGACCGGGCTGCCGGTCTTCTCCCGAATATACGGTGCTGCCGTCAGATGATCCGCATGCACGTGTGTTTCCAGAATCCACTCAACCGCAAGACCCTGTGCATTCACGTAGTCAATGAGGCGGTCTGCAGCGGCAAACGAGGTCCGGCCGGAGGCCGGGTCAAATTCCAGTACCGGGTCGATAATGGCGGCCGCCGATGTCGCCGGATCCGATACGACATAGGATACCGTGAAGGTGGCCGGATCGAAGAAGCCTTGCACTTGCGGGGTGGTCATCGTGTCACTCCGTTTCTTATTCAAGAATATTTGTATATTCTAAAAACCGAATATATAATTTGTCAAGGTGAATGATCTCGTGCTCAGATGCAGGGAGTACGGTGCTTGTTGGCGCAGCTCGTGAGGTACAAGGAGGCGAGGGTATGAGCAAGTCGAGGGATTTTCGGGAGTTGCGCAAGGCGGCAAGCAGCGCGAGTGCCCTGATGAAGACACTCGGCCACGAAGACCGGTTGATGGTGCTATGCCATCTCGCGGAGGGCGAGCAGTCGGTTGGCGAACTTGCCGAGCAACTGGACATTTCCCAGTCAAGCCTGTCCCAGCACCTGGCGCGGATGCGCGCTGAACAGCTCGTCGAAGCCCGGCGCGAATCGCAGAATGTCTACTATTCAATTAAAGGCAAGCAACTGCAGAAAATCATCGCCTGTTTGCACACCATCTATTGCGGGCGTTGAGTCGCCGAACGATTGCCGTAATAGTGGTGGCACGCGCAGTAGCGTCACCACCGGGCAGATCACTGCAATATCGACTCGCGTATGTCATCAATGCGCGAACGGTACTGGTGCGCCGGCTTGCCGAGGCAATGTTTGTCGCGCGGGCAGCCTGAGCTACGTGGGCAGATGATGGTGGCGTTATTCTCCGCCCCATCGGCGATCCAGCCGATATTCAATATCTTGCTGACCCCCTGCAATTCCCGGAGCGCCTCTTTCGGGATCGGCCCGGTGCCGCCATTCCGGTTGCAGCTGGCTTCGATAGCGCTGATGGTTTCCTCCGGATTGCTGCCCTGAGTGCGCAAGGCAGGGGCCAGGTCCACACCCGCGCATAACACGTGCGTATTGCCAGCGGCGTCCTTGTTGCGAATTGACTGGCAGCAATACAGGCGCTTGTCGTCGCCGCTGCGCAAAACAGAGATCTGCGCAGAAGGCCTGCCGGACCGGCTGCCCAGCATGCGAAATACGGCCCAGTGCTGGCACGGGTCCGAGATTGTTGTCATGTTGCCCCAGGGTAACGGGATGCCGTTGCCGCGGTAAACGGCGCGCAGGTTGCCTGGCGGATAGGCGTCGAAATAGTGCCAGTGCGGATAGGGAGAAACGCTCGACATACGTCGCATAACAAGTGTCGTCGTTAGTCCTGCCTTGCTGCCGGCGTCGATGGCATAGGCGTGTTTCGCGAGAAACTGGCGGAATGCGGTTTTCGGTGCCAGCAGGGCGGCGGCAAAATAGCTGCATTCGAAGTCACGCCACGCGAACAGGATGTCCTTGGCGTCGATGTTCGCCGATTCCGCGTCATGACGCCGTTCGCTGCCGTAGCCACCGGAAACCTGCGGCGCGCGTGCGCCATCCCCGTCGTGCAGCACCTTGTGCGCAATGTGATTGCACAGATCAAACTTGAGGCGCGCCGGGTTGTCCCTGAGAACATTGTTCAGATAGATTGTGTCCGGCGCCTCATAGAAAGAGCGCACCATTGTCTTCGACGGTGCTTCGGTCGCGCGCCGGTCCAGAAAGGCCTCGTTGTCGAACCATTGCACACTGAGGCCGAGTCGCTTTGCGATGTCGAGAATATCCTCGACCTGTAAGGGAAACTGCTTGCCGCCAATCGCTTCGGCCGCGCGCTCCAGATCAGGGAATCGATTATGGCTGGCCTCCTGGTGAGCACGGATCAGCAAGTGTGCAAACTGGCGACCTGTCGTTCCGGTCTGCGCCAGCAGTTCGGGAATGGCGAGTTGCAGGAGGTTTTCCGAAAACAGGAAGCCGGGTTCGAGCGGCATGCCGCTCACGGCGGCCTGGGGTGCCGTGTCGAGCGGCGCCTCCTCGAGCGTTTCGTCGAAGAACCAGTCCGGGTCCTTTTGGAATATGTCGGCGATGATCCTTATCAGTCGTGCCGATGGAACCCGTTTGCCATTCTCGATCATCGACAGGTAGGAAACCGACGGTGCCGCATCTGCGTCTATCTGGATACACCGCACCGAGAGGTCCTCCAGCGTGAGGTTATTTCGCTTGCGCAGCGACTTTATCTTGGTACCAAGGAAGTGCGCTTTGCGTTTCAGTCCGGATGCACGGCTCATCTTGAATCCCCCGGTTTAACAGTTGTCAAATTGACACTGTGAAATTTTCACTGTGAAATTTCGTAGCATTCAATCGTAGACTCTCTTGCCTCGAAGTACAAACCGGCTTGCAGCGTCGCGCGCCTGCTCGTGCCAGCGAAGAAAATGGTCTGTATGCTTGCGCCTGCGTGGCCGGTGCAGGAAATGGCCGATGAGCAAATCGGACGGTGGGCCGCGCAACATCAGTTTTGTAACAAGGCCGGCAGGCCAGCTGCTTTGCCGCGCTTGATAGTGCTTAGGAGGAATGGTTTGTCGTCTGAGGAAAAACGGGTTGAGGCCGCTGGCCTGCAAGTGGATGCAGATTTCTACCGCTTCGTCGAAGACGAGGTGTTGCCGACTCTGCCAATTGAGCCCGCCACGTTCTGGGAAGGCATGGCCGGCATTGTTGCGCGGCTCACGCCGCTTAACCGTGATCTGCTGGCCCAGCGCGATGCGCTGCAAAAACAAATCGACGACTGGCATATTGAACACAAAGCGACGCTAAATCACGATGACTACGTCAATTTTCTGAGGTCGATCGGCTACCTTGAACCGGCACCCGAACCGTTCCGGATAACAACCACCAATGTTGATCCCGAAATTGCGACGGTCGCCGGACCGCAGCTTGTTGTTCCGGTCAACAACGCGCGATTTGCGCTTAATGCCTGCAATGCGCGCTGGGGCAGTCTGTATGACGCGCTGTATGGCACCGACGTAATCGATGTGGCTGACGGCAAGGAGCCGGGCGGTGCGTACAACCCGCGCCGCGGCGACGCTGTCATTGAGTATGCGGCCGGGTTTCTCGATCGCACGATCCCGCTGGACAATGCCTCGCACAAGGACGTCACCGGGTATGCACTTGCCCCGGGGCAACCGTCGCGTTTGCTGGTTACTCTCAAAGATGGCGGTACATCCGGGCTGCTGCATGCCGAGCAGTTCGTCGGCCATGCCAGTAGCGCGCAGCAAGCGTCTTTCCTGTTTCGGAATAACGGGCTGCACATTGAGCTGCAAATTGATCCCGACCACCCGATCGGCCGGAATGCGGCGGCACACCTGGCGGATGTAGTACTTGAGTCGGCACTGACGACCATTCAGGACTGCGAAGACTCGGTAGCGGCCGTCGATGCGAAGGACAAGATTATTGTCTACCGGAACTGGTTGGGCCTGATTCGCGGCGATCTGGAGGAGGCGTTCGAAAAGGCGGGTCAGCGGGTAACGCGCAGACTCGCCGCCGACAAGACGTTCACGGACGTACACGGCCAGGAGTTTGTGCTCCCCGGTCGTAGCCTGATGCTGGTGCGCAACGTCGGGCACCTGATGACCAGCGACGCGGTCCTCGACGCTGAAGGGAGCGAGGTCTTTGAAGGCATCCTCGACGCGATCATGACGACGGCCTGCGCGATCGTCAGGCCCGTCGACACGGGCCTGTTACCGAACAGCCGCTCGGGCAGTGTCTATATCGTCAAGCCAAAAATGCACGGTGCCGCCGAAGCCGCCTTTACTGATCGTTTGTTCGGTGAGGTAGAGACCTTGCTCAACCTGCCGCGCAATACGATCAAGGTCGGCGTAATGGACGAGGAGCGCCGTACGACAGTCAACCTGGCCGCGTGTATACATGCTGTACGCGAGCGACTCGTGTTCATCAATACAGGCTTTCTTGACCGTACCGGCGACGAGATTCATACAAGCATGCACGCGGGTCCGGTTCTGCGCAAAGACGACATTAAACTGCAGCCATGGATCAGTGCTTACGAAGACTGGAACGTGGACATTGGCATCCGTTGCGGGCTGCCCGGCAAGGCGCAAATAGGCAAGGGTATGTGGCCGAAACCGGACGAGATGAAGCAAATGATGGAGACCAAGCAGGCGCACCCGGAAGCCGGTGCGAGTTGCGCCTGGGTACCGTCGCCGACGGCCGCAACACTGCACGCGATGCACTATCACGCAGTGGATGTGCAAGCGCGGCAGGCAGCGCTTGCATCGCGACCGCTGGCGAGTCTCGACGATATCCTGACACCGCCATTGGGCGATGTTTCGGGATTGACGGCCGACGAAATTCAGGCCGAGCTCGACAATAACGCACAGGGGATTCTTGGTTACGTCGTACGCTGGATCGACCAGGGTATCGGTTGTTCAAAGGTGCCTGATATCCATGATGTCGGCCTCATGGAAGACCGCGCCACGCTGCGCATATCCAGCCAGCACATGGCGAACTGGCTGATGCACGGTGTCGTCGACCAAGAACAGGTACGGAACACTTTCGAGCGCATGGCGGCCGTCGTGGATGCGCAAAATGCAGCCGACCCGGCCTATGTCCCGATGAGTGAAGATTTTGACAACAACACGGCATTCAATGCCGCCTGTGACCTGGTGTTCAAGGGCGCAGAACAGGCAAACGGCTACACCGAGCCGTTATTGCACGCGTATCGCCGAAAACTGAAGGCCGCGATGTGAGGGTACTCAGCAGCGCCGCCTGGAACGGCGGCGCTGACGTCGCGCGCCCTTTGTTGCTCAGGCCAGGTCGCGCGCGACGATCGCGTCAATTGCATGGTATGCCGAGAGGATGGCGCCTTCCTGCCAGCCCTGCAGGTGGCTCAGGTGTTCGCCGGCAAAGAAAATTGTATCGTCGGCCGTAAGCAGCACATCGGCCGTGGAAATGCCCCAGCCGCCAAGCTGAAACGGCACGTTCTTCCACGCCACGCTGATAGCGCGCGAGGCTTCCTGCGCAAATTCAGGGTGCACGGCAGAGGCCTGGTTGAGCACGGTGGCGTGGCGTTGCGGTGGGAGTTGCGACGAGAGCGCTGCGCCAGCCGGTCCGTCGAATACATAGGCGCCGAGTACGATACCGTCTGCCGCGCCCGGGTCATTGCTGGGATACCAGATCTGGGTAATGTCCTGATCAGTCCAGGAAACCCCACCGAAAATATTATGTTCCTGCTCCCAAAAACGCCGCGACTGGAATGCAACGCGCACGGCAGTCGTGTACTGAAAGCCAGCAATCTCACTGCGGTGCGCCGCTGAAAAATCATTGGCGATGCCGGGCAGCACCGATGCCGGTATGCACACCACGCAATAATCTGCCTCTACTTGCACATCCGCACCCATGCGCCGGTAGATAACCCGTGTGCCGTTGGGCGTTTTGCGAATGGCCGTCACCTCGGCATCAAACACGATACTGCCCGCAAGCCGCGACTCGAATGCGCTTGCTATCCGGTCCATGCCACCGACCGGCTGCAGCATACTGGGCTGCTGTTGCAGACCTTCGCTAAAGCTGGCGCGCTGCGTCCAGAACACATCCGCCACAAGGTCCCGTAGCGCCAGCGGCTCAAGCCGCTCGGTCCGTTGCCGGCTGCCAGTAGTCTCCTGGCCCGGAAACCCCGCGCGCGTGGAACCCGGGTAGTTGTAAGCACTGTCCAGGTCGCCGAATGCCTGCAGCATCCTCAACACGTTGTGCTTGTCGGCGGCGCTCAGCTCCTGATCGAGCGCATCCTGGTTGATAGCGGTGGCGAGCAGCCGGGCGATATGGCCACGGGTGTCTGCATCAATACGTCGTTTCAGTTGGGCATGTCCCGCAAAAGCGCCGGGCTGATGCACAAGTGCGGCGCGATTGTCATTGGCAAATAATTCCAGGGGCACAGCGAACTCCCGGCAATAGCCGAGCAAGAATTCGTGGTGGTGGGCGATACGTGACGGCCCGGCGTTGAAGTACAGCTTGTCGCTGACATCAAACAGGCATTGTTGTGACGAAGCGCTTTCTTCGACAATGTCACCCGCGCGCAACGTGCGGTTGCGGCCGCCGGCCCTGTTGCGTGCTTCAAGTACGGTGCAGTTGTATCCGAGCCGCTGCATTTCCAGTGCGGTGGTCATGCCGGCAATGCCGGCGCCCAGAATCGTGACGGTCTTGCCCGCGCCGACATTGCCGGGCCAGTCACCCGGGCGTGGTGACGCCGGTCGACCCGGGGGTGGGGTGACGGGTGGCGACCCTGGCGGTGGCGCAGCGGACGAGGAACCGCAGGCGCCCAGGCTTGACCCGATGCCCAGCGCCGCCATTGTGCGGAGCATCGCTGAGCCTCCCACGCTGCGCCCAATCGCGACCAGAAAGTCGCGGCGCGCCAGTCTCTTCGTATTGAGCGCCATTTTCAGTGGTTTTCCCCCCGTTGTCTGGAATATGACCGCGCGCGGCCGCGCTAATTCCCCGCGCAGGCTTTCCGCACTGCGGGTGGTCAGCTATCTTGCGGGTTCCCTGAGGGCCCGGAGACCCGCCGGTGGGCAAGTTCGTGCGTTTGTGGATAACAGCGGTTTTCTTTGTGGCGGCGCCGGTTCAGGCCGCGGCCGACGAACTGGTGGCGGCCGTTGCAAGCAACTTCCTGCCCGCCGCCGAGATGCTCAAGCGCCGCTTCGAGTCGAGCAGCGTGCACCGTGTAAGGCTTAGCAGTGGGTCAACCGGCAAGCTCTACGCGCAAATCATGAATGCGGCGCCGTATGACATTCTGCTGGCCGCGGATGCCGAGCGACCCCGTTTGCTCGAACAGCAGGGTCGCGCAGTCGAGGGCAGCCGGTTTACCTACGCACTCGGTCAGCTGGCAATTTACTCGCGCGACCCGCTGTTGGCAGGTGCAGCTTGTGCTCGCTGGCATGAGTTTATTGGTAAGCGCAAGCTTGCTATTGCGAACCCGGCGCTCGCGCCCTACGGCGTGGCGGCGCGGCAATACCTGTCTGGCAGCGGGCAATGGCAGGCCGTGCAGGCAAACCTTGTCATGGGCGAAAACGTATCGCAGGCCTTACAGTTTGCGGTTGACGGTGGCGCTTTACTCGGCTTCGTGGCAGCCGCGCAACTGCAGGCTCCAACGTTACCCGAGCCAAGTTGTGCGGTGCTGTTACCTGCGTCAGCTTACGCTGCGATAGAGCAGCAGGCGGTGTTGTTACAGCGTGCATCGAACAGCGCCGCCGCGAGCGCCTTCCTGTCTTTTCTGCAAAGCGAAGAAGCGCGCCGGCTTATCGTAGAGGCTGGCTACCGGGTGCCGGTGCAATGAATATGCACAACGGTGTGGCGCGATGCTGAACGATACAGGGCCGTTGCTGCTCTCGCTGCAACTGGCTGCGCTTACAACTGTCATCCTGTTGTTCCTGGGCACACCGCTGGCCTGGTGGCTGGCAAATTCCAAAAATCGCCTGAAGCCGGCGCTGCAGGCGATTGTTGCGTTGCCGATCGTTCTGCCACCCACTGTGCTTGGCTTTTACTTGCTGGTATTGCTTGGGCCTTACGGCACGATTGGCGGCTGGTGGCTGGAAATGACCGGCAGTACGCTGACTTTTTCTTTCGCGGGTCTGGTTATCGCGTCCTGTGTTTACAGCCTGCCGTTTGCGGTGCAGCCTTTGCAAAGTGCGTTCGAGGTGCTGGGGCGCCGTGAGCTTGAAGCCGCGCGCACGCTGGGCGCGCGGCCGCTGGACGCGTTTGTATCCGTGGTGATGCCGATGGCTGCACCGGGCTTTCTGACTGCGAGTGTGCTCAGTTTTGCGCATACGCTCGGTGAGTTCGGCGTAGTGCTGATGGTCGGCGGCAATATTCCGGGCGAGACAAGGGTGATCTCGATTGCGATCTTCGATCACGTCGAGTCCATGAATTATTCCGCGGCGCACCGGCTCTCGGCGGTGTTACTGGTAATGGCATTTCTCGTCCTGCTGGCAATGTACTTTGTGAATCGCAAATGGAGCCGGTCATGACAGGGGTCGGGGCTATGCCTGGCGATATCGAACTGCGGTACCGCCTGCGGCGAGAAAATTTCTCCCTTGATATTGCGCAACAACTGCCCCTGCGTGGCATTACCGGAATCTTTGGTCCTTCGGGCTCCGGCAAGACCACCCTGTTGCGTTGTATTGCAGGGCTCGAAGCCGCCGATGACGCCTTGCTCCGCGTTGGTGGCGCAACCTGGGATGATTCGGCGGGGCGCTCTTGCCTGCCTACGCACCGCCGGGCATTAGGCTATGTGTTTCAGGAGCCGCGCCTTTTTCCACACCTCGATGTGCGGCGTAATCTGCAATACGGTCGTCGCCGGGCAGGTCACGCGGTCGCCACAGACTTCGACAACGTAGTTGAGTTGCTGGGCCTTGGCTCGTTGCTTGGGCGGTACCCGGCGGACTTGTCCGGTGGCGAGGCGCAGCGTGTTGCTATCGGCCGGGCTGTGCTCAGTGCGCCGCAATTCATCCTGATGGATGAACCGCTGGCCGCGCTCGATGTCGGTCGCCGGCACGAGGTACTGCCGTTCATTGAGCGTTTGCACGCACGCCTCGGTATTCCGGTGCTCTATGTAAGTCACAGCATCGATGAGATCTGTCAACTGTGTGATCAGTTGCTCGTGCTCGACGACGGGCGGGTGCTGGCGAATGGTGCCCTGCAGGACGTGCTTGCTCGCACGGACCTGCCCGCGCTCGGCGGGGCCGAAGCCGGTGCCGTGCTGAACGCTGTGGTTGCCGACTACGATCCGGCATTTGATTTGAGTCGACTGGAATTTTCAGGGGGGAGCCTGCTCGCACCGGGCTGTTACGAGAAGTCGCAAGTCGTTCGGGTTCGTGTGCGTGCTAACGACGTCAGCATTAGCCTGGACGAGACTTCGCGCTCGTCTATCCTGAACCGGCTCAAGGCCGATATCGTCGCCATCAGGGAGGATGCGCCGAGTACGGTGTTGCTGAAGCTGCGCAGCGGCGATGCGGAGTTGCAGTCACGCATTACCCGTTGCTCGTTGCGGCGCCTTGGTTTACAGGAAGGCGATGCGGTTTTTGCACAGCTAAAGTCCGTTTCCGTCCGTCGGTCACTCGACTAGCTGCCGAAGTTGCCGCCACGGCGTATCCCGGCAGAAGCGCTTAAATTGCCGCACACTGCTGGCTAGGCGAGCCGGTTCGCGTATTCTGTACTGAAAATAGCGCTTGCGAGCCGCGGAGGTTGTGAATGAAAAGTAAAACAAGCGAGATAAGCTGGAGCGACTTCGAAAAAGTAGAGCTTCGCGTGGGCAAGGTGTTGTCGGCCAGGGAGTTTCCCGAAGCCCGTAACCCGGCTTATGTGCTGGAGGTGGATTTTGGCCCTGAGGTCGGCGTTCGAAAATCCAGCGCCCAGATTACAGACCACTACGACTGTGACAGCCTTACGGGCCGGCTCGTAGTCGGTGTGGTTAACTTTCCCCGCAAGCAGATTGGGCCATTGATGTCTGAATGCCTCGTCACAGGATTTCACGACGGGAACGGGGCTGTCGTGCTGTGCGTACCCGACCAGGACGTGCCACTCGGCAGTCGGCTTGCCTGAGCGTCAAGAGGTACTACGCGCGCCAGGTGCGTGACTGATAAATTATTTCGCGTAGTATTCACACGATGTCTGCAATTCTTTCTATCCAGGATCTCACCAAGACCTATGCGGGTGGCTTCACCGCGCTGAAGAAAATCAATTTGGAAATTCAGCGCGGCGAGATTTTCGCCCTGCTGGGGCCGAACGGGGCGGGCAAGACGACCCTGATCAATATCATTTGCGGTATCGTGAATCCGACATCCGGTGCGGCCTTTGTTAACGGCCACAACATTGTCAGCGAGTTTCGGGCCAGTCGGGCGATCGTAGGGCTGGTTCCGCAGGAGCTGCCGGTCGACGCTTTCGCGTCGGTACTGAAAACGGTCAACTACAGTCGCGGTTTGTTCGGCAAGTCAGCCAATCCTGACTATATTGAGAAGTTGCTGCGCTCGCTTTCGCTCTGGGATAAGAAAGACGCCCGTATCATCGAGCTTTCCGGCGGTATGAAACGCCGTGTGCTCATCGCCAAAGCGCTGTCACATGAACCCGAGCTGCTGTTTCTTGACGAACCCACCGCCGGCGTCGACGTCGAGCTGCGGCAGGACATGTGGAATGTTGTCTCGTCACTCAAGAAAGACGGCGTCACCGTTATCTTGACGACCCACTACATTGAGGAAGCCGAAGAAATGGCCGACCGCGTCGGGGTTATCAACGGTGGTGAGATTATTCTCGTGCAGGAAAAGGCGCGGCTCATGCAGGAGCTTGGCCGCAAGCAGATGACGCTTAACCTCATTGAGAACCTGTCCGAGATACCGCCGGGGCTGGAGGAGTATGAACTGGAGCTTGCCAATCACGGCGCGGAACTCGTCTACACCTATTCCACCAATGAGAACCGGACCGGGATCACGGCCTTGCTCGGTGCCCTGCAAAAGGCGGGTGTGCACTTTAGCGACCTGACGACATCGCAGAGTTCGCTTGAGGAGATTTTCGTGGATCTTGTAAAGAGGCCGGCATGAATCTGCAGGCAGTGAAAGCCATATACAGGGCTGAGATGGCGCGCATGTTCCGCACGGTTGTGCAAAGCATCATCGCGCCTGTGCTGTCGACATCGCTGTACTTCGTAATTTTCGGCTCAGCAATCGGCTCGCGCATTGCAGAAATTGACGGCGTCAGTTATGGCGCATTTATCGTTCCCGGGCTGATCATGATGTCCATCATGACCGAGAGCATCTCCAACTCCTCGTTTGCGATTTATTTTCCGCGCTTCACGGGTACTTTCTATGAAGTACTGTCTGCGCCGGTTTCCTATATTGAAGTCATGCTCGGTTTCGTGGGCGCCGCGGCAACCAAGTCGATCATCATCGGTAGTATCATTTTCATTACGGCAAATTTCTTTGTCAGCATTGAACTTGCACACCCGTTCGTGGCGCTGTTGTTCCTGGTTCTCATTTCCTTTGCGTTTTGCCTGTTCGGTTTCATTCTTGGCGTCTGGGCCGACGGCTGGGAGAAACTGACGATTGTTCCGGTGCTGGTGATTATGCCGCTGACCTTTCTTGGCGGTACGTTCTATTCGATCAGCATGCTGCCGGCGATTTGGCAAAAAATCAGCCTGTTGAATCCACTGGTTTACCTGATCAGCGGTTTTCGCTGGAGCTTCTACGAAAATGCCGACGTTAGTATCGCGCTGAGTCTCGCGATTACGGTCGGATTCCTGCTAATTTGCCTGCTGCTGGTGCGCTGGATATTCAAGACGGGGTACCGAATACGCACCTGAGCCTGACGGAGCGGTATTCTGTCTCGATACCTACTGATTCTGACCCTGGTGGTTGCGGGCGAAATGGTGTTCGCCCTGCCTTTTCATACGGCGCGCTTTTTTCGCCCGACATTGCTGGACGTTTTCGGCTTCAGCAATACCCAGCTTGGTGACCTGTTTGCCCTCTACGGCGTGCTCGCCATGCTGTCGTATTTGCCGGGCGGTATGCTTGCCGACCATTTTTCAGCCCGCTTCCTGCTAAGCGCGTCACTGGTCGCGACTGCGCTGGGCGGTTTTGCGATGGCGCTGATACCCGGTCCCCTTGCGATGGGACTGATCTACGCCTACTGGGGCGTTACTTCCATTTTCCTGTTTTGGGGTGCGTTGATCCGCGCCACTCGCGACTGGGGAGGCAGCGGCGCACAGGGCACGGCATTCGGCATCCTCGAGGCGGGTCGCGGGTTTGTTGCCGCCACGGTCGCCGCCTTACTCGTGTTTGTTTTTGCAGCGATGTTGCCCGATGACCCGAACGCCATAACAGAGGCTGGCAGGCGCTCGGCCTTGCAGGTGGTCATTATTCTCTATTCGCTCGTGACCCTGGCGGCAGGCGTGCTCACATGGATCGCAATTCCGGATGCGGAGCGTGCCGACGGGCCGCGCTTTCGCCCCTTGCAGGGCATGTTCGTGGTTATGTCGCGGCCCGTGGTGTGGGCGCAGGCAGCCATTGTCGTTGCGGCTTACTGTGGCTACAAAGGTCTCGACAACTATGCATTGTACGCGACCGAAGTTCTC
>TARA_R110002049_G_scaffold289031_2_pt1 | contig 13160 bp, 21 predicted proteins | sample TARA_R110002049 | Tara Oceans TARA_R110002049 (sample SAMEA4396941) | marine metagenome | biome: Polar Biome; feature: [SRF] surface water layer (ENVO:00010504); material: water (ENVO:00002006), including particulate matter (ENVO:01000060) such as... | depth 5 m | reverse complement strand
GGCGCAAATTACGTGCCAAAGTGTGGAAGGTCATCTGGGAAATGCAGGATCAGAGTTCTTTCCCAGCAAGTGTGCGGCAGTGGGATCGAATACTCGATACGCCAGCAGTTTTACGCGGTCGGTCACCACAAACCACGCTAGAGCGTAGCCCCAGACAAACAGCGCCCATCATTCTCAGAGTATGGCTCATCAATTTCTCCCGTGGTTCTTCGGGGAAGATTTCTCGAACTCCTTCTGGAGGAAAAAGTTCAAGGCCGTCCGGAGGACGATGACAGCGGCCAGTTGGCCAATCTCATTCCAGGTGGGGGCGACGGCAGTGCGGAGAATGTCTGCCGCGACCTGGAACTCCAGCGCGAGAACCAGCCACCGACCCAGCCGCAGCCTAACCTCCTCGGTCGCAGCCTCTGAAGCGCCGCGCCGGAAGAACACGACGAGGGACCGAAACGCGGCTTGCGCGGCGGCCAGCCCGATCAGGATTGCGGCACAAAACTGGATGGCATCGGCCAGGTAGAGCATCGTGTGCTGCACGTACTCTATCAACAAGGACGAAACGAAGGGGCCGCCCGTACTATGTATGCTGTTACCGCTCAAAACACTCTCCTACTGTGTATGCTGTTACCGCCCAAAACACTCTCCTGGGTCATGACGTACTCTCAATTTGTGAGCCTCGTCGATCGCCGCCTTGATCGTCCACCGTCCCTCCTCGATGGCGGGGAGGCCATCCTGAGTGCCCGGAATCTTGATGAAGAGATTGGGGCGTGCCGCACGGGCGTGAAGTTCCTTGGCTGCGGCGAGGGTGCCGACCGTGTCATGGGCCAGCAGGGGGAGACCTCCAACGACACCCAACCGTCCACGCCGTTGGTCAGGCCGTGAATCGGCGCGAAGAGATCGGCGGCCTGCGTGAGATCGTCGATCGCCAGCTCGAAGAACAGTGTTTCGCCCGATTTGCCTTCCTCCGATTTTCGCCGGATGGCGTCGTCGTAGTCGTGGCTGTTGCTGATGGCGTGTTCGAAAATCGTGGGATTCGAGGTGAGCCCCGTGACCGAGAACTCCTGGATGTAGCGACGGAGCTTGCCGCTGCCCAGCAGATCTCGGGTGATGTTATCGAGCCACAGGCTCTGGCCCAGGTCGTGAAGTGTTTGGGTCGCTGTCATAATATTTCTCCAGAAAAAGGCTGCCTGTACCGGCTGACTGGACGTCGGCGAGCAGGCGGGGAATGTCGTTCCATTGTTTCGTGGCTTACCAGGCTTGCCGCCGCCCGATCCACTAACCAGCGCAGCTCACCGCCCGTTGAGCAGATAAGTTGCGCGGGCAAACGAGAGGGATCCCGGAGACCTTCGAGCACGTCTCGCAAGACTGCCGCCTTGGCAGCGACGGCGACGAGAAACGACACGACCGCAGCGCAGTTCAGGACAAACGCGGTCAGAGTCACCCGACTTACGTCTTCGTCCCGCCCAGGCACCTCGACATCGGCGACCCAGCATTGCTGCTCCTCCAGCACGGGCGTACTGGGGACCGGCCGCAGCAAGTCATGCGTTAGCTTGCAGACATTCTCCACGGTGAAGCAATAGTGGTGCATCACGACCGGCCCGGGAGCTGATGCCCCGAAGATGTCCATCCCGATCACGGCGATCTGGGGACCGACGTAGGATCTCCAGCCGAGGGACGAACTGGCCTCGATGGCCAACAGAGGCACACCCGGGGGCAAGACTTTGTCCCGAAACAGGTCCGACTGCATCGCGAAGATGTTGGTGCTCGGCAAACTTACTACCCTGGCTTGGACGCCCTCAGTTGCCAACCGATCACGCGACTCCATCGCCAGATGCACTTCGGAGCCGGTCGCGATCAGAATGATGTCGGGCCGAGCACCCGGCGGAGAGTCCACGAGGACATAGCCGCCCATTGGCACTCCTGCGGGGATGTCCACGGCTAGGAATCGCACCGTGTTTACGCAGAGTTGGTCCAGTTCAGGCGGAGTCATGGTGGCTGAGTGTGTCATGTTGGCGATGAACCTCCTCTGATTGTGATCGGGACCCTGGGACGACTCTCTGTTTGCGATTGAACTACGGTCTGAAGTGAGCCCTTGGCTCGGGACGGTTCGGCGAGTGCTTCTTGCGGCAGAGAATCCGATACATCAAGGCGTGCTACGTCATATTTCCAGCCTTCCGCAGCCTTCAGTGTTTTGGAGACCATTTTTTTAGCCGTCATTGATGCCCCTGATGCAAATCCGCGAGGGCGTTCTTGGCCCGTGCCCAGAATCTTGACGTGCGAACCGCCCACATCAATGACCAGCACTTGCATGAAACTCTCCTCCGTTTTGCCCCGCCGTTGAAAATACGGGTTGTCATTAGTTATCTAGTTATCCGCAACAACCGCCCGACTTGCCCTCTGTCTTGTCGCCAGCTGGCGTGGATAAAAACTTTTGCCGGCAGTGTTCGCTGCAAAAGTAGTAAGTCTCGCCATCGCGCTCGCTTTGTCCACGGTCATTCCACAGATCGGGTCTTTGGTTGCGGATTCAGATTCTTTCATGGTCAGGTTTCCTTCTTGGTTGATTGATTTATTCACATCGTTTTCGCCTGGATACACGCTAGCCAGATCAGTGCGCGTAACGGCGACTACGTTTGCCCGCAGGCCAGCAGCCCCGTGGCGGTTTGCACCATGTCGCGCCCAGACCAGATGATACCCGCCGCTGTCGCTGTCATCTTTGGTATCGCCCCAGGGAATGCTCAGCGAGGCCACGAACGCACCTTGAAAAGTCTTGTCCTCATGTGCCAGCAACACACACTGGCTCAGGCACATCAGCGTCCCACCATCCTTGGTGTGCGCGCTCCAATCAACTTCGGAGCGAGTACGCTGCCATTGGCGGATGTACTTCTCGCGCTGGTCGGCGAAAGGAGTGGCGAGCGCTTGCAGAAGGTGGGTGCAAGCGCTGTGCGAATTGTGCCCGAAACCCACGCCCAGCGTAAACTCCTGGACGTCCGATAAATCAATCTCTCCGATCAGTGCGACGTTGCCGTCCTCGGCCTGTCCGAATTCCCAATCCATGTTGAAGTTGTCCATCAAGTCCCGCCAGCCATCGCTGAAGCCGACGTAACCGACAGAGCGTCGCGCGAAATCAGGCGCGCAGCCGAACGACATGTCAATGTCCTTGCGCTGCACCTCGAACAGCTTCCGTCCACCCAATCCACACAACATCGCCGAGTTATTTTTGCCAGTGCCTTTCACGTGTGGTGCAAGCAGCGCAAAAAGACGCAGCTTGCCGCGCAGTGACTCGTCCATGATTTCCAGCCGCGTATGCATCAGCAATACCGATGAGTGCGGGGCGACGACGATCTCCTTGACAAGACGATGGCGGCCCTCACGGTCGGAGTTCGTGAGCCGGTAAAACAAGGAGTTCTGCTCCGGGTATTCAGTTTGGTGGAGCAGGTCGCGACGTTCCTCGTGGCAGAACGATTCGCCATCGGTGATCAGAAACTGCAAGTCGCGTGTATTGGGCGTATCGACGTGAGGGAAATAGATTTCGTTGACGATGCCGTGGCTAAGCGTGAACCAAACGCGGGAACTGCTGTGATACGCAGTACCGACGCCGTCCTTGGCGCTGGACGTCCAGCGCGGCTCAATCCCTGGCATTCCAAAGGCGACGGATTTCTCATTCATTGGTCGGAGTTCCTTGTCATCAGTCAAAATCATTTCCCGTGGGGTAGTAGCCCAACCGGGCTGTCGCAGCCACAGATATCCGCCGCAAGTTTCTCGGCTTCGGACGGACCCCAGGTGCCGGGTTCGTATTCATGCACCGGCGTTGCCAAATCCAAAATCGGCTGAACGATCGCCCATGCGGCTTCCACGCCATCCTGACCCGCGAAGAGGGTGCCGTCGCCTGCCATGGCATCGCCCAGAAGTCGCTCGTAGGCGGCCATCTCATCTCCCTTCGGGCGGTCGACCACTTTGAGTTCCTCCAGATCGCCAATCAACTCCTCGCCGGGGCGCTTCACGCGGGCACCAATCGCAATCGTCACGTCGGGGCTTAGCCGGAAACGCACATAGTTCGCCTGGCCTGTGCATAGATTGCTGAGCGCCGGAGCTTTGAACATCACCAGCACCTCGGTCATCGTCGTGTGCAAGCACTTGCCCGCCCGGATGAAGAACGGCACGCCGTCCCAGCGCGATGAGTCGATGTGAAGTCGGGCGGCCGCGAACGTTTCGACATTCGAACCACTCGCGACGCCGTTCTCCGCGCGATAGCCACGGAACTGGCCACGCACCACGTCCTCGGGGTCGAGCGGACGGATCACCCGGAACACCTTCGCAAGCTCTTCGCGGATCGACTCCTGATCGGTCGTCTGCGGCGACTCCATCGCCAAGAATCCCACGACCTGGAACAGATGGTTTTCGATTACATCGCGAATCGCGCCGGACTCTTCATAAAAACCGCCGCGTCCCTTGACGCCGAAGTCTTCGGCCATCGTGATCTGCACGCTCTGGATATAGTCGCGATTCCAAACCGGTTCGAGAAAGGTGTTCGCGAAGCGGAAGACCAGCAAGTTCTGCACGGATTCCTTCCCCAGGTAATGGTCGATGCGGAAGATGCTTGATTCGTCGAAGACCGTGTGCAGCGTCGTGCTAAGTTTTTTCGCAGACGAAAGGTCACGCCCGAAGGGTTTTTCAACGATCACTCGCGCGCCCTCTGCGCAACCCGACTCGCCGAGGGCCGTGATCACTCTCGGAAACACACTCGGAGGGATGGCGAGATAGTGCAGCGGGTGCGCGGCATCACCGAGTTCCTTGCGAAGCGCGGCGTGCGTGGCCGCATCACCGTAGTCGCCGCTAATATAACGGAGGTGTTCCACTAATGCCGCAAAAATCGCGTCGTCGAAGTCGTCTTGTTGTTCGACGCTCTCACGGGCACGTGCGTGGAACTTCTCACTTGTCCATTCGGACCTCGCGACCCCGATCACGGGAACGTGTAGATGTCCCCGCCGCTGCATCGCATAGAGTGCCGGGAAAATCATCTTGTAGACGAGATCCCCCGTGGCGCCGAAGATGACCAGTGCGTCGGACTGTGGTATATTCATCAGATGATCCTTATTTCGCTGAGCAAGCACGAATTATCGTTCTCCTCGTCCACCCATATGATCTGGGCCGTGCTCCTGGCCACCAGACATATGCCCCGGCCTCATTCCCCGGTGTTTCCTCATCTCCTCCCACATGTGGCTGTGCGTCTGGACCCCCTGCCAGCAGCGACTCCAGTCGAACGTGCGGTGGTCACCCGTACCACCCCCGTGCATCCAGCCGCTGTGGATTCCCCCGCCGCGCACCCAGTCCGCTTCTCCGTAAAACCGGCTGCACGACCCCGAGGGATCGGTTTCCATCGGGTGCGGCGTCAGCTCCACGCTGTCGTCGCCACTCCCCACGGTGATCGGTTGGCTCTCGATAGGCCGTCTGGTCTTTAGGTCTTTGTCCCAGGTATGGACCATCACCTCCCCAGTGTCCGCATTCGCCAACAGTTCTGAGTACGCTGTCCCGTCTTTGATGGCTACCAGGTCGCCGCCGTTGGGGCCTGCGGAAGCAGATTGTTCTGCGGTTTGCGAACACCCGGTCAGGCCGAACAAACCTGCAAGGATCACTCCGGTTAAGATTGGCTTCATCATTTGTCTCCCTTTCTGAATGTGGACCATACCACCTTCCGTTACAGTTTCGGAGATGCCGGGCTAGGATGAACCCTCATGGCCCGGCATTCCACTCATGGTTCAATTCCCATTACTTTCTCGACTTGGCATCAATCTTCGTGACCACAAACTTGTCGTCGAGTGTCACCTTGACGAGGAAGCCTTCCTTCAGCTCTTCGAGCTTGGCTTTCTTGTCGTTCAGGGTGATTTTACCGTCGCCTCTTGGGCCAGTAGCGGCAGCACGGACAGCGCCAACAGCGAGACTGTCACAGTCGTCAGGAATGGAATGCGAGACAACATCGGGTTTCTCCTCGTCTAGTTTGGAAGGTGCCAAGGAAGCGCACGCGGCTCCCTTGTGAAACGCCTTCCGGTTTCTGGTACTTCATTTATCAAAGTGCGACTCATCGCACTTCACGCTCGTTAGCTTGCAGATATTCCATTGTGGACACAATAAGCACGAGCTACCGTTCCTATTGCCCGTCCTGATGACCGGGGCCATGCTCCTGGCCACCCGGTATGTGCCCCGGCCCCATTCCGCCGCCGTTATGGCCTGTCGTAGTTGGTGTCTCCGCGCCGTTAGACCCTGTCGAAGCTGGTTGCTCCACGGTAGTTTGAGAGCACCCGGCCACGGCGAACAGGCCCGCAAGGATTACCCCGGTCAGGATTGTCTTCATCATCGTCAGTATCCTTTTCTGGAAGTGGACTGTTAGGAATGGAATGCGAGACAGCATCGGATTTCTCCTCTTCAGGACGGAACATGTTGAAGGAACACAGTTGCCTCCCATTCGACGCACTGCACTTCGATGTCGAGTCGTGCCTGTTCATCGCACTGAAACTTCGGTTGCTGGATCGAACCACAAACAATAAAAAAAGCCGACGTGGCGGAACACCCGGAGGTGTTTCACGACGTCGGCTTACTGAGTAATGCACCTTCCGACTGAGATCGGGTTGCGATTTATCAAGTCTTCCGAAAAATTGAGGGGCTACACAAAAGGTTTCGCGACCCTCAACTGTCAAATATTGTATCCGTTTGCCTCCGAGGCGTCTAGGCCACATGATGTTCTCCCAGTTTCAACTAAGTTTCGCTTGCTTGCCACAGCGCTCATTCGTAGACGGGCGTCCGGGCGAGCCGGTTGTAGAGCCAAGCCATTGCGCCAGCCACGACGTCCGTCCCCAGGCTCCATCCCAGGAGACTGACGATGAAGCTCTCCCACGTGATTGGCCGGTAGAGACCACTTACGTCAATGTGAAAGAAGACCGTGGTGACATAGGCCAAGGTGGACTCCGACACGAGGACGCAGAAGGCCGTGCAGAGCGCATAGACCAGGGCCGTGATACTCCCTGCCGACAAGGCGGCGGCTCGAACGCCGAGTTTCATAACCAACTTCTTGTGATCGTGTGACGTCTCTAAGGGCTAACGTCGATCCGACCATGAACATCGTCTGGCGTAGCATGGATAAGGTTTTGAACTCTTGCATGGTATTCCTACTTTCTAAAAAATGAGGTGGTCTTTGGCGACAGTTGTATCCACGAGGAATCGGGCCATTCATTGCAGGTATACACCGGAGGTCTTGCGAATAATCGAGTTGGTGGGTGGCGTTGTAAAAATGTCCAAAGTGATCTCAGTTCCCATGAAAACACCGACCCAGTACATGGCGACGAACCTCCCGTTTTTAACATCAACACGACCGCAGGGAAGGTTTTCCACCTTCCCCACGGCGAAATACAGATACTGTCCGGTCAGGTTACTTTTTGCCTGTTTCGTGCTGCTCGCCGTCGTTGCCTGGCTTCGTCGCGCAGACAAACATGGCGTCGTCACCACAGTTCGAACAGACGTGGTTTACCTGTTCGTTCTTTCCTTGGCCTTTTCCGGTGCCGACGACCGTGACGGTACCGCCGCATACGCATTTGTGTTTTTCTCCAATAGTCATCAGCTTGACGTGCGAGCTATCCTTGGTCACGTGCTGGACCATCACGTGCTTGCACTTGCTGCAGGCCATTGCGATCGTGTCTCCCGGCTTTAGAGCTTTGGCCTCGGCTTGCGTCGTGATGTGGTTCATATGCATCATGTGATGGCCCTGGTGCGCATCGTGATCGTGCTTGTCGTCCGCGGCTTGGGCTGCAACGGACCACCACACTGCCAACGCAACGGCGAATGCGAGTCCCGAGGTGAGGCTGATTTTGCTAACGAGGTTGGTTTTCTTGGTCATGAGTGTCTCCTTCGTTTTTGGTTGTGGTTTTGAAATTGTGGCAGGCTGAACTCGTGCGAGCCTATCTACGGCAGCAGATCGCTACATCAATTCGATCTTCAATCTCGATGATGGTTTAACATTGTTCGCGAAGCGTTTTTTCGTCTCTCCTTTCAGATTGGGGCGTGGAAAACTCAGGCGACATCGACGAACCGGTTCATCGAGCCGAAGGCATTCGGAACGCATTTGGGACAGTCGGCCGCCCCCTGACAACCCGGCTCGCAACACCACTGGCCGCCCACGACGAACTTGAATTCGTGGCGACCGGCAGGTAACTCTAGTTCCGCTTTCCAGTTCCCTTGGTCGTCCTTCGCCAGGGGCGTAGTATCCGTTTTCCAGTCATTGAATGTGCCGGCCAGAAACACCGCGCTGGCATCTGGCGCGTGGCAACTTAACTCCGTCGATTTCGCTTTCTGTTTTGACATTGATCTGGTCCATTCATGTGTTAAAAGAGGCTATTCTTCGAGAAAGGTGATGATTCCTGAATCCACTTGGTACACTGCGCCCACAACCTTGACGTTCTTCGTGTTGGTCGCGGCGGCGATTGAGGAGACTTGGCGGAGCAGTTTCACCGACGCTCGGGTATTGGCCTTGATGGCGGCCGCAACACGTTGCTCCCGTTCCTGCTGTCGATCAACCAATTCAATGGCCGGACGAATTCGACCCATCATTGCCATGCCGCCGCCGTCCATCGCAACCATGCCTTTATCGCCGGACGCATCCTTGCCGACCGTGCCCGGGTAACGCTTCCTCAAGGCGGCTTCCAGTGTGGAGCCCCTGGCTTTGAGTTCGCGGAGTTGCGCGGGCAGGTCATTGTCCGCATCGGTGGCTTGGCCGACGTGCTTATGCGTGCCGGAGTCCGGTGTCTTGTCTAGAGCCGCGCCCGCCAGCGGCCATCTCAGGCTGGCCGCCAGTGCACCGGCAACGAGGAAGAGAGCAGGGGAACGAGGATTGAAGTTCTTCATGGTTTGTTTCTTTTAATATTGGATATCTCTAACTGATTTCGCTTCCTGAGTATTTGATGCAGGTCAGGGTCAGAATCTTCACCAACAACCCATTTCAATTTCCTTTTAGACTTAGATTTCGCCAAAGCTCCCGCCGGAGTATCGGTGGTGCAAGCGAGTCTTGTAGATGTCACAGCCTCAATGTCATCGATTCTACACTCACCCTCCCCCAAGGGAGATCTAGTGTGTCATGATCGAATCGGCCTGATTCATGGGTTCGTCCTTGGTAACCAAGGTGTAATCCATTCCACCGCAAACGAAAAAAGCCGACGTGGTAGAACACCCTGAGGTATTCTACCACGTCGGCTTACTCTCAAACGGGCCTCCCGCCGCGGACGGGTTGCCCTTCATATAGTCATCCGAAAACTTCGTAGCAGTCTTCAAGCTACGGCTTGGAACGAGGGAAAGCAAGCAAGAAGCAGGACAATCGAGAGACTTTCTCAAAATGACTCTCACGACCGTGTTTCAGTGTGGCGCTTTGACTGTGAGTTCTGGTCCTGACTCGATTTGAGTTGATAGACTTGGGAGCGGACGGTTTTCTGTATGCCAATTCTCATGGAGGCTGGAAATGTCGTACGCTTCACTCCCCCAACGTTGGATGAACGCAGCGATCGTTTTTTGTGCAACAACGTCTGGTTAAGTGATCAGGTCATCTGAATCCTGCCTGCGTTGAACCAATACACTCGCGGCCATTCGCGAGGGCTTCAGATTGACTTTACAGCTGCAATGCATCGACCAGTCGGAAGATCAGACGGCGGCCGGTCTGCACGATCTGACACGGGATGCGAATCATGGCTGTCACGAATGTGTGGAACTCCATCCTGAGCAGCTCATACTTTTCTTTGCGACGCCTGTCTTTCCATCGACCCGTTTCCGGAAGACTCAGAGCGACCCATGCTTTCAACGTCCAGCCCAGCAACGCCATCACCCGAAACCCTTTTCTGCTTCTTGTATTGTGTTGTCGTGACAACACTCAATACACGGAAATTAGCAGGGATTCCGAGTGTTTCTTCTCATTCAGGCCAAGAGGGTCGCTTGTCTTGGGACTAGTTTCGATTGGTGGAGTTAAATATCTGGCTGTTCACAGAGCTTAGCCAGCCTGTTAATTTCATTTTTAAAATATCTGTCAAGAATTGAGAACTTGTCATTGACAGACAAATTTGCGTTTGGGAACATACTTTGAACATTAAGTCCCGCTTATGACTGGCGGAAAAAGCAGGCAATGATAGCCCCTTTGTGCGACGATGGCACAAAGAGGTTTTTTTATTGCGCTAATGACAAATCAAAGATGGAATGAAACATGAATGCAACCCTGGTAAAACAAGAAACGAACTTAGCCTCACAACCAAAGTTAAATCAATCTTTGACAAAAGATCGGTTTTTACCTGTATCATCTGCGTCCATGGTTAAAAGTATTTTACTGAGAGATGCTGTGGAGCAACTTATTCAGAGTGTAGGGAACTTCATGCTGAAAGACGTTCGCTACCTCGTCGAAGATGGGGTGGTGCTGTTGTTGGGATCAATACCCTCATTCTACCTGAAGCAGATTCTCCAGACCGCCGTGATGAAGGCTGTGAAGGATCTGAAAATGGATTACCGGGTCCAGAATTATTGTCAGGTTGAATATGTCTCAAATGAAAACTCTGTTTTCTAGGGTGATAACAAATCGTCTTGTGATGAGTTTATTTCACTCCCAGTATCAGGAAAAGTTCACATGCCAGTTATAACCCGTCGTTCTACGGAACAAAATAAAACCGCTTATTCGAACCAGTCCGTTAAGAGTTATTCCATGAAATATTCGAAAAACACAAAACCGGAAATATTATCTCTGCAGGAGGAGCATGCTGCTCTGAATCGTGAGATCCAGGAAATACAGGAGTGGTGGTTTCAACTTCATGAGCTCGGTAAACCTCACTTTGGTGAAATGGCAGATCGGATTTCAGCTTTGCGTGATCTCCTGGCTGCCCACTTCTGTCATGAAGAAAATACCTTCGATCTCCCCATGGTGCTACAGCTTTCGACCGACAAAGTATACCAGGTCGCTGATCTGCAAGATGAACACGAGCAGTTTCTCAATGATCTTCGGGATATTGTCGACCGCTTAAAAAAAGAGAGTACTGAGTATCAGTATTGGGGAGATGCCCAAAATGATCTGGAGGCTTTTATTGATCGTTTAAGTGCCCACGAAGCAGCTGGAGAAGCTATACTCGCGGCTCTGTCCCGAGATGAATCAGTAAACAACGGCCAGAAATCGTAGCGACCAGATGACCATCTGTTGGTTTTGGGTCAGGCTCTCAGTATCTGAGTCAGTTCTGATCCGGAAACAGCGGGGGTAAGGGTGTATACAGACATGGAGTTTTGGGGCTGAGATCCGTTAGCACGTCTTGAACGGAGAAATCAGTAGACGCGGTGCTTGTGCCGCTTACGATGTTTACTGGGATACGCTGCAAAAAATTCTGACCCACTCGGAAACGCCGGGATACCGATTGAGTAAGTCCCGACCTTCCAAACTGGAGCCTTCCCTGCTTATCATTCATGAGATTCTGCAGAGTGACCGGAACGCTCATCGCAAACAGCGACATACGGGAGACGGGACGATCGCTAGCTTTCGGCAATTCACAGGCAATGGCGATAAGTACCACGATCTGGTCGGGAGAGAATCGACCGGGGGGAACCGCTGCGCGGGGTATCACTTAGCAACTCGATGATCGCGCGTCGAAAGGCACTGGGGTGGAGTGCAAACTGCATCTGCAACAGACCCTGATCAGGATTTTTTAAAATGAGCTTTAAGCGTTTTAATGTACGACACAACGTCTGACAACAGAGTGTTGTGCCAAGCTATCCTTCAAGTCCTGCAGAGTAATATCCGGTTTATTTGAGACTGCAGTTTGGATACAATCTGCCAATGAGTGCCACTGGGGAACTCGTTTAGGCCTGATGGCAGGACTGGTTTTCCCCTCGTCAGCATGGCAGGCGGTTGAAAGCGAAAGTTTACATCAAACCGAATCCAAGTAGAAAGGTCATGAAGGGATACGATCGGAAGATCTACAAACATCGCAACCAGATCGAACGGTACTTTGGGAGAATCAAAAGCTGTCGACGTAACTCCCCTGCTCTCGATTGCTAAATCATTGCTCGCCGCACACACCGATACTTTATTCTATTTTCTGCAGGTGCACGTAATAGTCAGACGCACGCCTTCGCCTCGGAGTTTCAGGAGCTGCGCGTTACAGAATAAAATGTCCTGATACTGCCCCTGAATGACCAACACTTGACAAAAGATCTGGATAATCAAAACTTCGATACCAGCAGTTTGGTAAACGAAACAGTCATCCGCGACGGGACTCCTTTCGCACAGGCGGAATTCTACTTCAGTGGTCCTAAACCTTTTATCCAGAATGCTTATGCGATCCCGATGTTTCTGAATGTGTCTGCTGAACTAATTCATTTCGAGTTCTTTGGCCTCCGTCATGATATCGAATCTACCCAGCCCATTGGAGAAACCTGATTTTAAAGTCTCTCTCTGATTCGTGAATTTTAATCTTTTTAAATATCAGACTAAATCCATGAGTGCTCAACGACGATATCAGTATATATGGTCTCCTGCTCTTACTGAATTCCAGGAGAATAATTGAGCGCTGACACTACGCGACTTCCATATCCATAATTGATGCATTCTCGTAGTGTATGAATGTGTCCGTTTCTTCCAATCACGGACGCATTTTTTATCTTTCGTTTTTTGCATCCCTGTTATCTGAATACTACCAAAATTGGCGCGCGATAGAACTTAAAGGTAGTTTGCGAGATCCAGATTTCCGAGACAAACCCACTACCGCTAAATACGCTAACAAGCAGCGGAAATAGGAGTGACCTGCCCCCACAAATGACACCAGGTGGTGCGGATATTCAATCTTGCATTTTCCGTGCTGTTTTGTGAGGATTATGTTTTCTCAAGGATGAGAATAGATGGTCAGGCGTCATGAGCTCACTGATACTCAGTGGGAAGCGATCCAGGAATATTTGTCAGGCAATGCGAGCGATCCGGGACGCACTGCGGTGGATAACCGGCTATTTGTCAACGCTGTTCTGTTTGTTCTGAAGACCGGAATTCCGTGGGAAGATCTCCCCGAGCGGTATGGCAAACCGAATACTGTCTGGAAACGGTTCGATTGCTGGTGTGCGAAGGGAGTTTGGGAGTAGGTCTTTCGAGACCTTGGTGAGGAAGAACTGGAAGAGGAACT
>TARA_R110002049_G_scaffold5723_3_pt1 | contig 13173 bp, 17 predicted proteins | sample TARA_R110002049 | Tara Oceans TARA_R110002049 (sample SAMEA4396941) | marine metagenome | biome: Polar Biome; feature: [SRF] surface water layer (ENVO:00010504); material: water (ENVO:00002006), including particulate matter (ENVO:01000060) such as... | depth 5 m | reverse complement strand
TAAAGAAGACGGTGAACATAAAGAAGACGGTGAACATAAAGAAGATGGAGAGCATGAAGATGGGGAGCATAAAAAAGCCGGTAAGCATTATTTCGGCGGCAATCCCGAGCATGGAGAAAAGAAGCGTTTTATTGTCAGATACGGTGAAGAAAAATATCTTCAAAAATACGGTCCTGATGAAATTTATCGCAAGTTCATTGCTGATGTAGAGGGTGTTAAAGCTGAAGAAGACGAGGAAGCATTGGGCTATAGCCCAATGCATGGTGCACGTCCTAAGCTTCAAGGAGTGCCTCTATATCGATAGATTTAAATGAGGCTATGTTTAATATTGCCTAAAAGCCTTTTTAAACATAGCCTCATCTACCTCCTTATCTAACCACCTACGAGGCATAAATATTGATACATCGTAAGTTGGCTGACGCTTTTTCTTTCTCAAGTTTAGTATTTTATATATTAGTTTCATATTTTTAAATTATTTTGTACTATTCGACGTGGGTTTCTCCTCCATAAGTATCTCCATTCAAGCCTGGCAATCTTAAAACTTGTACCTCATAACGATACTTTCTGGCAAGCTCGAGATAAGGTTGCATTAGGTAAAACCTATCAAACTTACCTGATACAACTACCACTTTTTTCTTACCTTCCTTTAAAACATTAGTAATTTTTTCGCGAAGATCTGATAATTTATCACTATCAAAGCAGTTACGAAGCTTACTGATCTTAGCGTATGCATCGCGCCCTTCACTATCTGAACCTCTTAAGATGTATAACTTATTCATTATCTAAAGTTCTTCTACAATTCCTAATATTTCAGCAACTATCAATAATGCTCCTCCAAGTATAACCCATACATGCATCATACTATAACCTGCTACTACTAAAGATATACCTGCTGCAATACGTACAACACTCTTAACGATACTTACATAGAAGTGAAACTTGCCTGGGTCTTTATTAGATATTTCCATACTCTTTTATTAATACGTTGATGTTAGTTGAACTCGTTTAAAATCATCTTCTAACGTCGACATAACCGACATCACTTTATCTGCGTAGCGCTTACCTGAAGTCTTCCAAGAGTTACCAGCATTGTAGTAGCTAGAGATCCCATGGAAGTCGTCACGACCTTTACGCCATGCTTTCTGTTTATTAATAACTGAGATAAAGCTTCTAATATTAGTATCATATACTTTCCAATCCAACCCCATCTTTGAGATTTCGCTCGGGTGATACTTCTTATTAATTTGCCATGCTCCGTATGATCCTCGTGAGCTCTTATCAGCGATACAATCAGCCCGACCACGAGATTCAACATATGCTACAGCAGCCATCCATGCTTGAGTCTTAGGGTCATTAGTATGCTTACGAACAGTATTAAACAATTTTTGTAGCGATGCATCATTACAAGCCCATTTTAAATTCATATTCCTTTTAGTGTCTGCTTTAATATACTTTACGTGTTGAGGCATCCCATCCTCATCTAGATGCTGACCAAACAAACTTGGATCAATTATATCTTCCTCTTCTGGTTCCTGAGCTGTAACAGTTTGAGTAGGAGCAGGAGCAGGTTGCACTACAAAGGGCGCGACTGGTACATCAAGCTGTTGTTGAGAGCTTTTATCAACCGGATTAACTACTCTTAATTGACGGACATAAGACCATGAGCAATAGACCATAATACATGCACTATACCAAAGTAATAGATGCCCAGCAATTCGAATAGATAGAGTTGATACGGTTTCTGTTTTCATATATGTTGGTTGTTATATTATTATATTAGTTTTCCTTTGTAAATTTAAATAACGCTCGAGTTTAGAAAAACTTTTAAATATGGATCAGCGTCAATAAGTTCCCATGTAGTGATTCCTGTTGCTGCAAACAGTGTAATCTGTTTTTCTGTTTCACCAAAAGCTTGAACTTCATCTAGAAATAGCTCTTTCTGAGATGAAGATATAAAGCTATTGCAAGCATGTGTAACAATATCTGCTTTACACGCTATAAAATCTCTCTCAGAAATAATATGCTTTATAGGCTCATTATCACGAAAAACAATCTTGTTGAACCAACAGTTACTAGTCTCGCTCATACATTTATTATATCAGAGTTCCTATTCGAAGACCCGTACGCTCAGTACACTATTCAAGTCAATTCTTTCAGACTCGCCAGACGATGTTTCTACATCTACATACCACTCCCCGGTCTCTTCTTTGTAAATGCTTTGAATTACACCACCAGCATCCCAATCTTTAGTTTTATTGTCCTGAAAACTAACATGGTCTTGTTGATTAATCCACACTAGCGGGTTATTAATAAACACCTCTTGACTAAACTGCTTTTTCACATTCATTAAAGTAATATGGTTCTTAGTGCTAAATTCGTTATAATAACAACTACGTACATTATAAGACCTGCAATCAAATATTGAATTATTAGTTTTAGTTTTTCTTCGTTATTCATATTATATAGATTTTTTGAATACTGCAGTAGCACCACGACCGTACTTAACCAAGTCACCTCTATCTACAAGCTCCTTAAGAGCTAGATAAGCCTGAGAGCCTGTAAGTGAAAACATTTTCATAATATTAGATTTAGTAATAGTGGGTGGATCTAACTTAAGAATATTATCGTAGAGTTCCTTCTTACGAGAATTCTTGGACTTGGCTTTTTCTACTACTTTCTTACCTGTTAGAGTAAATCCTGCAGATCCAATCGAAGCTTCAATATCGACAGTAGCTCCAAATCGGTTCTTGTAGGTTGAGATGATCCGTGAAGAATCATCTTCAGATTCTGTATCATGAGAGATCTGAATATTTACATCAACGGAATGAGGAATAAGAGTAGACCCCTTCAACTTACCAGCCTGCGTCAAATGCATTACGAAAATTAAAGCACACTCAGACTCTTTAGCGCGCTTACATAGAGTAGCTATAGCATACCTCTCTAGCTGCCGCGTATTAAGATCTTTCTTAGACGTAAGAGCTTGAAAAGAATCAATAACTAGAATATCTAAGTTACTCATAGCAGCAGCTAAGGTATCGATATCCGTCTCGTTTGCAATCTGAACACTTTTAACATTCAAACGATTACAAGTATAAGCTAGCTGGTAAGTATTCTCTTCACCAGATGCGTAACCGGTACTATAATCCTGACTAGTCAACGCTTCTAACAACTGCAGTAGTAGAGTAGTCTTACCACAACCAGCTTGCGCTGTCAGAGTCGCGGATGATCCCGGCAAAATACCATCACCAAAGATCATATCAAACTCTTCAACCCCGGTCCTCATCCGGTTATAGAACACCGACGGGATAGCAATATCAGAAACTTTCGTAAACGTTGTATTATCTTCAATTAAGTTCATTTAGTATTAGTTAAGTTAAGTTCGCCCTACACTATTATTATATCAGAGTTCCTTTCTGCTCTGACTCTCTGTAGCAGATGCTAGCTTTCGCTGTAGTAGTAGCGAGGATGCTTTGGTACAGTCTGATAATAATAATCAAGTGCTTCTCGATTCTGAATAATCTCCCAAGCGCGTGCCGTCTCCTCTTCAACAATTTGATCCTCAACCATCCCTTTCATATCTCTAAAGGAGATCTTATGACGAATAGCGTACTCTTTATCTTCTTGGGTCAATTGTATATCCATGCCATTATTATATCAGAGTTCCTTTTACGTTAGAACCGGCTGTGGTAGCTCGATGTTACACGTGATAGATAAATTATTAACACAGCTGAATATTACAATTTCCTCAAAGTCTGATACTAACTCTTCAACTATTTTTTCATCACTGAGCATTTTATTTTTATAATAATCAGCAGCTTCATAAGGAGTTTTGAATGTAGGTATATACGATATATCTACCCAGCGACGCGGAGATTCCTTACAAAAACCTTTCAATCTATAAATAGGTCTTACCATATATAATATTAATTTTAATTTTATAAGGGTAATTATTACCCCAACTAATCAGTCCATTTGCATGCCTCTAAGGTATGCTTAAATGGATTACCATCTATACCTTTAACTAGAGTAACCATTTGCTGAGCTATTTCTCTAATTTCAACTTGAGCATGCTCACTGTCTCGTAAAGTAACAAAGTTAGCAAACGATCTAAAGTTAAACATTACATCAGCTTGTATTTGAGAGGCGTATGGTTTAAAGAATCTCGCAGACTCTTTAGCTCGTTTTCTACCAATCTCTGGACCAAGCTCTTCAATACAGGAATGGTATAGTTTATTCGAATACTCGTTAAATTCTGTTAGTTTATCTTGCCATTTATTATTCCAATCAGACGGAACGTAAAATTTATCTTCTTTAAGCTCTTTATACCTAGCGGATTCAGCATTAATAGAAGCAATGCGATGCTTAAGTAGATGAATATGGCTAGCAATATCTGTATCAACAAGGAAGTGAAACGTAGCTTTTTCGAAAGGAGTATGATGACCTTCTCTCCAGAGCATATTTAACAGCTGAGGAATACGATTACGCTTTTTTTCCGTTAGCTTTCTAGATGTAGAGGTCCATGCCGAGCAAGCAATAATCTCATCATCACCGTAATAACCAATAAGTTCTACTGTATTCTTACCCATTAACTAATTCCTTAAATTCCTTATAAGATATTTTCTTTTTTGAAGTATTTTCTAATTCAATATGTTCTTTAACAGCCCACTCCTTAGCAGTTAATCTAAGAAATGCTTTATCGTAATTGCTAGTCCAAGCCTTATTCGGCGGCATTGATTTGATAACATGACTCATGTATATAATATAAGCTATATATCTTAATTAGCAACTAGTACTCTTAGAAAAGTTCTTAACAGCGCTATGCGCACCTTGAGGCGTCCAGTATTTCTTCTGAGAGTTAAAGCATTCCTCAGACATAATCTGAATTTCTCCACCAGTTTTATGAGAGTATCTTAGTACACCTTTAACTTTAGGAGTATTAGCCTTCTGCGCACAGCTCGCACAAATTTTCAAACCGAACTCTACTCTAGGCGCTTCAATCGTTTTACCGCAGTTACAAATCATACCACTATTATATCAGAGTTCCTTTTGAGTGTTGTATATTCTTTACCGTTGTAAAACCATAGAGTCTTGAACCCTATATCGGTTAACAACTTTTCGCAATTCTTACATGGCTTTGATATAGCTACTTGGTTGTTGTTGTCGATACGTATATTAGCGAACGTTAAGTTGGAGCAATCCATATTCCCCATTTTAATTAAAGCAGCTACTTCTGAATGTAGACCGGGTATATATTTATTACTATTACTTCTAGTAGGTTTATAGTTACCGAATTTATAATATGGGTGCATCTTATTGTAGTTGTTATGCGCAGTACATATTAACTTATTTTTATTATACACGAACGTTGCATGAAATGATTTGCCAGTTTGACAAACAGGTTTGAGACTTTTTGTAATCTCTTCAAGTCTTTTAAATTTAATCGCCATGGTAGACTACAAACCCACGCTCAACGAATCAAGCGTGGGTTTGTTTATTATTTTATTTATATTATTTATATTAGAAGTTGTATGTAGCTCGAAGACCTACTGCAGCTTCATTCTTTGCACTAATATACATACCTTCTAGACCATCTGAGCCATCACCTAGGGAAGCGGTATACGATACAAACGGTGAAACAGTTAGCCCATCTACTGCGGTTTGAATGTCAGTACTGAGTAGCACCTGCGCGTGAGTGTATTCTTGAACATCAGCTAGATAGCCAAGACTAGCAGTGATATCAATCGGTAGATTTAAAATACTGATAGTTTCTGTTGCTTCGACTACCCCATACCCTTGTGAGTTACCTTCAGTAGTAAGGTATTGAGTAATGGATAGATTATTGAATGGAATCATAACATTATCAAAATCCTGAGATAGTCTAATGCCTACCTCACTAGTGATAACACCAGATTCGTCAGAGCCTTCTGAATAATAATTAAATAGAACACCTAGATTAGTTCCAGCAAGCCCAGCGTCAGCAAAGTTCTTCACTAGCCCACCAGTAAATACAAATTCGTCAGTAACTTCATCTGTACTGTAATAAGATGCGCCTGAAAAGACTGTAAAGCCATTAGCTAGCTCGACATCACCTAATACTGAGAATTGGAAATAATCCTCGCCGCGGCTAACTCCACGCCAAACACTTTGAGAAGCGTATGTTGTAGATGCTGAGACGCTTGATCCTTGCAATCCACCCTCAACATAATCTTGAGCGTTAAGAGCTTGAGTTCCTGCTGTCGCGGTAGCTACAGCAGCCAATAGAGTTAATACAATTTTCTTTGTCATATACAATATTTATTATAACGTCTAATTTTTAAAGGTCAACTACTATGTTTATTTTTTTTGAAATATTATAAACTAAAGAAGGTCAACGAGTTGCCCCGCTGACCTTCTAACTTAAGTTAATTTAATGTATTTAACTAGAACCGATTGGCTCGTCAGGACTATTGGTTTCACTACCACTCTCATCAGGCTGATTAAGTTGATAGTCAACAAATTTCCAATCAGTAAATTGATCCAAGTACCAAATACGTAAGAAGATATCCCCTGTTGGGATATTTGTTACGTTAACAGAGTTGGTATTAGTCTGAAGAAACCCTGAGTTATATACATCATAACCTCCAGCTAATTCATCTGATAGATAAACCCACCAACCATATACAACTGTTGCATTTTGATCCCATTCAAATACAAAATCAGAACCAACTTCAAATGCGTTATCACCTGTAGTTGAAGGCGCAGTTAGAGTTGGTGTCGGGTTATCGTTCGATGAAGTATATTCAAAGGTACGATGAGACCATCTACCAGACTCAGATGGCTGCGCAGCCGCTTTCAAGTACCAGAAAGTTACATATACCTTTGAACCATCTACTGGTAAATTACGGATAGTATAGTTTACTGTAGAGGTACCAGTAGCTGGAGCAGGTAGTAATCCGCTATTGTCAATAATAGAAGCTGCGTTAACAGAAGGATTAGGATTAGTAATTACTCCGCCAGAAGGTCCAATGCTTGAAACTGTAATCCAAGTACCTGAGACATCTACATCACGCGTATCCAAAGTTAAAGATTTTTGTGTACCTGCAATTGTATCACCATAGCTAGGATCTGTAATCTCTGGAGAATTAGGTAGAGTAAACTTAAAGTCATTCTTCTTCCATACATTAGTAGTATTTGAATTATCGTTATCTGGATCGCTACTATTGGAAGAGACAGTAGTTTCAATTTGATAAAACAATCTCACCCATACGTCTGAACCATCTGTAGGTAGCTTATTAACTAATTCTTGTGACAAGTAGCTCGAGCCTTTACCAGCACCAGAGTTGAAATAGTCACTACTTCCCTGAGTTGTACCAACATAAACCCAATAGCCAAGAACATTTTCAAGTCCGCCATCTACCCAAGTAAACGTTGCTTCATTAGCTAATGAGCTAGTAAAGTTTGTATCTAAACTACTTGGCGCAACAAGATGTGGAATTGTTTTAGTTGCATATGTCTTCTTAGAGAATCCATCATACCCATTCTCACCAACGCCACCTGGTATACTATAACGTACAATAACAGTTAGCGGAGCTCCATTTGGTTTAATACTACTAACTGGTAAAGAAACATTGATTGGGGTATTAATATCTCCAGCAGCAACAGTCTCATTAAAGATTGCAGTTGTTGTATCATTCTCATCTCCAGATGTATTAACAATGACTTGCCAACTAGTAGCATTGGTACCATTTGGATCAAAGGTAATTGTTTCACTATTTAGAATATCACTATAGTCAGTAGGTAGTACTGCATCTGTAGAAGGAGATGTAATGAATGGTCCGGAAGAGGCTTTAAAGGATTGCTTCCTACACTTCCATTTATCTGGTCCTTCACCTTCATTACGCCAATAGATAGTCATCAGAATATCCTCACCATTAGATGGGAAGTTCTGAAACTCTTGAACGGTTGCAACTGACGTACTAGTATCTGCAACAACATTACCCGCGCTATGATATAGTAGCGGGTTATCATTAGTACCGCCATAGAGCCAATAAAACTTTACATTTTCACCATTTGGAAATAGTTCGAGTGTTCCAGAAGTTCCAGGTAATGTTTCAGACGATCCACCTGCTTTGATAGACGGGAAGCCTGGGGTAAGATAAATTGCAGTATATGGTACAGTCGATGCATCTTCACTAACAAACTTCCAATCGCTTTGATCGTCAGAATCTGATTTAGTATCATACCACAACGTAAAATAGACTGGTCCATTATCTACTGGTAGCTTATTTGCAGCAATAGTATAAGAGCGTGTCTCTGGTGTGAGAGAACCACTATTAACTATATTACGATGTGTTACTCCGGACCCAGTAAACGGAGTAGTACCAGCCCAAACCCACCATTGAGTTGGTGCATCGAGACTAGATGTTACATCCCATGTGATTGTAAGATCTTTAACCTGTAAGCAATCATTTAACGTTTCAGTAGCAATAGTACTATTAGGTGTTGGGCTAGTTACAAAATGCTGATCAGTAGTTCTATAAGCGTAATCCCGCCATTGTAGAATACTAGTACCAGATGTATCTAACCAGTGTAGTCGTACCCAGATAGTACTACCATCTGTAGGTACAGTGAAGGTCTTACTGTAATTGTTATTACCAGCTACTGCAGTAATGTCACCTGAATCAAGAGCAGCTGCAGCAGGGTAAATATCACCGAAACCTACTCGCGTACCAATATAGATACGGAACAAACTAACGCTGTCATTATCTGCTCCGCCTTTATCCCATGTAAGGTTTAACTTGTTTGAAGTTAATTGAGGTAGTGAATCATCAGGTGTTAAATTAATATCTTCAACTACTGATAAAGGTCCTGTAAGAGAGGGGTTAGCCGCGAAGGCTTGAGTACTGGCTATAATTACAGATATAATTATAGACAATACTAATATTGTATTTTTAATCATAAATTATATTTTTACTTAAGTTTTTTTGCCTTTCTCGGAGGTGCTTTCTTCTTACCTTTTCTTGAAGAATTCTTTTGCTGTTGTATGTAAGATTTTAGACGTGCTGCAGCTTGCTTTTTAGTCAATTTACCTTGACGTACAGCCACTCGCAGTCTAGCTTTTACTTTATCTATAGATGTGCTTTTACGTTTTGTAAGTTTTTTGTGATGCTTTTTTGCATCAAGCTTACCCTTACGCTTTTTTCCCTTATGCTTTTTTTCTTTAGCAATTAAAGCAAAGTCAGTTATATTAAGACTTTCTCCTAATCCTCTCTCAATATGGATAGGTGTTATATTGGCTTGATTACTAGCTGTAGACGTAGCTACAGCTACCAGTAGTGTAATTACAATGTGTTTAATCATATACGTTATTTAGTATAGCGTCAGATCTTCGAAGGTCAACTACTTATTATAACGTATCTAGAAATTTATGCAAGTAGGTCCTCTATTACTTTTGGATGTTCAACCCCTGTAAGTTTTTGCTCTAGTCCAAGGTATTGATAAGTAAATCGTTCATGATCTATACCTAGAGCTTTTAGTAAAGTAGCATTTAGATCATTAACGTGAACAGGATTCTCTAAAATATTATATGCGTAATCATCTGTCTTACCATACTCGAAACCAGCTTTAAATCCTCCACCCGCGACCCACATTGAGAAACAGCGAGGATGATGATCTCGCCCGTAATTATCTTTAGTAAGTTTACCTTGAGAATATATTGTGCGACCAAATTCACCACCACAAACTACTAATGTATCTTTAAGTAAACCTCTTTGTTTTAAATCTTTTACTAATGCTGCAGCAGGTTGATCAACATCTTTACATTGACCTCTAAGCTGCTTAGGTAAGTCTCCATGCTGGTCCCACCCTCTATGAAAGAGTTGAATAAATGGCACTCCACGCTCAGATAACCTTCTTGCTAGTAAACAGTTATGAGCAAAAGTGCCTTTAACTAATGCATCTGGCCCATATAAATCTAAAATATGTTTAGGTTCATTACCTAAGTCGACTAACTCCGGTACACTTGTTTGCATTCTATAAGCCATTTCATACTGAGCTATACGAGTATCTATTTCTAAGTCCCCTGTTTGTAATTTCTTATGAGTATTAATTTTTGATATAGCGTCAAGCATATTCCTACGCATACTACCACTAACTCCATTTGGGTTAGATAAGTATAATACTGGATCACCTTTTGATCTAAATTTAATTCCTTGATGCTTGGATGGTAAGAAGCCACTACCCCATAACCTATCATATAATGCTTGAGCGTTACCTTTACCTTTAGATATCATTATGACATACCCCGGAAGGTTTTCAGTAGGGCTTCCTAGACCCCAATCTAACCAAGCACCCATCGACGGTTTACCAGGTTGTTGAGAGCCGGTATTAATTGCTGTAATAGCTGGATCATGATTTATTGCCTCGCTATACATAGATTTAATCATAGTAATATCATCTGCTATACTTGCAATGTTAGGTAAAGCTTCTGTAATATATGTTTGTTGTTGCCCGTATTTTTTAAATTCGAACATTGGAGCTACACATGGAAAAGAATCTTGACCAGAGGTCATACCAGTTATACGCTGACCGTTTCTAATACTGTCCGGTAACTCCGTACCATGGATCTCTTTCATCTTAGGGTGATAATCGTAAAGGTCAATATGCGACGGACCGCCAGAGAAAAATAAATAGATAACCCTTTTTGCAGTAGGGGTATAGTGTAATGTCTTAAGTGTACCTCCGGCATTATCAGTAGCTGCTTTTATTATTTCAGGGCTCAATAAACTTGCAGCACCTAAAGTACCGAGACCTTTAGCGCCAAGTGATAACATTTGACGCCTATTATAATTTTGATATTGTTGAAATGAATTCATATTATTCTCGATTGAGAGTTTCGTCTAAATTAAGGATGGTAGATGCTAATATAGTCCAAGTAGCATGTTCAGCTTTATCTAACATATTACTTTTATGATCACCTATTGATAATAAATCTGTTGCTCGTTGAGGTTCTGTATCAAATATTTTCTTTTGATAATTATATAATTCTGTAAAAACGTTTTTACGAATACTATCTGCTAGTCGACCAGTTGCAGTTTCAAATGCAAAATCTAATTTATTTTCAAATGTAGAATTATTACTTACAAGTATTTTTTCTGCAAATGCTCTAGAAGCTTCAACGAATTGTTCGTCATTTAAAGTAACGAGAGCTTGCATAGGGGTATTAGTATTCTGTCTCTGTATAGTACAAGTCTCTCTAGTAGGCGCATCAAATGCTAACATTCCAGGATGAGGCGCGGAACGTTTCCAATATGTATACATACTTTTTCTGTAAAGTTTTTCTCCATCGTCTCGTACAAATCTCCTATCACCATTTAATGATACTTCATTCCAAAGACCTTCTGGTTGATATGGTTTAACGCTAGCGCCTCCTACTGTTGTATTGAGTAATCCGCTAATAGATAATGCGTTATCACGTACAAACTCTCCTAGTAATCGAAATCTAGGTGCTCTAGCATAATATAAATTAGTAGGATCCTTCTCCATGTGTATTGGAATTGTAACTGATGACTGACGGTATGTAGCAGACATTACCATTTGTTTTATAGAACGTTTAACATTAAAATTATTCTCTACAAAATCAGCAGCTAGATAATTAAGTAAATTCATATTAGATGGCCAAGCGCCTTGCGAACCAAAATCTCCTGGAGTAGATACTAGTGCAGAACCAAATATAGTTTGCCAATGTCTATTTACTGTAACCCTAGCAGTTAATGGATTATCTTTATCTACTAACCACTTAGCTAAACCTAAACGATTTTTCGGCAAGCCAGCTTTCATAGGAGGTAAAAACTTAGGTGTATCAGGATATATCTCTTTTGATTTATCTGGAGATGCATATTGACCTCTCATAAGTACATATGTCTTACGCATTTTGTCACTAGTATTATCTCCCATAATCATACTAGTAGTCTTTAATTTGTTTAGCTCATCTAATTCGTTTTTTAGTTTATGACCTTCTCTTGACGCTCTACCTACTACAGCAGGGTTAATAAATAAATTAGCAATAAGAGTGTTTCCTTCAGTTTTAATTTTATTTTTTAGATCCGCTCTCCTCTTAGGATGATCAGGATAAATTTCTAGCATAGGAGCAGTATTACCGTTACGTGTTTGCATACCTGGATCAGCATTATTATTATAAAATGCGTAGAACTGATAGTACTCTTTTTGAGATATCGGGTCGTATTTATGATCATGGCATTGCGCGCATTCCATAGTTAATCCCATCCATACATTACCGGTAGTTTTTACTCTATCAACTACATACTCTACTCTAAACTCTTCTGGTATAACTCCCCCTTCATCTGTTGTAGCGTGATTACGATTAAACCCTGAAGCTATTTTTTGTGAGAGTGTAGCATTAGGCAACAGGTCACCAGCTAATTGTTCGAGAGAAAACTGATCAAAAGGCATATTAGATTTATATGCGTTCAATACCCAATCACGCCATGGCCACATAGTACGAGGACCGTCATCATGAAATACAGATGTATCACCATACCTCGCAGCATCCATCCAAACCAAAGTCATTCTCTCCGCATAGGCTTCTGATGCGAGTAATTTATCTACTAATTGTTCATATGTGTTAGTAGATTTATTATTAAGAAAATTATCTATATCTTTTATAGTAGGAGGCAATCCAGTCAAGTCTAAGTACAACCGCCTAATTAAAGTTCGTTTATCAGCTTCTGTTGACGGTGCTAAGTCTTGTTTCTTAAGCTCGGAAAGTATAAACTTATCTATACTATTAATAACCCAGGTTGATTCTGTATCGTTATTAGGTTTAGTAACTGGTAAATATGACCAATGTTCTTCCCATTTAGCTCCTTCTTCTATCCATTGCTTTATAGTATTAATTTCTACTTCTGTAAGTTCTTTTTTAAACTCAGGAGGAGGCATTATATCATCTTCGTCATTAGATATAATGCGGTGCCAAGCTTCACTGTCTTCTAAACTCCCCTTTACAAATGCAGTTGGAAAGGCTTCTTCAGATAAATCTAACCGTAAATTCGCTTTTCTAGACTTTTCGGATGGGCCATGACAGAAGAAACACTTACTAGATAATATTGAACGAATATCCCGGTTGAAAGAAACCTCCTCAGCTACACCGCTTGTTGGTACTAAAAGTAATAATAC
>TARA_R110002049_G_scaffold609_1_pt1 | contig 13176 bp, 13 predicted proteins | sample TARA_R110002049 | Tara Oceans TARA_R110002049 (sample SAMEA4396941) | marine metagenome | biome: Polar Biome; feature: [SRF] surface water layer (ENVO:00010504); material: water (ENVO:00002006), including particulate matter (ENVO:01000060) such as... | depth 5 m | reverse complement strand
GGAATGCACTTACATGAAGGTCAGTATTTAGATCCTGTGATGAGAGATACAGAAGCTTTTTTACAGAGTTCACAAAAAATGGTTTCTGGTAATGTTATGGTTTCTTTAAAGCCTTATCATTTTTCTTTAGACGGAATTGTTTCTAAGCATGATTTAATGTCAAGCGCATTTAGCACGTATGGTGAAGAAAACAAAGCTTGGTCTGCAGATGACGCAAAAGGATTTATCAAGATTTTAGGAAATCAGAATAAAATATATAAACAAGTAAATTCTTAATTATGTTACAAGTAGGAATTATAGGAGGTGCAGGTTATACAGCTGGTGAATTAATTAGGTTATTATTGAATCATGAAGAAACAAATATCAATTTTGTGTACAGTACTTCTAATGCTGGCAATAAATTGTATAAAGTACATCAAGATTTAATTGGTACAACAGAAATTAGTTTTACTAATAAAATTAATACAGCTGTAGATGTTTTATTTCTATGTTTAGGTCATGGAAATTCTACTGCTTTTTTAGAAAAAAATAGTTTTTCTGAAAACACAAAAATTATAGATTTAAGTAATGATTTTAGACTAGTAGCTGATAAGAATTTTAAAGGAAAAGAATTTGTTTATGGTTTACCTGAATTAGACAAAGAAGCTATTAAAAAAGCCAAATATATTGCAAATCCCGGTTGTTTTGCTACTGCATTACAATTAGCAATTTTGCCTCTAGCTGCAAATAATTTATTAAAGGATGATGTACACATAAATGCAGTAACAGGTGCAACTGGTGCAGGAACTTCATTATCTGCAACAACACATTTTACATATAGAGATAATAATTTTTCTCATTATAAAGCATTTAATCATCAACATTTAGGTGAAATTAATCAAACAGTTAATCAGCTTCAATCTAATTTTAATTCTGAAATTAACTTTATGCCAAATAGAGGTAATTTCTCTAGAGGAATCTTTGCTACAACTTACACAAAGTATAATGGCAGTTTAGATGATGCATTAGAAATGTATAAAGAGTATTATAAAAATGCTGCTTTTACATTTGTGGCAAATTTTAATATTCATTTAAAACAAGTTGTAAATACCAATAAATGTTTAATTGGTTTAGAAAAACACGGCAATAAATTATTAATTACAAGCACAATAGATAATTTATTAAAAGGTGCGTCTGGACAAGCAATTCAGAATATGAATTTAATGTATGGATTTGAAGAAACAACAGGTTTAAATTTAAAAGCGAACTTTTTCTAAAATAAAATTATGAAAATAGCCATTATAGGAACAGGTAATTTAGGAAAATCGATTGCCAAAGGTTTAATAACCAACAATGCAATTACATCTTTATACTTAACAAAAAGAAGTTTAGATGGTATTGCTGAATTTGAAGGATATAAAAATGTTTTTTTAACTACAGATAATATTGAAGCTGTAAAAAATTCTGATATTTTAATATTTGCGGTTCAACCTGCACATTTTGAAGAAATATTATTGAAAATAAAACCTTTATTAACAGAAAAACATGTTGTAATTTCTACAATTACAGGTTTTTTAATACCTAAAATTGAAGAAACAATTGGTGTAGATAAATTTATTATTAGAGCAATGCCAAATACAGCAATTGCAGTTGGTAAATCTATGACGTGTTTATGTAGCAACCAACAAGGAGAAAAACGTATAAAAATAGCACAAGCAATTTTTAATAGATTAGGGCATTCTTTAGTTATACCAGAATCTCAAATGCAAGCTGCAACTGTGGTTTGTGCAAGCGGAATAGCGTTTTGGATGCGTTTAATTAGAGCAACAACCCAAGCCGCAATTCAATTAGGTTTCGATGCAAAAGAAGCTCAAGAATTAGCAATGTATACTAGTGAAGGTGCAGCTAATTTATTAATTACAAATGGAAATCATCCTGAAGAAGAAATAGACAGAGTTACTACACCACAAGGTTGTACAATTACTGGTTTAAATGAAATGGAGCATAAAGGACTAAGTTCTTCTTTAATACAAGGAATGGTAGCTTCTTTTAATAAAATTAACAACATCAAAAAAGAACAGATATGAGTTTATTTAACGTTTATCCTTTATTTGACATAACACCAATAAAAGCAAAAGATGTTTATGTTTATGATGAAAATAATACTAAATATTTAGATTTATATGGTGGGCATGCAGTAATTTCTATTGGCCATTCTCATCCTAAATATGTAAAAAACATTAGTGAGCAAGTTGCTAAATTAGGTTTTTATAGCAACTCAATTCAAAACCCTTTACAAGTAGAGTTAGCTAAAAAATTAGAAGAAATTTCTGGTTGTAAAGATTACGATTTATTTTTATGTAATTCTGGTGCAGAAGCAAATGAAAATGCTTTAAAACTTGCTTCTTTTCACACTAATAAAAAGAAAGTTATTGCCTTTAAAAACAGTTTTCATGGTAGAACTTCTGCCGCTGTAGCAGCTACAGACAATCCTAAAATTATTGCGCCAATAAATGCACAACAAGAAGTAGAAATTTTAGAATTAGGAGATTTAGAAAATTTAGAAAAAGCATTGGCTAAAAATAATGTTTGTGCTGTAATTATAGAATTTATACAAGGTGTAGGTGGCTTAGATGAAAGTACTGCAGAATTTTACCAAGGTATAGAAACATTATGTAAAAAATACAATACTTGTTTTATAGCAGATGAAGTGCAATCTGGTTTTGGTAGAACTGGCGATTTTTTCGCTTTTCAGAAATACAATGTTACACCAGATATTATTTCTATTGCCAAAGGAATGGGAAATGGTTTTCCTATTGGTGGCATTCTTATTCATTCATCAATTAAAGCATCATTTGGTTTGTTAGGAACTACTTTTGGCGGTAATCATTTAGCTTGTGTTGCTTCACTTGCTGTTTTAGATGTAATTAAAGATGAAAATCTTATGGAAAACGCTAGAGAAATTTCGACTTATTTTAGAGAAAAATCAAAAGAATTACCCAAATTAAAAGCTATAAAAGGAAGAGGTTTAATGCTTGGTTTAGAATTTGACTTTCCTGTTGCAGAAATTAGAAAAAACTTAATTTTTAAGCATAAAATTTTTACAGGAAGTGCTAAAAACCCTAATTTATTAAGAATTCTACCTCCTTTAACAATCAAAAAAACACATGTAAATGTACTTTTTGATGCTTTAAAAAATGAGTTATCATGAAAAATTATACACACATAGATAATATAGACGATATTAATTCTTGGATTAAAGATGCCAGGGAAATAAAAGCAAATCCTTTAAAAAATAGTCAATTAGGAAAAAACAAAACCTTAGGATTATTGTTTTTTAATTCTAGTTTAAGAACTCGATTAAGTACACAAAAAGCGGCATTAAATTTAGGTATGAATCCTATTGTAATGAATGTTTCTGGTGATGCTTGGGGAATAGAATTTGGTGATGGAACAGTAATGGATGGTAATACCGCAGAACATATAAAGGAAGCTGCAGCAGTAGTTTCACAATATTGTGATGTTATTGCAGTAAGAGCTTTTCCTAGTTTAACAGACAAAGAAAAAGATGAAAGTGAACAAGTATTAAATGCTTTTATAAAGTATGCTTCTGTACCTGTTATAAACATGGAAAGTGCAACTTCTCACCCACTACAAGGTTTAACAGATGCAATTACAATTGCTGAAAATAGTATAAAAAAGAAACCAAAAGTTGTTTTAAGTTGGGCGCCGCATGTAAAAGCTTTACCACATGCTGTTGGTAATAGTTTTCTACAAGCTATGCAAAAAATGGATGTTGAGTTTGTAATTGCAAATCCTGAAGGTTATAATTTAAACTCAGAAATCACAAAAAATACGCCTATCTATAACAATCAAGAAGAAGCTTTTAAAAATGCAGATTTTGTATATGCTAAAAACTGGAGCTCTTATGATAGCTATGGTAAAGTTTTAAAAACAGACTTAGATTGGATGATTACTAATGATAAAATTGGTAATGCTAAATTTATGCACTGTTTACCTGTAAGAAGAAATGTTGTAGTTGAAGATGCTGTTTTAGACGGAGAAAATTCTTTAGTAATAGAACAAGCTAATAACAGAACTTTTGCTGCACAATTAGTTTTGAAAAAAATTTTAGAAAATGTCTAAAGAAAAACTATCAATTATAAAAATTGGAGGAAATATTATTGAAGAAGAAACGTCTTTAAATGAATTTCTAAAACTATTTTCTAATATAAAAGGCAAAAAGATATTGGTTCATGGTGGTGGAAAAAGAGCTACACACATTGCATCTAAATTAGGTATAGAATCTAAAATGATAGATGGAAGAAGAATTACAGATACCGAAACTTTAGAAGTTATAACAATGGTTTATGGTGGTTTAGTTAACAAAAACGTAGTGGCTAAACTACAAGCAAATAGTGTAAATGCTATAGGCTTAACAGGCGCAGATATAAATAGTATTCAATCAGAAAAAAGACCTGTTAAAGATATTGATTTTGGTTTTGTTGGTGATGTAAAAAAAATAGCCCATAATTCTATTAATAAATTAATTAAAGCAGATTTTACACCTGTATTTTGTGCAATTACGCATGATGGAAATGGTCAACTTTTAAATACAAATGCAGATACAATTGCTTCTCAAATAGCTATTGGAATGAGTAGTTTATATGAAACAACTATTTATTATTGTTTTGAATTAAATGGGGTTTTACAAGATTTTAATGATAAGGAATCTGTAATTAAAAAAATTAATTCAGAAACTTATAAAAAGCTTTTAGAAGACGGAATTATTTCTGAAGGAATGTTACCTAAATTAGAAAACTGTTTTGATGCGTTAAATAACGGCGTACAAAATATTAAAATGGGAAACACTGCTATGCTAACAAAAGAAAACGATAATTACACAACAATTACGCTATAAAATGGAAGTTCAACAATTAACAGAAAATGCAATTTCACTTTTAAAAAAGTTAATAGAAACACAATCTTTTTCTTCAGAAGAGGAAAATACAGCTCTATTAATAGAAAACTGGTTTACATCACATAATATTCCTTTTAAAAGAACAAAAAATAACGTTTGGGCAACTAATAAATATTTTGATGAAAGTAAACCAAGTTTACTTTTAAATTCACATCACGATACTGTTCATCCAAATTCTGCCTACACAAATAACCCTTTAGAAGCTTTTGTAAAAGACGGAAAATTATTTGGCTTAGGAAGTAATGATGCAGGTGGATGTTTGGTTTCTTTAATGGCAACATTTACACATTTTTACAATAAAGAAAACTTAAAATACAATTTGGTAATTGTTGCTTCTGCTGAAGAAGAAAGTAGCGGGCCAAATGGGTTAAACAGCATGTTAGCTATAATACCACATATTGATGTAGCAATTGTTGGTGAGCCTACTTTAATGAATTTAGCTGTTGCAGAAAAAGGTTTGGTAGTTTTTGATGCTGTGGTAGAAGGAACTCCAAGTCATGCAGCGCATCCAAATAACAACAATTCAATTTATAATACAATTGAAGTTTTACAATGGTTTCAAGATTTTAAATTTGATAAAACTTCAGAAGCATTAGGTGATGTTAAAATGACAGTTACACAAATTAATGCTGGTAAACAACACAATGTTGTGCCAGCGCATGTAGATTTAGTTGTAGATGTTAGAGTAAATGATGCGTATTCTAATAAAGAAATTGCAGATATTTTACAAGAAAAAGCACCCTGTACAAAAATAACTCCAAGAAGTTTAAGGTTAAACTCATCTTCAATAGCTACAACACATGATTTGGTTAAGGCAGGTATTGCAATGGGAAGATCAACTTATGGTTCTCCTACATTATCAGATCAATCTGTATTAACTTGCCAATCTTTAAAATTAGGACCAGGAGACAGTACACGTTCTCATTCTGCAAACGAATTTATTTACATTCACGAAATTGAAGAAGGAATTAAAATTTATATTGATTTATTAAATAGAGTAATTGTTTAAAAAATCAATTAACAAAATAAAATATAATTATGAAACTTTGGGATAAAGGCTTTTCTATAGATCAACAAATAGAAAAATTTACAGTTGGTAACGATAGAGAAATTGACATGCATATTGCAAAATATGATGTTCAGGCTTCTTTAGCACACGCAATAATGTTAGCATCTATTGGTATTATAACTGCAGATGAATTAAACGATTTAAAAAAAGGACTAAACGAATTAGCTACTGAAATTGAAAACGGAACTTTTATAATTGAAGCTTCTTTTGAAGATGTACATTCTAAAATTGAATGGGAATTAACCAATAAATTAGGAGAAGTTGGTAAAAAAATTCACACAGCTCGTTCTAGAAATGATCAAGTTTTAGTTGCTTTACAATTGTATTACAAAGAGAATTTATCAATAATAAACGATAAAACAAAAGCACTTTTTGATACACTTTTAGGTTTAGCAGAAACGCACAAAGAAAGCTTATTACCTGGTTACACGCATTTACAAGTTGCAATGCCATCATCATTTGGCTTGTGGTTTTCTGCATATGCAGAATTGCTTATTGACGATGTGTATATGTTAAATGCAGTTTCTAAAGTTGTAGACCAAAATCCTTTAGGTTCTGCTGCTGGTTATGGAAGCTCCTTCCCTATCGATAGAGAGTTAACTACAAAAGAATTAGATTTTGCAACTTTAAAATATAATGTAGTTGCTGCACAATTAAGTAGAGGAAAAAGTGAACGTTCTATTGCTGCCGCTTTAGGAGGTTTATGTAACACAATGTCTCGTTTTGCTATGGATGTTTGTTTGTATATGAGTCAGAATTTTGGATTCATAACTTTTCCAGATGAATTAACAACAGGAAGTAGCATAATGCCACACAAAAAAAACCCAGATGTTTTTGAATTAATTCGTGGAAAATGTAATAAAATACAAGCTTTACACACAGAAATGGTAATGATTACCAATAATTTACCAACGGGTTATCACAGAGATTTTCAATTATTAAAAGAAAATATTATTGCTGCTTTTGAAGATGTAAAAGATATTTTAGACATCTTTAATTATTCAATTCAGCAAGTAATTGTAAAAGATATCGATTTAAATGATGAAAAATATCAATACTTATTTACAGTAGATAGCATAAATAATTTAGTAGTTGAAGGAATGTCTTTTAGAGAAGCATATCAGAAAATTGGCGGACAAGTACAAGAAGGAACTTACAAGCCAGATTTAGGAAAACAACATACACATGTTGGAAGCATTCATAATTTATCTTTAGATAAAATTGCTGAAAAATATCCTAAATAAAATATTATAGTTATCATTTAAAAAGCCCAAATTCGTTATGAATTTGGGCTTTTTAAATGATAATACTTTTGTAAATTAGAAGTAGAAATTTACCCCAAGATCTAAACTAAAAACATCTACTAAATCTACTTCTTTGGTTGCTAATGCATACCATAAATATGTTTCTACAGTTCCAAATTCTACATAGAAATCTACTCCTTTAAAAAATTTAGGTTTCTTAAAATCTTTATGAACTAAAGCACCTCCAAATAAAGTAAAATGTACTGCAGTTGGCACATAATATCCTTCAGGATATATACTAGGTAATGTTGTAAAAGAATTTGTACCTATATCTAAAGTTGTTGTAAAACCTGCAATGGGTGTTATTGTTAAATTTTCTCCAATTACTTTTCTATAAAGAGGAAATGTATTCTTAATTGTAATTAAATGTATATTATCTGCCCTAGATGCAGATTCTGGTACAAAACCATACAATAATTCTGAATACAGTACTTTGTCAAATAACTGATAACCAGCACCAACAGAAAAAAGACCTATATTTCCTGCAAATTGTGCTTTTACATAATCTGGTACGTACCAAGATTTTTCTTTAACAGAAATTGCTTCTTGAGCATAAGAGTTGTTAAAAAACAATACTAATATTGATACTATAAATATTTCTTTAATTTTCATCTTATTTATAATTCTATCAATTCAACACTAAAACCTTTATCCTTTACAGATACTAAATTATACGCTTTTTCTTTAACAGCAGGTGCCGTTAAATAACTTACTTCACCTTCATCAAAATTATAAGTATGCGTATGACCATGTATAGATAATGGAACATTTTTTTCTGCCATTATAGATCTATATTTTTGTTCTGTTTCATCATCAAATTGATCTCCATCTGGCGGAATATGAGCAATAACAAATACTTGATTAAATGATGTATTACCTGTTAATTCTAGTGTTAACCAATCAAAATCTAGTTCCTTTTCACTTTCCCAAACTATATCATCAAATAAAACAAATTTGTTGTTATTAAATTCGAAAGAATAATTATAATCCCCAAACATTCTTTTGTATATAATTCCTCCGTTTATATTATAATCATGATTTCCTATAACTGTAAAGTAAGGTTTCTTAAGATGCGTCATTATATCATGAAAAATCTCATATTCTCTTAACAATGCTTGGTCTGCAATATCGCCACCAAAAATTACAAATTTAACATCATCTCTTTTATTTATATCATCTACAACAGTACTAAGTTGATCATAAAAAAAGTGCACATCTGAAATAAATGCAAATTTAAATTCTTTAGAATCTAAAGAAATATCTTCTAATAATTTTAAATTCTTAACAGTTGTATTTTGTTGTTTGGTTTTTACGTTTGCTTCATAAACACTAAATTCAAAAGGATGATCGCAAGTTGTAAAAAACATTGTAATACCTATTAGCATTACTATTTTTAAATATTTCATTTTTTCTACTCTAAATATTAAATAGGGTTAATAATTGGGTTTTAATGGCTGTAAAAAAGCTATTTTTAAATTATAAGGATACAAAGATAGACGAGACATAGCTTAAAACTTACAAGAATAAAGAGAAATAAAATTATTGCTCTTTTATCATTTTTTCAATTCAAAAAAAAATTAACACTAATTCTATAAACTAAACAATAGTTAAGCTTCAATTTTAAGATTAACCACTATTTATTGATGGTTTTATCAAATTCAAATAAAAATTATTTTAACATAAAATGGAATGATAATATTGCTAAAATATAATAAGCCTTGTTTACAAATAGTAAACAAGGCTTATCTAATAAAATAACATGAAATTATTCTCCTGAATAACTCACAAAATTTCTTGGTGTTTCGTACAAAGTAATTTTTAAATCTAAATTAGTTGGCAGTAATTTTCTTAATTTGTTATATGTAACAACGCAAATATTTTCTGCAGTTGGGTTTAAAACTTTAAATTCTGGTACTTCTAAATTTAAGTTTTTATGATCAAAACAGTCTTCAATTTCAGATTTTATATGGTTTCTTAAAATACCTAAATCATATACATAACCTGTTTCGTTATCAATTTCTCCTGTAAGCGAAACAATAAGTTCATAGTTATGTCCATGAAAGTTAGGATTACTGCATTTACTAAAAACTTCGAAGTTTTTTTCATCACTCCAATCTTTTCTATACAATCTATGTGCAGCATTAAAATGCGCTTTTCTGTGAACTGTAACTTTAGGCATGTGTTAGTTTTTCGTAAGATTTATCAAAAATAATTTTAAACCACTCTGTATAAATTTCAGGATTTGTTTCAATGTCTTTTTTAACATTTTCTAAAGTCATCCATTTATAAGCTTCAACTTCTTCTTTATTTATATTAGGTGCATCGTCATATCTACCAACCATAACATGGTCTAGTTCATGTTCGGTTAACCCATTATCAAAAGGTGCTTTATAGATAAAAGAAAAAACTTCTTTTATCTCTGTAACAAAACCCATTTCTTCTTGTAATCTTCTTCTACCTGCTTCAACATTACTTTCTCCATCTCTTTGATGAGAGCAACAAGTATTTGTCCATAACAAAGGGGAATGGTATTTAGATGCAGCTCTTTGTTGTAACATTAATTCTCCTTTTTCATTAAAAACAAAAACAGAGAAAGCTCTATGTAATAAAGCTTTTTCATGTGCTTCTATTTTTTCCATTAAGCCAATTGGCTTATCGTTTTCATCTACTAAAATAACTTGTTCTTTCATTATTACAAAAATAAGGAATGATGTATCAATAAATCATAAAAAATGATTAAAAACTATAAGAAATTTCTATTCTTTTATTTTGATGATTTATATTTGAGCTTTTAAACTGCTACTTTTTTATGAGAATTATTACAAAATTAATTTTATTAATACTTACTATCACTATTTATAATTGTACAAATAATGAGGCAAAAAAAATTAATAGCGATATAAAAATAGGCAAAGAAAAAGCTTTAAAAGATAGTTTAGCAAAAAAGGTAGTAAAACGTTGGGATAGTTTAAATAAAGATAATGTAGAGGCTTTTTTTACTGAATATGGAAAAAAGAATAAAGAGACAAAAGTAATAATTAAAACAAAATTTGGTAATATAAAACTTCGTTTATATGAAGATGTACCTGTACATAGAGCTAATTTTATTTTCTTAACAAAACTAAAATATTTTAATACTACTGTTATTTATAGAGTTGCTAAAAACTTTGTAATACAAGGTGGTAATTCTGATGAAACATATACTCATAAGCAAAGAAGGTTGTATGGTAATTATTTAATAAAACCAGAATTTAAATCTAACAGAAAACATAAATATGGTGCATTAGCAGCAGCAAGACAATGGGAAAAAAACCCTAACAAGTTATCTAGTCCGTTTGAGTTTTATATGGTACATAACAGAAATGGAGCGCATCATTTAAATAACGAACACACCGTTTTTGGTGAAGTAATTTCTGGATTTAATACTTTAGATAAAATTTCTAAAGTAAAAGTTGGCGTAGATGAATGGCCTGTAGAAGACATAAAAATGAAAATTGAAATAATAGAATAACTTTCCTTTTGCCAATTATAATTTATTTAACTTTTTAAGGGGCAAGACAACAACTTCTTTCATTTAATTTTGCTCTTCAAAATTTATAATATCATGAAAAAAACATCTTTAATTCTAGCTTTATTTTCAATTATATCTATTTCTGCTCAAACTGAATGGAAATTAGATAAAACACACACTTCTGTTCGTTTTGAAATAGGACATATGGTAATTTCTGATGTAGAAGGAAAATTTAGCGAATTTGATGGAACAATTTCTTCCTCTAAAAACGACGATTTTTCTGATGCAGAAATTCTTTTTACCATTAACTTAAAAAGTGTAGATACAAATAACAAAAAAAGAGATACACATTTACAAGATGCAACCTTTTTTAATACAGAAATTTATCCAAATATGACTTTTAAAAGTACCTCTGTAGAGAAAACATCTACAAAAGAATATACTTTAAAAGGAAACTTAACTTTAAGGGGAATTACTAAAGAAATTGTATTAAAAATGACGCACAATGGTACCATTAAAGACCCTTTTGGTAGTGTAGCTAGAGCTGGTTTAAAAATTGAAGGAGAGCTAAATAGAGAAGATTTTGGAATTAAATATAGCAAAGCAATGATTGGAGAGAAAATTACCATTCATTGTAAAACAGAAATAACTAGATAGATAAAGGGTTTAAGCAACACATTAATCAATTTAAAAACGAGTAAAATAGGCGACTTCCTATTTTGCTCGTTTTTTATTTAAACCTATCTTTGCACCTCAATTTTTGTACATGAGCTTTTTAAAGGAAATTAATCGTAGAAGAACTTTCGGAATTATATCGCATCCAGATGCAGGTAAAACAACTTTAACAGAAAAATTACTACTTTTTGGTGGTGCAATTCAAGAAGCTGGTGCCGTAAAAAACAATAAAATTAAGAAAGGTGCAACTTCAGATTTTATGGAGATCGAACGTCAGCGTGGTATCTCTGTTGCTACTTCCGTTTTAGCATTTATTTACAAAGACAAGAAAATAAACATATTAGATACACCTGGTCATAAAGATTTTGCTGAAGATACTTTTAGAACTTTAACTGCTGTAGATAGTGTAATTGTTGTAATTGATGTAGCAAAAGGTGTAGAACCACAAACTGAAAAGCTAGTAGAAGTTTGTAGAATGAGAAGTATACCAATGCTAGTTTTTATTAATAAATTAGATAGAGAAGGTAAAGATGCTTTCGATTTATTAGATGAAGTAGAACAAAAACTAGGCTTAAGAGTTACTCCTATGAGTTTTCCTATTGGAATGGGTTACGACTTTAAGGGTATTTACAATATTTGGGAAAAGAAATTAAATCTTTTTTCTGGTGATAATAAAACAACTATTTCAGATGGTGTTCAGTTTGATGATCTTTCTAACCCAGAGTTAGATAAGATTGTTGGTGAAAAAGCTGCAGAAACTTTACGTGAAGAAGTAGAATTAGTTTCTGAAGTTTACCCAGATTTTAATCGAGAAGAATATTTAAGTGGTTCTCTACAACCCGTATTTTTTGGTTCTGCTTTAAATAATTTTGGAGTAAAAGAACTGTTAGATGCTTTTATTGAAATTGCACCTTCGCCACAACCTAAAAAAGCAGAAGAACGTTTAGTAGATTCTAAAGAGCAAAAACTTACAGGTTTTGTGTTTAAAATTCACGCAAACATGGATCCTAAACACAGAGATAGATTAGCTTTTATTAAAATAGTTTCTGGAGTTTTTAAAAGAAACTCACCTTATTTACATGTTAGAACAGGTAAAAAAGTAAAGTTTTCTAGTCCGAATGCATTTTTTGCAGAAAAGAAAGAAATTGTAGAAGAATCTTTTCCTGGAGACATTGTTGGTATTCATGATACTGGAAACTTTAAAATTGGAGATACTTTAACTGAAGGAGAAATACTTAACTTTAAAGGAATACCAAGTTTTTCACCAGAACATTTCCGTTATGTAAATAACGCAGACCCTATGAAATCTAAACAATTATACAAAGGTTTAGATCAGTTAATGGACGAAGGTGTTGCACAATTATTTACTTTAGATATGAATGGTCGTAAAGTAGTTGGTACTGTTGGTGCTTTACAATACGAAGTAATTCAATATAGATTAGAACATGAATATGGTGCTAAATGTACCTATGAAAACTTACAAGTACACAAAGCTTGTTGGGTAGAGCCAGAAAATGTAAAAAATGATGAGTTTAAAGAGTTTAAACGTGTAAAACAACGTTATTTAGCCAAAGATAAACAAGGTCAATTGGTGTTTTTAGCAGATTCTGAATTTACAATTCAAATGACACAAAGTAAATACCCAACTGTAAAACTG
>TARA_R110002049_G_scaffold307720_1_pt1 | contig 13177 bp, 12 predicted proteins | sample TARA_R110002049 | Tara Oceans TARA_R110002049 (sample SAMEA4396941) | marine metagenome | biome: Polar Biome; feature: [SRF] surface water layer (ENVO:00010504); material: water (ENVO:00002006), including particulate matter (ENVO:01000060) such as... | depth 5 m | reverse complement strand
AATATCTGCTTTATATGCGACTTCTGCGACAGATAATTTTTTGTCGTTTCGCAACTGCCTTATCCGTTTACCAAGCAGTAAACACAACTTACGAGATTTTTCCTTATTTTGGTTGTATGACATGTCCAAATTTCTAAACAATTCAATGAAAACAACGAATTGAATACAATGGGTTGAATACAACCTTTATTTATATATTTGTATTAAAATAAAACTTACAATTATGTTAAAAAAGTCTTTTCCTATAATACTACTTGCATTGCTCTTTTCTTGCAATAAGGAAATACCAAAAATCAATATTGAAGCAAAAGCACAAGAGCGGTTTAACAACCAACCAATTGATAAAAGCGATTACAAAAGCTACACTTATGGAGCAGGAAAAAAGAAACTAAATGGCTACGTTTCAACATACAACTATCACAATAAATTAATTGAATATGGTGGTTACATTGAAGGCAAAAAGCACGGAGAACACAAGTATTATGATGGGAAAGATAACTTTTTATATAAAATTGAATTTGATGAAAACACGATAATTGACCAGACAATAGAAGTTAATGACACAAAAGGAAACCCACTATATAATGTTGAATATAAAAATGGTGAACCATATTCTTTTGTGGAAAAAGCTAAAATCGGGTTGCCAGTAAATATTAGGAATCAAATCATTATGAGTAAAAACAGATGGTTTATTACCGATGAAATTACAGCGATAGGCGACTTTAATTCTGATAACATACAAGATTTTGCATTAAAATATAGAGATGACTACAAGTATAGGCTTGTTATTTTCATGTCTTATCCAAGAACTAATACATGGGTAACAATTTCCCAAAACGACTATAAAAATAAAGAAGTTTTAAATGGATTTAACAGAGATGAAGAAAACCCACTTGGAGTTTATCTTGAAAAGATTGAAGGGACAGACTGTTTAAATGATGGCAATGGCACTATAATATACTTTGATGAGGTTGAAAATGCTTTTAAATACTACATTTATGATTAAAATAAACTTGTCCTTAATAGTTGTAGCCGTATTGGTTTATGGGTGTAACGATAAGTCAAAAGAAAAAAACACTCAGTATGATACTTATGACAACTATAAAATTGAAAAAGAAGAATCCACAGGAGAGGAATTTGATGTTTTAGAGTTTTCTAATACAGTATTTAATATTTGGGATTATGGAAGCAGTTACGATTTAGTAAACACCCAATATTTGAATGAATACCAATTAGAACAAGCTAAAACAAATCCATTTTATCCAAACTGGCAGTTTGCATATCAAGACTTTAACAATGATAACAAGTACGATATTGCGGTAGTTGTTAAAAGCAAAAGAGATAATACTATAAAAATTCTCGTGTTTGAAAAAGAAAAAGTGGGGTATTCAAATGCTAAAATATTTAATACTCGTTCGGATGATTTTTTAGTTTTTGCTCCATTAAAAGGTTTAAGCTTAGTAGAAGAAAATAGTTTTGTGTTAATGGGTAAAACGGAAAATGAACACCTATTTCATACATACAGGTTTGACAAATGGCTTGTTTTCAATAAAAGCAAGCACGAACAGCGCAAGAAAAAAACAGCCAAAAATGAAGATAAAACCAATTATGTTACAGATGGCACAAGATGCTTAAATTGTAAATTAGGAGTTTACAAAAATGGTATTTGTGATATGTGTAGTAGTGCTTCAATAGAAAAAACGAGGGAATCCTACAATAAGCTTGCAAAGTGTTTTCTTTGCAAAGGAACTAGATTTGAAAGAAGCAAAACGAATCCAAATGAGTTTAGGCTATGTCCAGCATGTAAAGGTAGAGGTGTAATTATTCCTTAATTTATGGAGTTAAACATGTATTATATGTTCCTAGAAGAACAATCAGTACGGGTACGAGTACCATAATTTAAATCAATATTGTTGTTTTTAAGCATAATAAGAGCAATTCAATCAATGTGATTTAGAATTTTTCTACCTAAAGTGACACAAAAAGCGACACATTTAAAAATAAAAAATCCGCAACAACATGATTAACAGTTATATGCGGATTTTTTTCGTGACCTCGACTGGATTCAAACCAGTAACCTCTTGAGCCGTAATCAAGTGCGCTATTCAGTTGCGCCACGAGGCCTTTTTTGTGGGTGCAAATATAGTATTTTTATTAAATTACAACCAAATCTTATTTCATTTTAATCAAAATTTTAATGATTCCTTTTTTTATCAATCTTGAAATTAACAATTTTCTAAAGATAAGCACGCTGATACATTTGCTTATTCCTCGGTAACCTTTGTTACAAACTTACGTGAGCCGCTAACCTATTTTTGCATCAATAAATAAATCTATTAATGCAAAAAATAATTCACATATCAATATGCTTATTTTTATTTTGGTACACGCCATTGCAAGCACAAGAGCTAATTCCCATAACAAAAATTGAAGTTTTATCTAAAGCCTCAGAAAACAACACAAGCATTAAAATTTCAGAAGAAGAATTCAATCAAGCTAGGGCCGATTACAGACAGACCAACTCTGTGTTTTTACCAAACATTACCGCAAGTCATACAGGAATAGCAACCACCAATCCATTGATGGCTTTTGGTTCTAAATTGAATCAAGAAATTTTAACGCAAAACGATTTCAATCTAGCACTGTTAAATGACCCTTCGCAGATTGAAAATTATGCCACAAAATTTGAAATTCAGCAACCATTAATAAATGTAGGTGGCATCTACCAACGTAAAGCGGCCAAGTCCAAAATGGAAGCCATGTCTTTAAAAACCCAACGGACACAAGATTATTTAGCATTTGAAGTTGAAAAAGCATACATGCAATTGCAATTGGCCTATAAATCGGTTGAGGTCTTAGAAAAAGCCTTGGAAGCTGCTAAAGCCAATAAAAAGTTAGCCGATAATAGTCTTAAGCAAGGTTATTTGCAACGTGCCGATGTGCTGAATGTTGAAATACGGGTCACTGAAGTTCAAAACCAATTGCAAACCGCAAAAAGCAATGTGCAAAACGCTTCAAATTATTTGTCTTATTTAATGAATGACGACACATATGTGGCTTACAAACCAATGGATGTTCTAAAAGTTTCAAACCTTTCTTTAGAAAATAAAACAATTTCTGAAAACCGCTCCGATATTAAAGCGATGCATATGTCAACCAATGCGTATGAAGCGATGAATAAAGCTGATAAAATGGCTTTTTTTCCAAGATTGAATGCTTTTGGAAGCTATGAATTATATGATAACCAGGCTTTTCAAGGAAAGGCCAACGGTTATTTGTTTGGAGCCCAATTAAGTTGGGATCTTTTCCAAGGCTCCAAACGCTTTGGAAAAGCGCAAAAAAGTAGGGCCGAATTCGAAAAATCCAAATTGGAATACAAGCAATATGTTTCGCAAAGCAATTTAGAATTGAACAAAGCAAAACGTGCTTTTTTGGATGCTGAAAATAAATTGAAATTAAATACTTTATCATTAGAACAATCCGAAGAATCCCTAAGAATACGTACCGACAGATTTAAGGAAGGGTTAGAAAAGACTGCCGATTTATTAATGGCAGAAACGCAGTACGCACAAAAGCAATTGGAGTTTAGCCAAACTATTTTTGAATATAATTATGCACAAGCTTATTTACAATTTTTAACCAAATAATAAAAGAGAAACAAGAATATGGAATCAATACCATTATTCGTGAATTGGTGGCTTTAAAGTAAAATATCATTAGAAAAATTTGTCACACTGAGCGCAGTCAAAGTGCATTAAAAACAATGAATATCAAATCAATAAAAATGAAAAAATATCTATCCCTGTTAATCCTAACTTCAGCAGCTTTATTTTTAACGAGTTGTGGTGGAAAAGACAAAAAATTGGAGGCAGATAATACATCGGCTATCAAAGTAAAAGTTAGCCAAGTAGAAACGAATGGCAACAATCCATTTTTAAGCGTAAGCGGAAAAATACAAGCCACAAATAGTGCCGATTTAAGTACTAGAATGATGGGCTACGTTAAAAGTGTTCATGTTAATGTTGGCGATAATGTGAACAAGGGGCAATTGTTGGTTTCCATTAACAATGCCGATTTACAGGCCAAACGTGCCCAAGTAAATGCGGGCATTACCGAAGCCACGGCGGCCTTCAATAATGCGCAAAAAGATTATGATCGGTTTAAGAATCTGTTTGCGGCCAATAGTGCTTCACAAAAAGAAATGGACGATATGACCGCCCATTTTGAAATGGCAAAAGCGCGTTTGGAAGCCGCCAACCAAATGAAAAACGAAACGAATGCCCAATTTGCCTATTCTAATATTACAGCTCCCTTTAGTGGGGTGATTACTGGAAAATCGGTAAAAGCAGGGGACATGGCTAACCCCGGAATGCCATTAATTAGTATAGAAACCCCAGGCAATTTTGAAGTGATGGCGATGGTGCCGGAAACGGAGATTTCGCAGATTAAAAAAGGTGCCGAAGTGCATGTTTTGGTAAAATCCATTAATAAAACAATCAACGGAAAAGTTAGCGAGGTGAGTACCTCTGCTAAAAACACTGGCGGGCAATATTTGGTGAAAATAGATTTGGATAAAACGGATGCCAATATTCTTTCGGGGATGTTTACAACGGTTCAATTTCCTGTAGAAAAACAATCAAAAACCACCATGGTTTTAATTCCTACGGAAGCCATAGTAACCAACGGGCAATTATCGGGTATTTATACGGTAAGCCAAAGCAATACGGCCCTGTTGCGCTGGTTGCGTTTGGGAAGGACTTTTGGCAATCAAGTAGAGGTTTTGTCTGGTTTAAATGCGGATGAAGCTTACATTGTTTCTGCTGAGGGAAAACTTTACAATGGCGTTAAAATAAGTGTTCGGTAAACAGTCGCAATATTCAGTCAGTTACTAAAACAGTTATCCAGCAAGGTTTCAAATCCCGAAATTTCGGGAATAGGTATTAAAAAAAATAAGTATTAATTAAATATTACCTCAATACATTTTCCCCCTTTGGGGAAATTAAAAGGGGGCTTTTTTATTATGAAAGAAGGTATCGCAGGAAAAATTGCAAAAATCTTTATACAATCGAAGCTAACGGTGCTTTTGATGATTGTGTTTATGGTTATTGGTGTGTATAGTTCGTTTTTGATTCCGCGTGAGGAAGAACCGCAAATTGATGTGCCCATGGCCGATATTTTTGTGGGGTATCCGGGGGCAAGTCCTACCGAGGTGGAATCGCGGGTTATCAAGCCTTTGGAGCAGTTGATTTCGAATATTAAGGGTGTGGAATATGTGTATTCTACAGCCATGAAAGAGCAGGGGATGGTGATTGTGCAGTTTTATGTGGGCGAGGATATTGAGCGTTCGTTCGTGAAATTATACAACGAAATCAATAAACACATGGATGAAATGCCGAAAGGCGTGACGTTTCCGTTGGTAAAAACACGTGCCATTGACGATGTGCCCATGTTGGGGCTGACCCTTTGGAGCGAAAATTACGACGATTACCAATTGGGGCAAATGGCTCAGGAACTGGAAACCGAAATAAAAAAGGTGAACGATGTGGCGATTACGCATAAAATTGGGGGTAGAAATCGCCAATTGCGTGTGGTTTTGGATAAGGATAAATTGGCTGCTAGTGGGTTGGACTTCTTGACGGTATCGGAAATGATTAAGGCGAATGATTCGCAAATAAGTTCGGGCAATTTTGATAAGAACGATACGGAATTTTTGGTAACTACCGGCAAGTTTTTGGAGTCGGCAACCGATGTTGAAAATTTGGTAGTTGGCGTGCAACAAAACCAACCTATTTATTTAAAGCAGGTTGCAACCATTATTGACGGCCCCGAAGTGCCTCAAAATTATGTGAGTTTGGGATTTGGGCAAGGCAGCGAAAAGGCTTCTGATTTTAAATCGGAATACCCTGCAGTTACCATTTCGGTGGCCAAACGAAAAGGGGCAGATGCCATGAAAATTGCGGATATCATTATTGATAAAGTAGAGCATTTTCGCAAAAACCTGATTCCGGATGATGTGCACGTAGAAATTACCAGAAACTACGGCGAAACCGCTTCACATAAGGTTTCTGAGCTTTTGTGGCATCTTATTGGTTCCATTTTTGCTGTTACCTTGGTGGTTATGTTGGCCATGGGATGGCGTGGTGGATTGGTGGTGTTTTTATCAGTTCCCATTACGTTTGCCTTGACCCTATTGAGCTATTACATTTTAGATTATACACTTAACCGCATTACGCTTTTTGCTTTGGTATTTGTAACGGGAATTGTGGTGGACGACTCCATTATTATCGCCGAAAATATGCACAGGCATTTCAAAATGAAACGTTTGCCTTTTAAACAAGCGGCTTTGTATGCGATAAACGAGGTAGGAAACCCAACCATTTTGGCAACTTTTACGGTTATTGCTTCGGTATTGCCAATGGCTTTTGTGTCTGGGTTGATGGGGCCTTATATGGCGCCGATGCCTATTGGAGCCTCCATTGCCATGATTTTGTCGTTGTTTGTGGCGCTGACCATTACCCCTTATTTGGGCTATATTTTTCTTCGTGAAAAGGATAAAAAAGGCCACATTGAAAAAGAAGAAAAACCTTTAGAGGAAACTTATATTTATAAAATATATGACAAATTTGAGCGTCCGTTAATTGAAAACAGTAAAAAACGTTGGTTGTTTTTAGGGGGTACTTTTCTGTTATTGATGGGAACGATGCTGTTGTTTTTTACCAAATCGGTAGCCGTAAAAATGTTGCCTTTTGATAATAAAAATGAATTTCAAGTGGTAATTGATATGCCAGAAGGCACCACCTTGGAACGAACCGGTGTGGTTGCACAAGAAATATCGCAATATTTATCTACCCGCCCTGAAGTGGTAAATTACCAAAATTATATTGGCACGTCTGCACCCATAACCTTTAACGGTTTGGTACGTCATTACGATTTGCGAGGTGGCAGCAATATGGCCGATATTCAAGTGAATTTAATTGGTAAAGGGGAGCGTTCCGCACAAAGCCATGACATTGCGAAATTGCTTCGTCCAGACATCCAAAAGATAGCTTCAAAATACAATGCAAATGTGAAATTAGTGGAAGTTCCACCAGGGCCACCAGTACTTTCAACCATTGTTGCAGAGGTTTACGGGCCCGATTATAATGAGCAAATGAAGATTGCAAACAGCATCCAAAACATTCTAAAGAATACCGATGATGTAGTGGATATCGATTGGATGGTTGAGGCCGACCAAACGGAATATCAATTCGAAATAAACAAGGAAAAAGCAATGCTTTACGGCGTGGCACCGCAACAAATTGCATACACCATGAATATGGCATTGTCCAACAGGGCGATTTCTAATTTATATGATGAAGATGCCGCACATCAGGTGGGATTGGTTTTGGCCTTGGATGAAAAGGAGAAATCGACCATTGCCGATATTTCACAATTAAAAGTAACCTCGAAACATGGAAACATGGTGCCGATTGCAGATTTGGTGGATATTAAGGAAACTACAAGTGCCAAAAGTATTTACCGTAAAAACCAAAAACGTGTGGTTTATGTGATGGCAGATATGGCTGGGGAATTGGAAAGTCCTGCCTATGCCATTTTAGGAATGGAAGAAAAGTTGAAAGACATTGCATTACCTCCAGGTTATGAAATTAACGAAATGTATTTGGGTCAGCCAGATTATGAAGATGATTACACCGTAAAATGGGATGGCGAATGGCAAATAACCTTAGAGGTTTTTAGGGATTTAGGAATTGCTTTTTTAGGCGCCATTATCCTGATTTACATTTTGATAGTAGGTTGGTTCCAAAACTTTAAAGCACCCATAGTTATGATGGTTGCCATACCCTTATCGCTTATCGGGATTATTTTAGGGCATTGGCTGATGGGCGCTTTTTTTACTGCAACTTCGTTTATTGGCATGATTGCTTTGGCGGGTATCATGGTGAGAAACTCCGTATTGCTTATTGACTTTATCAATCTTCGGATAGCCGAAGGCATTCCTATAAAACAGGCAGCTATTGAGGCTGGTGCAGTTCGTACAACACCCATTTTATTGACCGCTGGTACGGTGGTTATTGGAGCCTTCGTGATTTTATTCGACCCGATATTTCAAGGGTTGGCAATCTCATTAATGGGCGGCACCATCGTTTCCACGGTATTAACTTTATTGGTGGTGCCATTGGTTTATTATATGATAGAACGTAAAAACTATAAATGATGAAATTAATAATCGTAACAGCAGTAGAACAGTTTCAAAAAAACGTTTTGCAACTCTTCAAAAAAGCAAATATTGAAAACTTTAGTAGCTCGGATATTGATGGCTACAAAAATGGGGCTTCCATATTAATGGCATCCAATTGGTTTTCGGGTGAAAAATTCGGCAATGAATCGCATTTATTTTTCTCCTTTACCGAAGCCGAAAATATTGATACTTTGTTCCATTTAATAGAAGCATTCAATAGTCAATTGGAAACCAACAACCCAATTAAAGCGGTGGTTGTTCCCATAGAAAAATTTATATAAACTAAAAAAACAGTCAAAATGTTAAATACGTATTTTAGAGTGGTAGTTGGCACCATGGTGCTATTGAGTGTTGTTTTGACCGTTTACGTAAATCCAAATTGGATGTGGTTTACGGTATTCATCGGCGTTAATTTAATTCAATCAGCCTTTACAAAATGGTGTTTATTGGAAACTATTCTTGTAAAATTAGGTGTAAAAAAAGAAGGCGGAAGTTGTTCGTCCTGTTAATCAAATCAATAGGATCTAATCACTCATTTTCATAAGTTGAATAAGTTGTTTGATTAATATCTCCGTTAGCAATCTAATCCGTTTTAAATTGTTATTTTTGGGTATGACCAATGACTTATTAAAGCAAAAATTTGCCCGTACCCTCGATGACGATTTGATTGCGGAAATTTCTGAAAAAGGGATTTTCAAAACATTCAAAAAAAATGACATCATCATTGATATCGATGAGCCTTTAAATTTCATTCCGCTTTTACTAACGGGCGATATCAAGATTTTAAGAGAAGATAGTGATGGCAATGAATTGCTCATTTATTTTTTAGAAGCTGGAGATACTTGTACCATGTCGCTCACTTGTTGTTTAGGTACTACAAAAAGTAAAATCAGGGCGGTTGCAGAAAAAGATTCCAGTCTAGTTTTGATTCCAGTCCAAAACATGCAAACCTGGTTTCACAATAATGAAAGTTGGCGCAATTTCATTTTGCAAAGCTACCAAATACGCTTTGATGAAATGCTGGAGGCCATTGACAACCTTGCTTTTATGAAAATGGATGAGCGCCTTTACAAATATTTGAAAAACAAAGTCATACTGAACGATACTGAAACCATATTGATTACACATCAAGATATTTCCGAAGATCTGAACACCTCTCGCGTGGTGGTTTCCCGGCTTTTAAAACAACTGGAAAATGAAAGTAAAATAAAACTGGGCAGAAATAAAATAGTGGTGCTATAAATCCGCCGCGCATCCACATAACACATTTGTAAAAAACATAAAAAATGGAATCTATTTTAAATCCGTGGCCTTGGTATGTATCGGGTCCATTAATAGCTTTGGTCATGGCACTCCTCCTCTATTTTGGAAAAACCTTTGGCATGTCGTCCAACCTAAAAACATTCTGTGCCATTGGTGGTGCGGGTAAATATTCAGAATTTTTCAATTTCAACTGGAAAGAACAATCATGGAATCTAGTGGTTGTGGCCGGTGCCATTATGGGCGGGTTTATAGCCGTTAATTACCTATCCAATGATAGTGTTACGGCTTTAAGCCCTAAAACGGTTATGGAGCTCAAAAACATGGGTTTTGAAAATTCTGGAGCCAACTTAGTGCCCAGCGAACTGTATGATTTTGAAGCTTTAACATCTTTAAAAAACCTATCGTTTTTAATCATTGGAGGCTTACTTGTTGGTTTTGGTACCCGTTATGCAGATGGCTGTACCTCTGGGCATGCCATTACTGGATTAAGCAGTTTACAAAAACCATCTTTAATAGCCGTTATTGGCTTTTTTATAGGTGGTTTGATTATGGCCAACCTTATTTTTCCTTTAATTTTTTAAATTATGAAACGAGCAACTACCCTTTATAAACTTTACTAAAAGATTCATTGCGAGTTACATTAGACATTTAAAAAAAACAATAAACACAAACAAATGAAATTCTTAAAATTCTTATTCATCGGTATCTTTTTCGGAATTGTATTGGTAAAATCCGAAGCCGTTTCATGGTACCGTATTTATGAAATGTTCCGTTTTCAATCCTTTCACATGTATGGCATTATTGGCACGGCCATTGCTTGCGGCATTATATTCCTTCAACTTTCAAGAAAAGGCATTATAAAAAGCATCCAAGGTGCCGATATTTTTGTTCCGAAGAAAGAAAAAGGCTTTGCAAAATATATTATTGGCGGTACAATTTTTGGTCTTGGCTGGGCACTTATTGGTGCTTGTCCTGGCCCTTTATACATCCTTTTTGGAGCTGGTGTTTATAGTATGATTATCGTGATTGCAGCGGCTATTCTAGGGACTTTTATCTACGGCGTCATAAAACACAATCTGCCCCACTAAATGGATACCGTGCATCTTCTAGGTTTTGTCGGCGCACTCTTTGTCGGTTTGGTTTTAGGGCTCATTGGTGGCGGAGGTTCCATACTCACAGTACCCGTATTGGTCTATCTATTGGGTTATAATCCTGTGGTTGCAACTGCATATTCATTATTTGTTGTTGGAGCAACCTCCATGGTTGGCACCTATCAAAAGTATAAAAAAGGCTTGGTGAGTTTCAAGACCGGTTTGGCATTTTCATTCCCATCATTTTTGGCCGTTTATTTAACCCGAAGATATTTGGTGCCCAACATTCCAGATACTATGGCAACCGTTGGAAATTACGTGCTTACCAAAAACATGACCATGATGGTGTTTTTTGCCATCATCATGCTTTTGGCAGCCATTTCGATGATTAAAAAACGTCCAGAAAACCCATTAGCAATCGAAAAACAACCATATTACAAAACATTCATTCAAGGCTTAGCCATTGGTTCTATAACAGGAATCATAGGTGCTGGTGGTGGTTTTTTATACATTCCGGCATTGGTAATTTGGGCGCATTTACCCATGAAAAAAGCGGTGGGCACCTCGCTGGTCATTATTGCTATCAATTCTTTAATTGGGTTTATGGGCGATGTCCAGACTTTAGAAATTGAATGGTTCTTTTTACTTAGCTTCACATGTATTGCCATTGTTGGCATTATCATTGGCGTATTTCTTTCAAAATTCATCAGTAGTAAAAAACTAAAAAAGAGCTTTGGTTTTTTCACTCTAATCATGGCCATCTACATTATTTATAGAGAAATGAACTAGGCTTATGTTACAAATGTAACACAGGAAATCATTGAATTTTATTAACTTTGATAAGATAGGTTTTCTACTGAGCTAAGCTTTGGAATCCGTAAAAAATGACAAAAAATAAGAATGATATGACAATAGAACAAATCTATACAGGATGCCTAGCACAAGGCGCATATTATATTGAATCTAACGGCGAAGTGGCCATTATTGACCCTTTGCGGGAGACCCAGCAATATGTTGACAAAGCACAAAGTGAGAACGCCAAAATAAAATATATTTTTGAAACGCATTTTCATGCTGATTTTGTTTCGGGGCATATCGATTTAGCAAAAAAAACAGGAGCGACCATTGTTTTCGGTCCGAGTGCCAAAACAGATTACGAAGCCTATATTGCGAAGGACAACGAAACTTTTGAACTCGGCAATATCACTATAAAAGTATTGCACACACCAGGTCATACTTTGGAATCCGTAACCTATCTTTTACTGAATGAAAACAGAAAAGAACATGCCATTTTTTCAGGGGACACTTTATTTTTGGGCGATGTTGGAAGACCCGATTTGGCCATCAAATCAGATTTGACCAAAGAAGATTTGGCTAGCATGCTTTACGATTCGTTACGCAGCAAAATCATGCCATTGCCCGATGATGTTATTGTATATCCCGCTCATGGCGCTGGGTCTGCTTGTGGTAAAAATTTAAGTAAAGAAACCGTTGGTGTTTTAGGCGAACAGAAAAAAACCAATTATGCCCTACGCGCCGATATGACAAAAGAGGAATTTATAAAAGCGGTTTTAAAAGACATTCCGCCGCCTCCACAATATTTTTCTAAAAATGCCAAAATGAACAAATCGGGATATACCAATTTTGAAACCGTTTTGAAGCAAGGTGATACCCCTTTCAGCCCCGAGGAATTTGAAAGGTTTGCCAACCACACAGGGGCTTTGGTATTGGATGTGAGAGATGAAAAAGATTTTTTAAAAGCACACATTCCCAATGCTATTTTTATTGGTTTAAATGGTGGATTTGCCCCTTGGGTCGGCGCGCTGATTACCGATTTAAAGCAACCCATTTTGTTGGTTACGCCAGAAGGTAAAGAAAAAGATGCCGTGACCCGTTTATCGCGCGTGGGCTATGACAATACTTTAGGTTATTTGGATGGTGGAATGATTGCTTGGGAAGAAGCTGGAAAAGATATTGAAACCATAACAACGATTTCGGTAGATGCTTTTGCAGAGCAATTTAATAATAAAAACCTTCATGTTTTGGACGTTAGAAAAGACGGCGAATACAAATCTGAACACCTTAAGGGCAAGCATGTTAAAAACTTTCCTTTGGATTTTATCAATGAAAACATGAATGCTATTGATAAAGACAAAACCTATTACATCCACTGTGCTGGCGGATACCGTTCTGCCATTGCGGCTTCAATTTTAAAATCCCGTGGGTTTAATAATTTAGTAGATATCGCGGGTGGATTTGGCGCTATTAAAAAAACCGATTTACCCAAAACCAATTATGTTTGTCCGACAACACTTTAATAACCAACAAAATTTTTGAGATATGAAAAAAAACATGGGAAACATAGATAAAGTCATCAGAATCGTAATCGCTATAACGATAGCCGTCTTATACTTTTTTAATGTTATTGAAGGTACTTTGGCCTATATTTTAATGGGACTGTCCCTTATATTTTTGTTAACCAGCTTTATAAGTTTTTGTCCTTTATACACTGTTTTGGGAATCAATACCTGTAAAACCAAAAAGTAAAGAACCACCGTTAAAAACGGTGGCTTTGGTTTTCAGA
>TARA_R110002049_G_scaffold117047_3_pt1 | contig 13177 bp, 17 predicted proteins | sample TARA_R110002049 | Tara Oceans TARA_R110002049 (sample SAMEA4396941) | marine metagenome | biome: Polar Biome; feature: [SRF] surface water layer (ENVO:00010504); material: water (ENVO:00002006), including particulate matter (ENVO:01000060) such as... | depth 5 m | reverse complement strand
TGCCTTGTCTAGCCATCGCTCGCCGACTTTTCGTACAAACCCTAGTGCGCCCACTATTGGTTTTGAAAGGCACTTAAAGCTTCTGAAGCGTATTAACAATAATGTAAGCACCCAGAATCAGAAGTGAAATGAAGAATACCTTGCGGAACATCTGCTCGGATAAGCGTTCTCTAATTCGCTGGCCAATCACCATGCCAGCGAGCGCGGGCAACACCGCCACTGCCGACATTACGCCCGTTTGGAGTGTCAAAAAATTGGCCTGTTGCAGCGCCGCCGCGAGAGCCACCGTGGAGACCATAAATAGCATGCCCATCGCTTGAATCAGCATATTCTTCGGAAGGCCAATGGCCTGAAGAAACATCACGCCCGGTACCGCAAATGACCCCGTCATCCCGGTAAGCACACCATTCGCCGAGCCGATTAACGGCCCTGCCCAAACCTCATGGCGGCTGGGTACAACAATCTTGATCCCGGCCAGGTTCACGACAGCGTAAATAATCAGCAAACTGCCCAGGAGCGCCGTCAGATACGTGAGATTGACGCGAGTCAGTGCGGCCGCACCAATCCAGACAGTAAGAGTCGCCATCGCCAGAAATGGCCAAATGCGAGCCAAGATGGCTCTTGCGTTCCCGCCCACCGTTGACTGCCAAATGTTCGTAACAAATGAGGGAATAAGCATTAGCGCCATGGCCGTTGGCAGATCCAGCGCGACGGTAAGCAGCGCTAAGCTAACTGGCGGGAGTCCAAGGCCAATGACGCCCTTGACGCTTCCCGCAATCAAGAATGTGCCCGCCACTATTAGCAGGGATGCGAAATCAACCATGTCTGCCTCCGATACATTGACACTAGCAATATATCGGATAGCCCACTCAGTCGCAGCAGATTAAAGGGTGTGGGCCTTTAGCGCGCTGGTCGCTGGCATCTTTCTTGAGCATCGCCTCAGCATACTGCTGATGCCTTGCATTCCTGTCCTCAATATCGGTCGCTCGCCGCAGCTCTCCCGCATCAAATGCGTCCAGAATATCCTGCTCTTCTTTATTTAATCGACTCATTTTGAACGTCCCAAATAGGCTTTGGATGCTTTCCAGGGTACGCCCGAGAGCCTTCCGACAAGCTCAACCTTAAAATCCCAAAAACAGCATATCCAACGCCGCAGAAATTTCGTCTTGCTGCTCAGCAAGACTACCCGCAATAAAACGCAATTCGCTTTCAGGCACAGCAGCCATGTACTGAGTCGCCATGACAACCTCTTGGCCCTTAACGTTGAACACCGGGTTTAGCCTCTGTGCAGGAGACGGTGCCGAGGATTTGGGCAGCAGTGGCACGACCACTCGAGTGTTCAAGCCACTGAGAAGCTCTGTCTGAACATCCAGCAGATAGCCATCCCCACCCTTATTTTCAAAGATATCGAAACGGGCCATTAGAACTGACGGTGCCGTGCAAGAGGCAACCCATTCGCTTCAACGTATGCATTCGAGCTTGCAAGGGCGTTGGCATTATCCTCCAACCACTGCTTCTGCTTATGCAGCTTCACCGCCTCCACAATCCCTGCCTCTGCTGATCGTGAAACATTGATTCCCAGCGCTTTAGCCTCTTTGAGAAGGGCACTATCTAGCGATAGGTTCGTCGGCTTGCGCATGGATTTGGTTACTTCGGCGGCTTGCATGATTCACTCCTCGCACATAACAATGCACTTACTATATGCGCATACTTATAGCACAGCAATTTGCTATTCTAGTGGCTAATGGACAAGCAAGACTGCCTGGTAGTGAAATCAGGTGAAGGCTATTGCCGCGACTAACCTGCTCGGTGATCACTAAAGAGCGACGGACGTTAGCGGCTAGCGTTTTCCTCGGCCACCTGACGAAGCGCATCGACCAACACGTCAGCGGGCTGGGCACCTGAAATCAGGTAGCGTCCATCTAGAATAAATGCGGGAACGGCGTTTACCCCTGCCTCCATGAATCGCTGCTCTGCCGCGCGCACTTCGTCCGCGTACTGATCGGAGCGGGCGATGGCTTCGGCGGTGTCGCCATCCAGCCCAACCTCAATGGCCTTCTCCCCCAGAACCGCTGGATCGGCGGGGTTTTTCGCCTCACCGAAGTAGGCCTCGAATAGTGCCAGCTGCAGGGCTGTCTCTTGGTGTTGCGTTCCGGCCCACGCCAGCACGCGGTGAGCAGCAAAGGTATTGTTCGCCCGACGCTCCAGAGCACCACGGAAATTCAGCCCAAGCTCTTCGGCCACCTCCATAATCTCGCGCTGAGACTGCTCCATGCTGGCCGCGTCTTTGCCGTACTTGCGGCATAAGTGCTCCAGGATTGGCTCTCCCTCGGGCGCCATATCCCGGTTGAGCTCAAAAGGCTGCCAGACCAGCTCAACGTCGATCTCGCCATTGAGTGTCTCTAACGCTTGCTCCAAGCGTCGGTAGCCGATTGCTCACCACGGGCAGGCGACATTGGTACTAGGTCGACTCTTACCTTTTATGCCTTTTGGGTGGCCGGCGAAGATGTGCAGAAAACGATTCTCGTAAAAGCTGGGGGCAGCCGGGACATGCCTCAGCCTGGGAAGATGAAGCGGTTAATAAACCGGTATATGGCTTTTATCGTAATACATTAGCGACTCTTGAAAGAGCCTGGGTGCGGCCACGCCACAACGGCTACATGGACTTTCAAGCCGAAGGGTCAAGCATTTTGGCCACAGGGCTACAAGCCGGGCATCCCGCAAAGAGAATTATAAAACAGCTTAATGCAGCTTATGCCCAAAACAGGTAAGGCAATCGCAGACACTGGGATGGCGTGCTACCCATCGACCAAGCGAGTGATACGCTGCGGGCGTTTATGCAGAAAGGAAGAAACCCGACTAGAAATTAATAGGTAGCGCTATGTTTACGAAGGGAAAACTACCACGTCATCCCCCTCTTGCCATGGCTGAAACTTGGTCATGGCCTGCAGAAAGAAGGCGTGCTCCAACCAGTCTTCTAACCACCGCTGCAGGTGCGGGTAAGGTAGGCTATAAAAAACATCGCGATCTACATGGGCGAATTGGCGGATAAAAGGCATGATGCCAATATCAGCAATGGTCGCGTTATCCCCCAGAAGATAAGGCTTTTGAGTCAGATGCTCCTCTAAAACCTGTAAAAAAGTCTCACCCCGTTGCCGATATTCTGCCTGAGTCATTTCGAGATGTCGGTCGGCATATTTATAACGATCCAGCCAATGTTTAAATTCATTATCGTTTTGGTCGATCAGGGCATTGGCCTGATCCCTAACCTTCGCATCTAACAGCCCCTGCGGATCTTGTTGCTCAAGCGACCACACCATTATTTCTCGGCTCTCTTCGATCACGGTACCATCAAAAAGCTGTAAAACAGGCACAGTACCTTTCGGGCTAATCGCTAGCATCTGGGCCGGTTTGTTTTTCAATATGACCTCCCGCAGCTCCACCTTTAACTCAGCAAACAACGTGCCGAGACGGGCACGCATGGCATAGGGACAGCGACGAAAAGAGTAAAGGCGATGAAGTGATGTCGTCATGGGCATTTTTCACAGTTGAATTGAAATCAGTAGGCTCGGCGTCTCTGGTTTCAGTGGTTACCTCATTTTACGGTTAATCTCTGTTTAAGATTACCGATCAATGGGTCGGAACATGATCCGGTGTAGAAAGTCTATTTTTGGATCTCAGCAAAAACGAGTCGGCTCGGTGACCACTAAGGCTTGACGTTAGCCGTTCGCGCTTTCCTCAGCCACCTGACGAAGCGCATCGACCAGCACATTGGCGGGCTGGGCGCCAGAAATCAGGTAGCGGCCATCTAGGATTATGGCTGGCACGGCGATTACCCCTGCGTCCATAAAGCGCTGTTCTGCCTCACGTACTTCATCTGCATATTGATCAGAGCGGGCGATGGCCTCGGCGGTGTCGCCGTCAAGTCCCACCTCAGTGGCCTTCTCGCGAAGTACTTCTGGGTCGGCCGGGTTTTTCGCTTCACCAAAATAAGCCTCGAACAATGCCAACTGCAGGGCCGTCTCTTGATTTTGCGTTCCGGCCCATGCCAACACGCGGTGGGCAGCGAAAGTATTGTTCGCTCGACGCTCAAGAGCACCGTGGAAATTCAGCCCAAGCTCTTCGGCGGCGGCCATGATCTCGCGCTGGGACTGCTCCATGCTGGCAGCATCCTTACCGTACTTGCGGCATAAGTGCTCAAGGATCGGCTCGCCCTCGGGCGGCATATCGCGGTTCAGCTCAAAAGGCTGCCAGACCAGCTCGACGTCGATCTCGCCATCAAGTGTCTCTAACGCCTGCTCTAAGCGCCGGTAGCCAATCGCGCACCACGGGCAGGCTACATCGGATACTAGGTCAATTTTTACCTTTTGCATTTGTATATCCCTTTGACATATCCCAAAATTCGATCAAACTAAAGAAAGTATGTTACGCGTATAGATTGAGTAACGGCAGTACTTAAAGGAGACAGCCATGGAAAAAGCAGCGGTGTTTAAAAGTAACCGCAGTCAAGCGGTGCGCATGCCGAAATCCCTCGCGCTGCCTGAGAACGTTACACGTGTTGATGTTATTGCCTTGGGTCGCGCGCGCTTAATTACCCCCGTAGGTGAGGCGTGGGACAGCTGGTTTGATGGCCAAAGTGTCACTGCAGACTTTATGAGTGAACGTGAGCAGCCAAACGAACAGGAACGAGAGGCGCTTTGATGCTTAAGTACATGCTTGACACCAATATCTGCATTTTCACCATCAAACATAAACCTCCCCATGTTCGTGAGACCTTTAACCAGCATAGCGACCAGCTCTGCATCAGCACAGTGACACTCATGGAGTTGGTGTATGGTGCTGAGAAGTCCGCTTCTCCCGAGAAAAACTTGGGTGTGATAGAAGGATTTGCGGCGCGGCTGGAAGTTCTCGATTACGACCCCAGTGCCGCTTACCACAGTGGCCAGCTGCGTAGCGAGCTGGCCAAAGCGGGCACACCCATCGGCCCATACGATCAGATGATTGCCGGGCATGCTCGTTCAAGAGGCCTGATTCTGGTAACCAATAATCTAGGGGAGTTTAGTCGCGTCCCAGGGCTTCGAGTAGAGGATTGGATTTAGACGGCCATTCACCCCCAGCAGGTATCACTACTCATGATCAAAACAGCGTTAGCTCTAAGCACCCTATTACTTATCAGCGGGTGCGCCCAAAACAGCAACACCGCCGCATCAGGCACGCCGGACCCAGGTACATCAACCGAGCAAAACCAGCCCCACCACCACATGACCGACCAATGGGTCGGCCGATGGATTGGCGTTGAAGGATTATTCCTGGAAATCAGCAAGGACGAGTCTGCAGGACCGGGCCACTATCTGCTTGAAATGCAGTACGGCCTGGATGCCGACCAAATCGGCACCTTCGAAGGGCAGGCCACCGCCGAGGGCATTCGCTTCAACCGAGGGGACGGCCCACAGCTGCTTAGTGCGGGCGACGGCGAAGCCACTGGCATGAAGTGGCTATTGGAAAAGGAAGACTGCTTGGTAGTCGCAACAGGTGAAGGCTATTGCCGCGACTGACCTGCGCGAATGACCTACGTGGAAAGCACTCAAGGAGCGGCGGGATGAAAGCAGTTATTCACTCGCCACTTCAGCAAAGTGGCCCGCTTTATCCAGGGTGTATTCGCTAAAATCCTGCGCCAAATAAAGCGAGCCTGAATAGGCGTTCTCGGCCTCTTTGCGGATATCTTCGATGGAGGGCGTCGCATTGGGGTTGAACTGGTAACGCGGGCTAAAGTGCGTCAGCACCAGGTTGGGCAGTTGAACCGATTCGGCAAACGCGGCGACAAGCTTGGCGTAGCTATGCCCCACATCACCGGCCTTCTGGGCCATCTCTTCGGTGTAAGTGGCTTCATGCACCAGTACTTGTGCGCCCGAACACGCATCAAACAACAAATCAGGCCGGTCATTGTCCCCAGCGATCACCACTTTTCTCGGCTTATGTTTGAAGATCAAGTAGTCATGGCTTTTTAAAAGCTCACCCGCAAACTCAACATCCAACCCTTGCTTCAACTGCCCCCACAACGGCCCTCTCGGAATGCCCTTCTGCGCTAATTTATCCACGTCCAAGGCGGCGTCGACTTTTGTCTCCGTAAACCCATAAGCATAGGACGGCGCCCTGTGTGAAAGCCTGAATGTGGTAACCGCGATGCTCTCAAACTCAACGCTTGGCAGCTCGTTCGAGTCGATAAATTCCAAGGCGAAGGGCAAGCCTAACTGTGTGGCCTCGCAGGTAGCTTCCAGCCATTCCTTTATGCCTGCAGGTGCCACAATGGTAAGCGGCGCTTTCCGGCCACCCATTCCTGCACTCGCCAGTATGCCCGGCAGCCCATAGCAGTGATCGCCGTGCACGTGGGTAATAAAGATGGCTTTCAATGAATGGAACGACAGCTTGGTATGTAAGACCTGATGCTGAGTGCCCTCACCGCAATCGATCAGGTACCAGCCCTTACCTTTGCTCTCTCGTAAAGCGATCCCGGAGACGTTTCTGCTTTTGGTGGGCACACCGGCGGAGGTGCCGAGGAAGAGTAGATTCATAGCGTGCCTGCTCTCTTTTATGTACTGACTTGGGGAAAAGGATGGTGGATTACAAACCGGCTAAATTTAAGCAGTAGTTTATTTGCGATAATGATTAGGGGTAAGTTTATGTAGTTGAGGACTACCTATCTCTTCCAAGCTTGGCTGACGCACTTGAGGTTAAAGCATTAGCGCTCCTAGCTCATACCGCTTGTAGCACAACTCCTTGGAGTAGAGCCGAAGGCGCAATAGAAAGGGGGGGCGCGCCAGCATTTGTTATGCATGATTGACTAAATATTCGTACCCATCGCTAGTGACTGAATATTGACCAATTACATTGCTGGAGATTAATCCCTCCAACTAAGTTTGGTTCAAGTAACGCTCGAGCTTGAGGCGATGAATATCGGTGATATCCTGAAATATTGACAACGTCCATTCGATCGTATGGCTTCTTTCAAACACTTTCGCTATAGTTGTCATTGCACCCTTCAGGCCACCTGCTGTCTGATCATGCTTTGAACCGTGAAGTGGTATTACTTGCATGAGCTTAAAAGTTACCCTGACTCATCGGTTGATAGTCTAACGTACATCCTGCAGGCGAAAGGCGATGCTTATTAATTAAGTCATTTTGATGATGATCTTCTTTTATGTGCTTGTCATACACTGCGTGGATTAGCTCTAGCCTTTTTCCATAAACATTTTGATTAATAAAAACCTGATTTAAAAGTTCTTTACTCGGACAACCTATTGTCATTTGGCCAAAAAGGCCATCATGGTCAGAACCATCAATCATTCTATACATAAAAACTTTTCTCGATACTTTTTGGAGCTAATGCTCGCAACACCGGAAAACTTTAAGTGAAGAGAAAATTTTTCCGAGTGATTGCGTTTTTTATACGCAATCACCACCATTTCCATATTCGGGAAAAGCGAAAATACAAATTATTCGATTCTTTATGGTATTCCTATATTTAAAATTTCATACTTTGCTTTCATTGTGCCTGGCTAGACACTTGATTATTAATTATCCCCAAGTACATTGGCTGTTCAAAGCCAGAGAATTCCGGCTGCCACTCTATGTCATCCTCTGCTGCGTTATAGTGATACTCTGTGGTCGAGAAAACGACCTGAGCACGATTTTTTTTGCAGATATTTTTTAACCTAGCGATAAATGCTGCAAAATCCTTAGTTTCAATATCATGCTGCCGTGGCGTATCAAATATTAGGAATTCTACGGAGGTGCATCCCATGGAAATAAACAGTTCAAAGAAGGCAGCTCTGAGAGCAAGAACTGACCGCAAAAGCGTACTACCACTGAATTGAGATAATTTTTCCTTTCCAAACAGAACATTAAAATCAGCGTCGACAGTAATGTCTCTTGAAACGTTCTTCGTACTGAGAACATCAAGCCATTCAATAATCTTTTTACGATAGGAATTTCTGAATTCGAGAATTCTGATATCATTCGAACCCGCACCTCCTTCAAAAGAGGAGATATCGCCTTGAAGGCCCCTGCGCCTATTCAAGAGCTGAACGTAATCCTGTTTCTCAGACTCGATCCTTTCCATTACTTCTTTTTTGCCTTGTCGATCAACAATTGATCGCGTTAAGGCACTTATTGCAGATATCAAAGATGTTGTTTGGGAACCCCCTTCTTCTTTCGTCAAACTCGATTCGAGCGAGACAATTTCTTCATCGAGCTTTCTTAAGCTTGATGAATATTCACCAACTCTGATTTCTTGAAATTTAGTATTCCTATCTAAGTCTTTGATTTGATCGCGAAGATAAAGTAAATTTTTACCATAAGAATCGGAGCTGGAGGTAAAAAGACCACATCCTGGCGTGGCACAAATATCCTTAAAGGAACTAAAAAGTCGCCGAGACTCTTCGTTAAGAGATAAGGTGTTGATCTCGATCTCAATTTCGTCTTTTATCTTGTTGAACCCTGACACCCGGCTTTCTAGGTCTTTTATTGCAGCAGAGAGATTAAGCCGCTCACCCTGCTTCTCGCGAATTAGTCTTTGTAGAACATAATCTGCATCGTTCGTCGCATCAAAACTATTACGGAGCTCTTCAAATTCATCTCTCAATTGTTCCAACTCATCTTCGAGCTCTGCAGCGGAAATATTATCTACATCAGACTGCTCTTCGAGTTTTAGAATAAAATCTTGAGTATTAACGATTTGAATATTTACTAAATCAAGCTCTCTTTTCTTTTCTATGAGAAAACGTTTTGCCTCGAATGAATGTTTTGGTGCTATTCCAATCCCCAATCTGATCATCTCGGCGTATTGATCTTTTATGAAACTACTTGGGGGCTTGTAAGCACTCGTGTAACCAGCGTCTTGGTCTATGTAAAAGAGAGGCAAAAATGTCGATATATAAGGATAAGTGGGCTCGTTCTTATTAGTTGTCAGAGCAAGCGGCGAGAGTCCAAGTCTCGAAAAAAGGTACTCAGAAATCTCTTTTTCATTGTAAAATATACGCGTTTCGTTGGAGCCTCGCTCCGACACTTCTATGTGAAACTTATCAGAAAATGACCTCTCGAAAATGAAAAATTCCCCTTCATGCTCTACAGTGAGGCTGGCTGACGAACATTTAGCCATAATATCGTCCCTGTATCGAACAGGGTATCCAAGCGCGAAGGCAATGGAATGAATGACAGGCGTTTTTCCTGCTCCGTTCGGCCCATATAGCTGGGTAATATCACTAGCAAACACGAGGTCCTTTGAACCCCAACCGTCCTTCCCTGAAGGGTGAATTTTTAATTTAACAAGTTTCATTCCAAATCCATTGCAATTTGCTTTTCTATTTGTAAGTCAAAATAATTACGTTCAATTACCTGAAGCGTATAACCGAGGTCTGATTGAACGTCTATTGCTTTTGATACGACCTTTTTCCCAAAATCGGTAGCTTTAATGCGGGAATCATGGCGATCAACTTCAACAAGGCTTACTGTCTCAAGAAATGTTAGCGCCTTGACTGTCCGCATCCTAAGGTTTGCGGACCATCCCAAGTGTTGGGAGGAACCTTTAAAGCCTGAAAACGTTCGTTCAAAGCACTCGCCAATCAACTGACCTAGTTCGTCTGACTTCGGCTTACGGCGTGTTTTGGACAACAAGAGAATAGTCATCGCGAGCAAGGGGAGATGAAAAAGCGCCTCATTACTGAGCCGGTGAGATACTGAATCACTGAATTGATCTAAAGACAATACAATTTCTTTTTCAGATGCTTCTTGAAAGAATTCTTCGTAATCCATCACGCGTTCCCTCTAACTATAAATGAGAAAACAGCGCCGAGAAGGAGTTCACGATCAAGAGTGGCAGACAAGTCTTCGCCATCCAAAGCTGACAATACTTTATCAATACGACTTCGAAGAATTGGCAGATCCTCCCCAGACTTAACCCACTCTGCAGCATTATTCTCTATTTCTTCAAGAATAAAATTCAGATCGAACTCCGGGATAGTATGACGTTTATCCCTAAACCATATATCCCATCGAACCTTACAGCCAGATACGAATTCTATCATTCGTTCTGACGCACCAGCCTTACTCATCAACCTGTGAATAATCGAAGCATTCTTGATGGCTTGTGAGTCGCCGCTATCTCTTAAACTCTGATAAGCCGCTTTGGAGATACTCAAAATATCGAGCATTTCGGCAAGACTAACACCCGCTATATCATCGAGATCCTCTTCTCCGATTTCACCTAATAGTTTCCCTAACGACTTCCGTTCAACAAGTGATATAAGACTGTTAATTATTTCCTCACACTCTGAACGCTGCAAATCTATTTCACTGTACTGATAGATGGTCTCTCTTGCCTCAGAGAAGAATTTATCATCGTGTGGATTTAAATAGGAAATATTCGATTTAAGCTTAAGTTTCCTAATATGCTCAATAATATTCTGATCTTCTATTGGCGCTCTTGGGCTCAATGCGTCATTAAAATTTTCAAGCAACAACTTGTAATATTTGTTATCGCTATCGTCCTGTATTGCATCACGCAACTCCTCTAAATCGTCATTCAGATGGACGTTAGTGAGAAAAACGACGCTTCCACAGGAGTTCTCAAATCTGATAGTGTGGATAAGGAGCTTTCCAACGTAGCTATCAGTAATCTTGGCTGGTTCACATGCATTGGCGCCTTTCCTTATCCCTAGGACGTCATTGACAGACCATTGGTAATTCAACTTGCCCTTGGTTTTGACCTGAAAGAAATTATAAACATAGTTCCCGTCGACATTGATGCGAGACACGAAATCGTCCTGGTAATCACAATAGACCCGGTCTAGTGCCTCATCCTCCAACAATGACAAGCACTCGAAAGCAGCTCCGCGAAACTGAGCCTGATAACGGGCAATGGTTTCCCTTCCAACGTTCTCTCGTGGCTCAACTTCATGAAGCTTGGGACCACCGCTATTTTCTCCAGCCACGCTCATCTTCCTTCAGGAAATATCCTTCGCTTGTTTATACGCATTTCCCACTCCTCTTCTTGGTTCTTAATAGTATTCAGTACGACTATCATATAGCGACAGAATAACCCGAAAGGCCTGGAGGGCGAAGCACGGAAGGTCTTATCGGGTTCATTCACTCGTTAGACCTTACATTTTCGGAAGACGCCGCCAAACCCTTTCCGGCATAAACAGCAAAACTAACAATAACCAAAGTGAACCCAGTTAGAACCTGATGAATTACGAGAAGCTTAGCCACCCAGAACGACGGTGAATAATCACCGTACCCCAATGTGGTTATCGTGACCCCGCTAAAGTAAACTGCATCAATGATATTTCCAAATTTCTCTTCACCAAACCAACTAGGAGGCATCATAAAATATATAACCGCATAATTGATAATTAGCTCAATATAGCTAAGTAGTGCAAGCTTTATTCGCTTCCTATAAGTTAAACTACTTTCATTATTGACACCGCCATCACTAGCGTCTTTTGTCTTATCAAGCGCATCCACGATGAACGCGAACAATATTTCGTTACATCTTGCCCAGGTGACTACATACAAAAATAACAATACTAGCAACTGATATTTCAGCGGATAGTTATCCGTCGAGATACCGTGCGTAAAAATGCCAAAAACGAGTGCAACAATAATAGCGTAACTAAGGTAGAAATAATTTCTAAGAATTATACCCTTTGCTCTATCATGCCCGAAGGCCCCCGCTTTAGCATGGGTGGCAAACCACCAAGTAGGTGACAGGGCCCTTACAATCCAGCGCATGATGCAGGAAAACCTTGGCCATGCATATTTCTCTGCCCAGTCATATACCCGAGTACTCATCAAACCATCTTGAGTCGAATTAAAATTATCAGAGTTCAACTTATATCTCCACAAAAGCCAATACAAACCCGAATGCTTATTTCTGTCTAACAGTGACTATGCGGCTGTCTGCATAACCTCAATAAACGTGCGCGCTCATTCAGTGAGGGTATAAAGCCAGCTCATTTGACTCTATCCCACTGATTCGCCTGAAGGCAAAGAAAAAATAGGCGGCATATCCCAAAGTCGCGTACCGGCGCGTTTAGCTCTGCCTAATCACACAGCCTAGAAAAGGACGACTTCACTATGGGTATAGGCCTTTGACGCCGAAAAGCCAGTCTGCGGCCAACCTGGTCAAAGTGGGAAATAGTGAAATTGAGTGGCTGTCACAACAAGACAGCTTTTAACTAAGCGCCACACAAACCATCTCCACACCAAACCACTGCTGCTTAAGCCCCCGCTGCTTTTCCAGCAACAACGTTAGATAGTCGCGCAGTGGGTGGCCGGATGGTAGAGCCGCGAGGTATTTGCGCAGCCGCCGTTGGTAAGGAAACTGTTCAGCAGGCACATGCAATGGCGTGTCGTTTTGAGTAAGCCATTCAATGCCGGGCAGGAGTATATGCGTGGCCTTGTTGTCCAGTGCTAGGGTGACGCCTTTTACATCGAAGTCACCGGCGTAGATATGTGTTCGGCGGGTTTTGTGCCACGCCTCGGCGAGTAAGGCGAAGCCGCCGCCATAGTGGCTGTCGCCGCGGTAGACGACCAGCGGATTTGCGTAGCCGCTTAGCGCCGGTTGTTCCGGCGAAAACTCATAGAAGCTGTCCAGATTTTCGACCTGAATCAGGGCGCTGAACGCGCTCAGCTTTAGCCCCATTACATCTACATCGCGAATAGCCCGTGGTTCGTTGGCAAGCCCTGTTGTTGGTTGAGGCGGAAAGCTGACGAGTACCCGCCTTGCGCGGGGGCTTTCGCGGGTTGCTTTGTTTTCCTCTACACCCTCTTTCGCCTGGGCGCTGCTGGGCAGGCCGCTGAGTGATCGGCCTAGCGGCGCTATGCGGGCGCTCTCTAGAACGTCATTAATCTGCGCCAGCAAGGCGGCGTCAAAGCGCAGCGCTTTACTGTTGATTCGCGAGGCCAGGTCAATGTCGTGCTGCTGGCACCAGGCCACTACGTCGTCTACCCACTGGCGGCGCGGCTTTTCCACCGCGGGCTGGCGGAGAAGTTCGCGGGCCACACCGTTAAGGCCATTGCGTGCGCGGCTGGGTAGGTTCATACGGCCAGCTGCAGCTCTACATCGTGGATCAGGCGCAGGTGATTGAATTGGCTCGCCTGGCTCTCCTGCTGTTTGAGC